>LULG01000880.1_pt1 | contig 14602 bp, 13 predicted proteins | sample 728211 | NCBI WGS metagenome assembly LULG01 (sample SAMN03860295, study PRJNA289734) | marine metagenome | biome: seawater column; feature: ocean; material: water; isolation source: Red Sea water column Station 169 - depth 200m | place: Saudi Arabia: Red Sea | collected 2011-10-15 | depth 200 m | reverse complement strand
GGCGGAACCGGCGCGGTCATGCCGGGGCGCGGCGCGAGCGTTGCGCGCGCCATACCCGATCGGTCGCTGTTCTCGGCGATGATGCTGTAGGCGCGGTCTTCGGGCTCGACGATCACGTCATAGGTTTCGGCGACCCCGATCTGAAATTCGCTGACCCTCACGGGACGGACATTCAGGCCGTCGGCCTGCACCACGGTCATCGCAAGATCGGGGACGCGGATGTTGAAGGTCGTCATCGCCGACGCGTTGATGATACGCAGCCGGACGCGTTCGCCCGCAGCGAACAGCCCGGTCCAATTGTCGGCGGGGCCGTGGCCGTTGACGAGATAGGTATAGGCGGCCGCGGTCACGTCGCTGATGTCGGTCGGGTCCATCCGCATCGCGCCCCAGGCGACACGGTCGTTCAGCGGCTGGTCGCGGCCCGCGATCAACCCCGCAAGCGTCTGCTTGTTGTGGTTGAAATAGCCGCCCATCTGCTTGAGCTTTTTGAAGATCGCGTGCGGGTGCAGCGCGCTGTGGTCGGACAGGACGATCACATGCTCGCGGTCATAGGCGACGGGATCGGGATCGGCGGGGTCGATGACGATCGGGCCGTAATGGCCCATCTGTTCCTGCAGCCCCGAATGGCTGTGATACCAATAGGTGCCCGACTGCCGCACCGGAAATTCATAGGTGAAGGTTGCGCCCGGTGCGATTCCGGGAAAGCTGATGCCCGGCACGCCGTCCATATGAAAGGGCAGGATCAGCCCATGCCAGTGGATCGAGCTATCCTCGCCGCGCAGGGCGTTGGTGACGTGCAGCCGCGCCGTGGTGCCTTCCTTCAGCCGCACCAGCGGCCCAGGAATCGTCCCGCCCGGGCGGGGAGCCACGGGACAAGCGCCGCCGCGCCGCCTGCCGCCAATAGCGAACGGCGGCCGATTGCGCCGCTCATGCGATGGCTCCGCGCAGCATCCAGAGCGCCATCGCGATCATCATCAGATTTTCGGTCAGCGAGACGAAGCCCAGCGGCACCTTGCTGCTGCCGCCGACGCAGGCGCATTTGATGTCGCGGCGGTCGATATAGACCGCCTTGAAGACCGACACCGCGCCGATGATGGCGATGAACAGCGCGACCGGGATCGACAGCCAGGGGAGGGCGTGGGCGGTCATCAGAACCCCGGCCAGCCCCTCGGCAAAGGGGTAGACATACGAATAGGGAACCCAGCGCCGCGCGAGCAGGTCATAGTTGAGGAACATCGTCGAGAAGCTCTCGACGTCCTGCAGCTTGAGCAGCGCCAGAACGATCATGCTGAACGAAATGAACCATTCGGCGGCGCGCAGGGTGAAGGGGCTGCCGTAGGCGGCGAAGCTCGCGGCGAGCGCCATCAGCGCGGTCATCGCGAACAATGCGATCACGGGCGTATAGCTCGTCGCTCCCGGATCGCGGACGGCAAGGCCGAAATGGCGGCGCAGATCGTCATAGCCGCCAATCCGGCGGCCATCGATGAAGGTCTGCGGCGTCGTCTTGACGCCATGTTCGGCCTTGAACGCGTCGGTTTGCGCGCGCGTCTCCAGCCAATGATCGTCGACGGTGAAGCCCTTTCGTTCGAGGAGATGCTTCGCTTTCAGGCCATAGGGACAGATATGCTGTGGCATGACCATGCGGTAGAGGGTTGTCTGTGTCATGCCGCCTGTATAACCTCCGTACCATGGTACGGAGTCAAGCGATGCAGCTTTCGATCGGAAAACTGGCGGAAGCGGGCGGCGTCGGGGTCGAAACGGTCCGTTATTATCAGCGCCGCGGGTTGATGACGAAGCCCGCGCGCAGCGGCGGCGAGGGGTGGGGCGCCGGCATCCGTCGCTATGATGCCGACGATGTCCGCCGCCTGAAATTCATCCGGTCGGCACAAGGGTCGGGCTTCACGCTCGAGGAAATCGCCGAGCTGCTGGAACTCGAACAGAGCGACGATCGTGCGCGGGTCCGCAGCCTGGCGCGCCAGCGCATCGCCGCGCTCGACGCCAAGATTGCCCAGATGAGCGAAACCCGCGTCGCGCTCGCGCGGTTGGCGGACCAGTGCGCCGCGACCGACAAGGGCCCTTGCCCGATACTCGCGGCATTCGAGCCCTGATGTCATCGCGCGGAGCGCAGCGACGACGCAATCGCCCGCTGTCGGCCGTGCGCAAGGTCGATGGCTGGAGATTGCCTCGCTTCGCGCGCAATGACGACGTTTCTGGGCGCAGCGCGGCCTAGCTGTGCAGGAAGTGCATGACGTCACCGTCGTGCACGACATAGGCCTTGCCTTCGGCGCGCAGCTTGCCGGCTTCGCGCGCCTTGGCTTCACCGCCCAGCGCGACATAATCGTCATAGGCGATGGTTTCGGCGCGAATGAAGCCCTTCTGGAAATCGCTGTGGATTTGGTATGGACGGTCCAGGCGCGCGCTTCCTTCGGGCCGACGGTGAAGAAGGTCAGCAGGTGGAGCAGCTCATATCCCGCGCGGATCACGCGCGCGAGGCCGGTTTCGTGCAGCCCCATTTCTTCCAAGAACATCATGCGTTCTTCGCCGTCCATGCCGACGAGCTCGCTTTCGATCGCTGCCGAGACGATCACCGCCTGTGCCCCTTCGGCCTTGGCGCGCGCGAAGACGGCTTCGCTGTGCGCGTTGCCGGTCGCGGCGTTCGCTTCTTCGACATTGCAGACATAGAGGACGGGCTTGCTGGTCAGCAGCTGCGCCTGCCGGAGGATGCGCTCTTCATCGGCGTCCTTCGGATCGGTCAGACGCGCGGGCTTGCCGTCGCGCAGCAGATCGAGCGCCTGGCCGAGCACCGATGCTGCGGCCTTGGCTTCCTTGTCGCCCTGCGCCGCCTTTTTCGCGAAAGCGGGGACGCGCTTTTCCAGGCTTTCGAGATCGGAAAGCAGCAGTTCGGTCTCGACCGTCTCGGCGTCGGCGACCGGATCGACTTTGTTCTCGACATGCTGGATGTCGTCATCCTCGAAACAGCGCAGGACGTGGATGATCGCGTCGACTTCGCGGATGTTGCCGAGGAACTGGTTGCCGAGCCCTTCGCCCTTCGACGCGCCGCGCACGAGGCCGGCGATATCGACGAAGGCGAGCTGCGTCGGGATGATTTTCTGACTGCCGGCGATCGCCGCAAGCTTGTCGAGCCGCGCGTCGGGCACCGCGACATTGCCGATATTCGGTTCGATCGTGCAGAAGGGATAATTCGCCGCCTGCGCCGCCTGCGTCTCGGTCAGCGCGTTGAACAGCGTCGACTTGCCGACGTTCGGCAGCCCGACGATCCCGCATTTGAAACCCATTTTCCTACCCTTTTAATCAAGCCGGCGGGCAAAGACGCGCACCGGCTGCAAATCCCAGTCGAGGCGCTCATAGAGCCCCGCGGCGGGATTTCCATCCCGAACCATCAATTCCACCTTCGGACAGCCCCGCGCCCGCAGCCAGTCGCAGCCGGCATCGAGCAGATCGCGCGCGATCCCGCTACCGCGCCGGTCGGGCTGGACGCCCAGATAATAGACCCAGCCGCGGTGGCCGTCGAAGCCGACCATGATCGTACCGACAATCGCGCCTCCCGCTTCGGCGAGCAGGATCGTCGCGGCGTCGTGGCCAAGCGCGCGATCGAAGTCGGCGTCCGGGTCGTTCCAGGGCCGGGTGAGGTCGCAGCTTTGCCACAGGGCGACCGCGCCGTCGCGATCGGTGGGCGTCGCGGCGCGGATCAGCGTCATGGTTGCAGCCGCAGCGCCAGATCGTTCTGGAACCGTACGTCGTCGCCCTCGGCAAGCCAGCTCGCTTCGGCGGCGATCGCACCGAGCAGGTCGGTCAGCGGTTCGATCTCGGTCTTGTGGTAATTGCCGAGGACATGGCCCGTCACGCGGTCCTTGTGCCCCGGATGACCGATGCCGATGCGGACGCGGCGGAAATCGTCTCCGATATGCTGGATCATGCTGCGGATGCCGTTATGTCCGGCCGCGCCGCCGCCCTGTTTGACCTTCACCTTCATCGGCGCAAGGTCGAGTTCGTCGTAAAAGGCGGTCACATCCTGCGGCGCGAGCTTGTAGAAATCCATCGCGGCGCGCACGCTGCGGCCGCTTTCGTTCATGAAGGTGCCGGGCTTGAGCAGCAGGATGCGGGTCCGGCCGATGCGGCCGTCCTGCAACCAGCCCTGAAATTTCTTGGCGGGCGGCGCGAATTGATGGGTGTCGGCGATCACGTCGATCGCCATGAAGCCGACATTGTGCCGGTTCATCGCATATTGAGGCCCGGGATTGCCGAGGCCGACCCAGAGCTGCATTGCGGTGCCTTTCCCGGGTCCGATGGAAACGCCCCTCCCGCCGGGGAGGGGCGCATCCGGTAAGCGTTAGGCTTCGCCTTCGGCGGCTTCGCCTTCGTCCTTCGTCGTGTCGCCATCGCTCGACTTGAGCGCCGACGGAGCGACGATGGTCGCAATCGTGAAGTCGCGATCGCTGATCGCGCTCTCGACACCCTTGGGCAGGGCGACGTTGCTGATGTGGATCGAATCGCCGACGTCGAAGCCGGTGACGTCGATGCTGATTTCGTCGGGAATCTTGTCCGCTTCGCAGACGAGTTCCAGCTCGTGACGAACGATGTTCAGCACGCCGCCGCGCTTCAGGCCGGGCGAGGCTTCTTCGTTGGCGAACACCACCGGCACTTCGACATGGACCTTGGCGTCCTTCGAGATGCGCAGGAAGTCCGCGTGGATCGGGCGATCCTTGACGGGATGAAAGGCGACGTCCTTGGGCAGGGTGCGGACGGTCTTGCCGCCCACTTCGATCATCACGACCGAGTTCATGAAGTGACCCGTCATCAGCTGCTTCATCAGCAGCTTTTCTTCGACGTGGATCATCAGGGGTTCTTCGTTGCCGCCATAGACGACGGCGGGGACGCGGCCATTGCGACGCAGGTCACGCGAGGCTCCCTTGCCTGCACGTTCGCGCGTCTCGGCCGTCAGCGTCAGCTGATCGCTCATATCATTTCTCCGAGAAACAGTTGCACATATCCGCCACGCCTCCAGGGATGACCATGGCGGAAGCGCGGGCGCATAGCCGGGAACCGGCGGAAAGGCAAGCGCGATGCGGGAAAAGGGGATCGGATCGGCGAAAAGGGGAATGTCGGTATCGCATCTCGTCTTGCCGCCCGGCTATTGCACCCGCACCACCCGGTATCCGGCCGTTTCCAGAGCGGCGGGAACGCCGTCAGCGCCCACCAGATGTCCCGCACCGACCGCGATCAGCACCGTGCCGGGTTTCGCCATGCGCTGCTCCACCCACTTGGTCCAGCGCCGGTTGCGATCGGTGATGATCGCGGCGCGCGCGGCCGGGACCGCGTCGACATCCTCGTTCACCACCTTTTCGAGTGCGGCGACGTCGCCGCGCGCCCAGGCGGCGTTCATCGCCTTCACGTCGGCGACGCCGCTTGCCGAATTGGCGAGCGCGCGCGTCAGCAGGCGGCGCTGCGTTGCGGCGTCGAGCTTTTCGAACAGCGTCAACTGCCCCCGCGCCGTCTCCAGCCCGCCGATCGGCTTTCCGGCGTCGGAAAAGCGCTGCGTCAGCCGGGCCTCGACGCCATTTTCGGGCGACAAATCGGCCTGCTGCGCGACACGCTGGCCCATCAGCACCAGGATTGCCCAGTCGTCGAGCGCATCGCCGCCGAAACCGCTGCCCGCGCCTTCTATCTTGCGATAGGCGGCAAGCGCTGCCGGATCGAGCCGGCGCTCCATCGCCAGTGGCGCGCTGCGCGGTGCAAGTTCGCGGAACACGTCGCCCGCTGCTGCAAGCTGATCGGGCGCCAGTTCGAGGACCAATTCGTCGGCCGCCGCAATCGCCGCGCCGACCTTCCCGCCGTCCCAGCGCGTGCCGGCGGGAAGCGCGTGCATCGAACCGAGCAGGAAGATGCGCGTGTCGGCGTCTTCGACCAGCCACATCGCCGGATGCGCTTCGGTTATCGGCGCTGCGGGTTTGCAGGCAAGCAGCAGCAACGGCAACAGGGCCGCCACGGCGCGGCGACCCCAGGGCCGAAAGGCAAAGGCGCCCCGATGCCTCACTGGATGCGCGTCACCTTCAACCCGCGCTCCTTTAGATAATCCTGCACGCTCTTTGCTCCCGCCAGATGGCCCGCGCCGACCGCGACGAAAACCGTGCCCGGCTGCGCCATGCGCGCCTCGATCTGTTCGGCCCAGCGCGCGTTGCGATCCCACAGCAACGTCTTGGCGACGTCGGGCGTTTCGGCAAGCCCCTCGTTCATCGTTTCGGCGAGCGCCGCCGGATCGCCGGCCCCCCATTGCCCGACCATCGTGTCGAGCTGCGGCCCCAGCTTGTCGAGATCCTTGACCATGACGTTGAGGAAGGCGATCTGGCTGGACATGGGCAGCGCATCGAAAAAGCCGAGCTGTTCGCTGAGCGTTTCGAACCCGGAGATCGGCTTGGCGGCCGCCTTCGCTGCATTGCTCAACTGCTTTTCGGCGCCTTCTTCGGGGTTGTAGCCCATTTTGGTCAGCGGCAGCACCGACAGGGTGATCCCCGCAAACCACGGCTTGAAGCCGTCGAAGCTGGCGGGCGGCAGGCCCAAGCTGGTCATCGCCGCCTGATAGGCTGCAAGCGCTGCCGGATCGAGCCGCGACGAAAGCGCCGTTCCGCTCTGGTCCAATGCCAGCGCCATAGTTTCCTTCGCCACTTCATTCTGGTCTTCGGGCAGCACGAGTTCGAGTTTGAGTTCGTCCGATTTGTCGAACGCGTCTTTGACGGCGCCGTCGAACCAGCTCAGTCCGGGCTTCAGCACATGCACGGTGCCGAACAGATAGACGGTGGTGTCGTCGTCCTTCACCGCCCACAGCGCGGGTTTGATCGCGGTCGTCGTTGCCGCGGCGGGCGCGGCAGCTTCCTGCGCCGCGGCGCTATTGTGTCCCGGCACGACCGCGCATTGGGCGAGGGGAATGATCGCGCAGCTCAGCGCAAGTTTGCGGAAGAAGGAGGTCATCGGGCCTGCTTTCGTTTCAAAAAGATAGACGATCAGGTTGACGGCGAGCGTCAGGACAAAGAGCGCCATGGCGTCGACCGGCGGCGCGAGGCTGGCGCGGGCGGCGACCCACCACACGGGGCAGGCGATCACAAAGGCATGAAAGCCGGCGACGCTTCCCAGATAATAGGCATGGCGTTCATGATCGTCGACCGCGCGGAAATAGAAGAGGCTGGCGACACTCATCCCGACGACCCAGATCACCGAGACGATGATCGCCGTTGCGGGGGTCAAGGGCGCGTCGCTTGCCAGATCGCCCGACCCCTGCGCAACCTGGAGGGTCAGTGCGACCCCCGCGCCAAGGCTCATCGACGCGACCATCGTCACCCAATAGAGGCGCTTGCGCGGCGACCAGCCGGCCCAGGCTTCGCGGTTCAGGCGGATATAGAGCGCCATGCCGGCCAGTGCGAGGGCGAGCGCCGCCACCGGGCCCGTCCATGTGGGCAAGGGTTGGCCGCCGGTTTCGGCCAGGCCGTCGCTATAACCGGCGAAAGCGCCGGCAACGGCTCCCGCGATCATGATGATGGCAACCGGCCACAGATAACCGGGACCGGCGCGGCGTTCCTTCGGCATGTTCGTCATCATTCCTGTCCTGCAAAGCCGTCGTCGAAAATGTCTTCGATCGGCATTTCGAATAGTCGGGCCAGCTTGAAAGCGAGCGGTAAAGACGGGTCGTATTTCCCTGTCTCGATTGCATTTACTGCCTGCCGCGACACGTCGAGCCGGTCGGCCAGTTCGGCCTGGCTCCAATTGCGCATTGCGCGGAGGACTTTCAGTTTGTTGTTCATCGGCGCCTCGCCAATAGGATCCCTTCGGGCCTGCATATAGTCACAATCGCTATCCTTTTGTCAGCCGATCGAAACGCGATGCCCGCCCGCGGGGATTTTCGGGATCAAGAGGCTGGAGCGCCGCCGCGTCGGGCCGCGCTCCAGCTCAAGTCGCCTGCCGACACCGGGGAGCATCGACGCGGACGAAGCCCGAGGGAGAGGGATCAGCGGCCGGGCTTGATCATCAGCAGCGCCAGCTGGGTGCCGCCGTCGGCGCGGGCAATGGCGCGTTCAATCTGGGGCTTTGCGGCGGCGAGGGCAGTCGCCATGCAGGCATTTTCCGAATTGCGCGCGGCAAGACCGCGAGCCGAGGTAGCGCAAATCTGGCGGGCAGCGCTGTGAACGCGTGCCTCCAGCCGCTCGCGCCCCTTGGCGCTCGTGAGCTTGAGGTCGTCGATGCGGATGGTGGCGGTGGGCGCTTCATCGGCGGTCGCGGCGAGTGCCGGCGTGCCGGCCAGAGCGAGCGAGAGGGCGAGGATGGCGGTACGAGCGATCATGATGGGTCTCCTTGGATGATGTCTTGGTCACGTCAACCTGTCTTCATGTCAGGTATGCATGACTATATGTCGTGATTCGCTGACTATGTCAACAACACATGACAAAAAGTTTTGTGACCGTGACAGGAGGAGCGATTTGATCGGCAACCAAATGGTGCCGAGCCTTGACCCTGCGCGCCCGCTGCGCCAAGGGCGGCGGCGATTGTTGCACCTGCGAAAGATGTGGACTCGTGGCCGATACGGCAGAAAAGAAACCACTCAGCTTTCAGGACATGATCCTGACGCTTCACGAGTATTGGAGCGCGCGGGGCTGTGCGATCCTGCAGCCTTATGACATGCGGGTGGGCGCGGGGACGTTTCACCCGGCGACGACGCTGCGCAGCCTGGGGCCGGAGCCGTGGAATGTCGCCTATGTCCAGCCGAGCCGCCGCCCGACCGACGGCCGCTATGGCGAGAACCCGAACCGCCTTCAGCATTATTATCAATATCAGGTGATCCTGAAGCCGTCGCCCGCCGACCTGCAGGAGCAATATCTCGGCAGCCTGGCCGCGATCGGCATCGATCCGCTGCTCCACGATATCCGGTTCGTCGAGGATGACTGGGAATCGCCGACGCTCGGCGCATGGGGGCTGGGCTGGGAAGTCTGGTGCGACGGGATGGAAGTCACCCAGTTCACCTATTTTCAGCAGATGGGCGGTTTCGACTGCAAACCCGTCGCGGGCGAGCTGACCTATGGGCTCGAACGCCTCGCCATGTATATCCAGAATGTCGACAATGTGTACGACCTGCGCTTCTCCGACGCGGTCGGCGACGTGCCGGGTTTGAGCTATGGCGACGTCTTCCTCGAAAACGAGCGCCAATTCTCGAAATGGAATTTCGAGGTTGCCGACACCGATACGCTGTTCGCGGGGTTCAAGGCGGCCGAAGACGAATGCAAGCGCGCGATTGCGGCGAATGTGCCGCTTGCTGCGTACGACCAGGCGATCGAGGCGAGCCACCTTTTCAACCTTTTGCAGGCGCGCGGCGTGATCAGCGTGCAGGAGCGCGCCAATTACATGGCGCGCGTCCGCGACCTCGCGAAGGGAAGCTGCAAGGCGTGGATCGACGTGCCGAGCTGGAAAAGCTGTTCCGCGCGCAGATGGCAGCGGCGGGCATCGACGTCGGCGATCTGACCATCTGGTCGACCCCGCGCCGACTTGCGCTGATCGCCAAGGGGCTTCCGCAAGCGACCGCTGCGGTCAGCGAGGAAATCAAAGGGCCGCGCAGCAGCGCGCCGCCGCAGGCGCTCGAAGGCTTCCTCCGCAAGACCGGGTTGACGCAGGATCAACTGAAAGATCGCGATGGCGTTTACTTCGCCGTCATCGACAAGCCCGGCCGTGCGACGGTCGAGGTGCTCGCCGAGGCGATCCCCGCGATCGTCCGCGGCTTTGCCTGGCCCAAGTCGATGCGCTGGGGCCGCGAAAGTGCAAGCAGCGAAAGCCTGCGCTGGGTGCGCCCGCTGTCGGGGATCGTCGCGATCTTCGGCGACGAACTGGTGCCGTGCGAGATCGGTGGGATCGCCAGCGGCTTCGTGACGCGCGGCCATCGCTTTCATTGCCCCGGCGAAATCACCATCGGCTCGGCGGCGGATTATGCCGAAAAGCTGCGCGCCTGCCACGTTATCGTCGACCATGAGGAGCGGCAGGCGATCGTTCGCGATGGTGCAGCCAAAGCCGCGGCCGACGCCGGGCTGAGCCTTGTCGAGGACGAGGGGCTGGTGATCGAGAATGCCGGCCTCACCGAATGGCCGGTGCCCTTGCTCGGCCGCTTCGACGAAGCGTTTCTCGAAGTGCCGCCTGAAGTCATCCAGCTCACCGCGCGCGTGAACCAGAAATATTTCGTCGTGAACGGGACGGACGGCAAGCTCGCGAACGGCTTCGTCTGCACCGCGAACATCGACGCGAACGACGGCGGCGCGGAGATCGTCGCGGGCAATCGCAAGGTGCTGGCGGCGCGGCTTTCGGATGCGCGCTTCTTCTGGGAGCAGGACCAGAAGAAGACGCTGGAACAGCATGCCGAAAAGCTGAAGAACATCACCTTCCACGAAAAGCTGGGCACCGTTGCCGACAAGGTCGAGCGCGTCGCGAAGCTGGCACGCTGGCTGGTCGAGGAAGGAATCGTCGCCCCCTCATGTGTTCCCGCGCAGGCGGGAACCCAGGGCGACAAGACGCCGACCTCTGCGGACGTAAGCTCTGGACCCCCGCCTTCGCGGGGGAACAGGAATGTGTCTCGCGAGGAATTGGCCGACCAGGCCGAACGCGCCGCGCGGCTCGCGAAGGCCGATCTCGTCACCGAAATGGTCGGCGAATTCCCCGAATTGCAGGGCCTGATGGGCGGCTATTACGCCCGCGCCGAAGGCTTGCCCGATGCGGTCGCCGACGCGATCCGCGACCATTACAAGCCGGTCGGGCAGGGCGATGATGTGCCGACCGCGCCGGTGACGGTGGCCGTGGCGCTGGCTGATAAGCTGGATACGATCATGGCATTCTTCGGAATCGAAGAAGTCCCGACAGGATCTAGGGATCCCTTTGCGCTTCGCCGCGCCGCGCTTGGAATTATTCGTATCATACAGTCAAATGCGATCAGGCTTTCCTTGAGCGCGGTGACGTACAATGGAATGATTGTTCCAATTTTTCAGTCTTTTGCAGTACCAGAAGCAATTGATCGGGAGCACGTAAAGCGCGTGCTTGCTCCCGCGAAGAAGTTCCTTTCAGACGAAAGCGCTGCGAGCCAGTCCGTGCTGGAAGATAAATTTCTGGTCGAAGCTGAGCAATCGGCCGCGAGGTACGCCGTCGCTCAGGCATCCATTATAAAATTGCTCGACTTCTTCGCCGACCGCCTCAAGGTCCAGCAGCGCGAAGCCGGCGTCCGTCACGACCTGATCGACGCGGTGTTTGCGCTCGGCGGCGAGGATGATCTTGTTCGGCTGCTCGCGCGCGTGAAGGCGCTCCAGGCGTTCATGGCGACCGAGGACGGCGCCAATCTGCTTGCGGGCTACAAGCGCGCGGCGAATATCCTCAAACAAGCCAGTGTTCCGGCGGAAGCCGGAACCCAGGGTGGACAAGAACCGACGTCTGCGGATGCACGCCCTGGGCTCCGGCTTTCGCCGGAGCACATGACGGAGCATGACGCCGCGCTGCTCGCCGCGCTCGACGCCGCCGAACCCGCGGCGTCCGCTGCGGTCGCTGACGAACGCTTTACCGACGCCATGGCGGCGCTCGCCAGCCTGCGCGCGCCGATCGATGCCTTTTTCGACGGCGTGATGGTCAACGATCCCGACGAAGCGGTGCGCGCCTATCGGCTCGGCCTGCTGTCGCGCTTTACCGGCGCGGTGCATGGCGTTGCCGATTTCTCGAAGATCGAGGGCTGACGCGCCGGCTATCCGCCCGAGCTTATAACGAACGAAGTAAAACTGAATCGACCAACCGCGATTGCATACCTATCCAGCCGCGACCTCCTCCCCGGGGCAGCAGGAGTAAGACATGACGAAGATGGTGCATTTGTTCGGCGGCGCGGCCACGACGGCCGAGCGTTCGAAGGAATTGCTGGGCGGCAAGGGATCGAACCTTGCCGAAATGGCGTCGATCGGCCTGCCGGTCCCACCGGGCTTTACGATCACCACCGACGTCTGCACCGCCTATTACGCCAATGGCGAAGCGTTTCCCGACGGGCTGATCGCCGACGTCGAAAGCGGCATCGCGCATATCGAGGGGATCACCGGCAAGCGGTTCGGCGACGCGGCGAACCCGCTGCTCGTTTCGGTCCGGTCGGGCGCGCGCGTGTCGATGCCGGGGATGATGGACACCGTCCTCAACCTCGGGCTCAACGATGCGACCGTTGCGGGGCTTTCCGAAGCCTCGGGCGACCCGCGTTTCGCGTGGGACAGCTATCGCCGCTTCATCCAGATGTACGCCGACGTCGTCATGGGCCTGGACCATGCCGAGTTCGAGGAAGCGCTGGAAATCGCCAAGGAAGACAAGGGCTTTTTCCTCGACACGGAGATGTCGGCTGAAGACTGGCAGGCGCTGGTCAAGGAATATCAGGCGATCGTCGAGCGCGAGACCGGCGCACCCTTTCCGCAGGAACCGAAGGACCAGCTGTGGGGCGCGATCGGCGCCGTCTTCGCCAGCTGGGAAAGCGACCGCGCGAAGGTCTACCGCCGCCTGAACTCGATCCCCGGCGAATGGGGCACCGCGGTCAATGTGCAGGCGATGGTGTTCGGCAATATGGGCGACACTTCGGCGACCGGCGTTGCGTTCACGCGCGATCCCGCGACCGGCGAGCGTGCCTGGTACGGAGAATGGCTGATCAATGCGCAGGGCGAGGACGTCGTCGCCGGCATCCGCACGCCGCAGTATCTGACGAAGATCGCGCGCGAAAAGGCGGGGGCCAAGCCGCTGTCGATGGAAGAGGCGATGCCCGAAACCTTCGGGGAATTGGGCCGCGTCTTCGACACGCTCGAAACCCATTACCGCGACATGCAGGATATCGAATTCACCGTCGAACGCGGAACGCTGTGGATGCTGCAGACGCGCAGCGGCAAGCGCACCGCCAAGGCGGCGCTGCGCATCGCCGTCGAAATGGCGGCCGAAGGGCTGATTTCCGAAGAGGAAGCGGTCGGCCGCGTCGATCCGGGCGCGCTCGACCAACTGCTCCACCCGACGCTCGATCCCAAGGCGCCGCGCGACGTGCTGACCAAGGGTCTGCCCGCCAGCCCCGGCGCCGCATCGGGCAAGATCATGTTCGATGCCGACAGCGCTGAAAAGGCGGCGGGCATGGGTGAGGCGGTGATCCTCGTCCGCGTCGAAACCAGCCCTGAGGATATCCACGGCATGCACGCGGCCAAGGGCATCCTGACCGCGCGCGGCGGGATGACGAGCCACGCGGCGGTGGTTGCGCGCGGCATGGGGCGCCCCTGCGTCTCGGGCGCCGGCGGGCTGGCGATCGACGGCAATGCGCGCGTGCTGCGCGTCGCGGGGCGCGAGCTTCGCGAAGGCGATGTCATCACGCTCGACGGGTCGACCGGCGAAGTGATGGCGGGCGAGGTTCCGACGCTCCAGCCCGAACTGGTCGGCGATTTCGGCACGCTGATGGGCTGGGCCGACAAGGTGCGCCGCATGAAGGTGCGCACCAACGCCGAAACCCCCGCCGACGCGCAGGTCGCGCGCGATTTCGGTGCCGAGGGCATCGGGCTGTGCCGCACCGAGCATATGTTCTTCGACGCCGCGCGGATTACTGCGGTGCGCGAGATGATCCTGGCCGACAGCGAGGACGGCCGCCGCGCCGCGCTCGCCAAGCTGCTGCCTGAACAGCGCGGCGACTTTGCGGCGATCTTCGGCGTGATGGCGGGGCTGCCGGTCACGATCCGGCTGCTTGACCCGCCGCTGCACGAATTCCTGCCGACGCGCGAGGAGGATTTTGCCGATGTCGCCGCCGCGGCAGGGGTGGGGGTCGAGGCGCTGAAGGCGCGGGCGAACGAACTCCATGAATTCAACCCGATGCTCGGCCACCGCGGTTGCCGCCTTGGCGTCACCTACCCCGAAATCTACGAGATGCAGGCGCGCGCGATCTTCGAGGCGGCGTGCGACGTCGCCGCCGAAACCGGCGCGGCGCCGATCCCCGAGGTGATGATCCCGCTGGTCGCGACGCGCCGCGAATTCGATCTGATGAAGGCGGTCGTCGATGCGCAGGCAAAGGCGGTGTTCGCCGAAAAGGGGCGCGAGATCGCCTATCTTGTCGGCACGATGATCGAACTGCCGCGCGCCGCGCTGATGGCGGGCGAGATCGCCGAGACGGCCGAATTCTTCAGCTTCGGCACCAACGACCTCACCCAGACGACGATCGGCATCAGCCGCGACGACGCGGGCCGCTTCCTGACGCAATATGTCGACAAGGGCATCTTCCTGACCGATCCGTTCGTCAGCCTTGACGTCGAAGGCGTCGGACAGCTGATCGAGATCGCCGCCGAGCGCGGCCGTGGTGCCCGCGCCGGGATCAAGATGGGCATTTGCGGCGAGCATGGCGGCGATGCGCCGAGCATCCACTTCTGCGAACAGACCGGGCTCGACTATGTCAGCGCCTCGCCCTACCGCGTGCCGATCGCGCGTCTGGCGGCGGCACAGGCGTCACTGAAATCGTAAACTGAGTTGCCCCGTCGGGAGCGGTTTTCCCGGCGGGGCATTCCCCCCTCCTCCTCCCGAGAGGTGCCTGTGG
>LULG01000345.1_pt1 | contig 14605 bp, 12 predicted proteins | sample 728211 | NCBI WGS metagenome assembly LULG01 (sample SAMN03860295, study PRJNA289734) | marine metagenome | biome: seawater column; feature: ocean; material: water; isolation source: Red Sea water column Station 169 - depth 200m | place: Saudi Arabia: Red Sea | collected 2011-10-15 | depth 200 m | reverse complement strand
CAGTAGTAATACCTTCGTCAAGTATTTTATACAAAACAAGTTAATTAATGTAAAATGTTACCTTATTTAATTATTTAATTAGGTGAGTTATGGATACAAAAGGAATTCAGATTAAGCAAAATGATGATGGTGCAAGAATCAAGATGCAATGTGAGCACCAAAAAGGCTTATTATATGTTATTCCAAGTGATGCTAACTGGGTTTGTTCAGCTGATTTAAGGCTTGCCCATTCATTAGCTGGATTTTTAAAAGAGTTAGGTGAAATTGATGACCCTAGATTACATAAAATAATGCAGAGGTGGGGTATATATTCTAGGAATTTGGAAATTTTATCAGAAGAAGATAGTTAATTATAGCGTTCCTGGTCTTCTAAGTGTTTAAATATTTCTTTAATTAAAATTATTACTTCTTCTTGGTTTACAGACATCACCGTAGCATTATATTTATTTCCGCCTTTAATTAATTTTGATAAACGTAGTCCAATTTTAGGTTCAATTTGCCCAATATATTGCCCTGATTCATTCAGGTAAGGTGCAAGGATTTCTGTATACCAGCCTGCTGATGGCCAAACTTCTACAACCGTCATGTCTTCTTTGATGCCAAAAAATTCTAATGTCTCTTTTGGGTTTCGGCTAACATCTCTGGCTTTATTTTTATCTGATCTGTGTTCGCCAGTAAGGACATCATCTAGTGAATGAGCCTGAATGGATGAAACATTTTGCAAACAAATAAACACAGCCAATGAAATTAAAAAAGTTTGTAAAGTTATTCGCATTTCTTTCTCCTAAAAAATAATTACTCTGCTTTCTTCCTCGTTACGACAGCTAAGATTGGAGCCAAAATTACACCTGCAATAAATCCTCCAATATGGGCTCCGAAAGCTACTCCACCATCAGAACCTGCATTTGCTCCATTTATTAACTGAAGCACGAACCAAAAAATTAATACTACAAAGGCTGGTAATTTTAATATTTGTATAAAAAAACCGAAAGGGATAGCTACTCTTACCTTCCTTTTGGGAAAAAACACTATATAAGCTCCTAATACGCCAGAGATTGCCCCGCTCGCACCTATCATGGGTATCGTAGAAGATGGGTCAGGCAATGACTGGCTCATTGCTGCAACAATGCCGCACACAAAATAGAATAGGATGAAGACAGGCTTCCCTAAAATATCTTCAATATTATCCCCAAATATCCATAAATAAAGCATATTGCCAATTAAATGCATAAACCCTCCGTGCAAGAACATTGAAGTAATCAATGTCATTTCTGGGCTAACCCACCTTAAGGCTGGAGGGAGAGCAGCGCCTTGCAGAAGACTTGCTGGAATAACACCTAAAGCTAGAATAGCTTGTCGTCCGCTGCTGCCCAATGATAGCTGCCATACAAAAATCAGAACGCATAAAACAATAAATGTAATTGTAATTACTGGCTTAGACCGGGTCGGGTTTTCATCGGCTAGAGGTATCATAAATCAATAGTTGCAGTTAGGTTTTTTCTCAACCTGATTATAAAGCATTAGTGCATCTGACAACTGACTGGCGAGTCCATTGATTCTGCTTGTTGAGGATGGATGAGTACTGGCAAATTCAGGTATGCGTTGTTCTTTGTCTTTCTCCTTCATCTTCTTCCATAGACTCATGCTTGCTATTGGATTAAAACCGGCCTCAGCCATAAAAATAATCCCTTGTTTATCTGCATCTGTTTCTTGCTCTCTGGCGTATGGTAGATTCAGGCCATAAGTTGCCATAACATTTGACATGGTATTGATGGCACTAATTTTGTTCTGCGTTTCATAAAGATCTGATTGAGTATAGATTGGTTTGCTTGCAATTTTGCTGGCGACCACCGCGGTCCCTATCATAGCGCCCACTTGAGTTCTCATGGACCGTTTAGCACGCTCATAACTGTGTTTTTCAGTCACATGAGCTATTTCATGGCCGATAACAGCAGCTAATTCATCTTGGTTGCTAGCAACATCAAACAGCCCTGTATTAACTCCTATCTTGCCTGCAGGAAGAACCACGGCATTTGCTGTGGGGTCTTGAAAAACCTCAATATCCCAATCAAAACTTTTAAAGGGTTCGTCCAATTGTTTAATGATATTTTTTGCCACACATCGAACCATCGTTCTCTTCGAAAGGTCCCTTGAGATTGGCACAGAATTGACCATTTGCTCCCATTGCTTTTCTGATTCAACTTGAATTTCTCTCTCACTTACTAACAATGCAGCATTTGATGATATTGGTGCGATGAAAAAAAAGATTAAAATAAATGCAGATAATGTTTTATTTAATTTAATCATCCCTCTCTCCATGGAGCCTTTTATAAGATTGATCAGCACGATAACTGGATCGAATCAATGGCCCTGCAACAACCTCTTTTATGCCAATTTGATGGCCGAGAAATTCATACTCTTGGAATCTTTCTGGACTGATATATTCTTTCACTGGGAGATGATTCTTCGTCGGCCTAAGGTACTGGCCTATTGTAAGAATTTCTATTCCACTGTTGTATAGGTCTGTCATGGCTTGCTTAACCTCTTTGGAGGTTTCACCTAAACCAAGCATCAACCCTGATTTAGTTGTAAAGCCTTTATTTCTAGTGTATTCAAGGACTTGCAGAGTCTGTTGATAGCCAGCTCTAGGATCTCTTACTAGTCCAGTCAGTCTCTTTACAGTTTCTAGATTTTGTGAAAAAACATCCAAATCGGAATCAAGCAGAATATCTAGATCTCTTGTTTGGCCTTGAAAATCAGGTGATAAAACTTCCACAGTAGTTTTTGGTGATGAGGCTTTGGTAGCAAGCACGCAATTTGCAATGTGTGATGCACCTCCATCTTCTAGATCATCTCGGTCAACTGAGGTGATCACAACATAACCTAAATTCATATATTTAACTGTTTTAGCAATATTTCCTGGTTCATTTGGATCAAGCCATCCGTTTGGGTTGCCCGTATCCACTGAACAAAAACGACAAGCCCTTGTGCAGACATTCCCAAGAACCATCAAGGTTGCGGTTCGACTATTCCAGCATTCTCCAATATTAGGGCACTTTGATTCTTCGCAAACAGAATTCAGCTGAAGTTCATGAACCATTGATTTTAGTTAATACCATCTTTAATAGCAACAATACCGTTCTCACTGAGGTACTTTTTTCCGCTATTTGCTTTTCTTGGTAAGGTTTTGTTCATAATCTGATAAACAATTAATCGTAATGATTATATTCCTAAAAGGTTCTTATAAATATGATAATAATCTGAATATTCAAAAAATATTCCGATTATGTTGTTATTTTACAACAATTAAGGCAAGTTATTTCATTCTAAAGTGGCATATCTATTGAAAGTTTGGATAGAATGTTCGCCATGTTAGTTACAGTTTTATTGGTAACTTAGTATTTCTGTAACTCATCACTACTTTTACGGGATAGATTATAAGTATCCTGTAAAAGTTATTAATCCTTAATTTAAGGGGGAAAATGTAATGAAAAAATCTAAGTTGAATGGTTGGTTTGATAGATCTCTTTTAGGTCTTTCAATACTAGCTATAGCTCTTGTTAGTTCACCAGTTACTCTGGCTCAGGACGAACAAGCAGCCAGCGGAGATGTTGAGGAAATTACAGTTACAGGTTCTCGTATTAAAAGAGATACGATCAACTCTGCATCTGTAGTAACGACAATTACCGCTGAAGATATCGAAGAGAGTCAAGCATTAATTCTTGCTGACGCTCTGAGACTATCAACTTACAATACTTTTGGGACATCACCGCCAACCGCTGGTAATAGCGCTATGTCTAATGCCACGGTAAGTGTTAGAGGACTTGGCTCTAGTCGAACTCTCGTGCTTATGGACGGTAGAAGAATGCCTGGTTCACCACATCTTGGTGGTGCCGGTGCGGTTAATATAAATATGATCCCAACTGTTGCAGTTGATAGAGTGGAGATTCTTGCTGATGGCGCCTCATCCGTTTACGGATCAGATGCGATCGCAGGGGTTGTTAACGTAATTACCAAAAAGAATTTCGATGGATTACAAGTTCAATATCGAAGAGGTGACCGAGATAGAGATGATGGTGAAGAAAATTCAGTTTCATTGATATACGGTGCTACTAACGATAAGGGCTATGTCACTGTAATGTTAGAACATGACATTAGAGACGAAATCTACTTGAAAGACAGATGGTACACTGCAGCGAGAGCTTCTGACCAAGATGGTGACGGTGTTATCGATTTATATTTCGAAACATACGGGCTAAGTTGGTACTCAAGAAACCTTGCTGACCCAGTAACTGGAAACATTCATGCTGCACCTACTTGTCAAGGTACCGATGACGGTTCTACGACTCCATGGTGGGGCGGTAATTTTGGTGGAGCTGCTTTCGGGCAACCAGCAACAGTTACTCCTTCTTATGCTGGCGCAACTCCTACAGGGATTTGTGGATACGCATGGGCTGACATTATGGTCCAAGACGCTGGGTTATTCAGAGATACAGTCACCACTAATATCACTCATCAAATCACAGACACTATCAATGTTTATAACAGAGCTAGTTTTGTAAGAAACGAATCAGTAGGGCGTTATGCGCCTCCAGCTGCTCGTTATCCTGGAATCCTAGTTGGTGATGAGTCTAATCCATATGACCAAAAAGTTACAGGTTATTGGAGATGGACTGAGATTGGTAATCGTGGAATGCACTTTGTGGATCAGGCAACTGACGTTGCTACTGAGTTCACATTCGACATTGCAGAAGACGTTGAATTAACTGTTGGCCATCAGGTCAATAAGTTCTACGGAACTGATATAGGTCGATATTATCTCGATTATGCAGGTCTAGATTCAAATCTATACAACGATGTAGCATTTGGTTCTGAGCAAGGTCTATTTGCCTTAGCAGCAACAACTGTTGTGGAATACGACAACCATTATGAAAAAATGGATGCTGTTGTTCAATTCAGTAATGTTATGGATCTGCCAGGTGGATCAGTAGACGTCTTACTTGGTTATGAAACCTTTGATAACAGATATTCTGCTCAATACGACAAACACTCTGAAGGTGGTTTTGTTGGTGGATCAGCAGGTAACTCTGGTGCAGGTGAACGATCAGTAGATTCATATTTTGGTGAAGCAGTCTTCCCTGTCATGGACGGGCTAGAATTAAACGCTTCATTCAGAAGTGATGACTACAGTGACGTTGGTTCAAGCGAATCATTCAAATTCGGACTTCTTTGGGATGTAGCAAAAGGTACAACTCTAAAAATGAACTACGGTGAAGGATTTAGAGCACCATCTATGGATACGCTTTATGGTGTAACTACCTTTAGTGCAAACACAGCGTATGACTACAAAGCATGTGCTGCTGCTGGTGTAGGTACAACTGATTGTGCCTCTAAGCAGATCTCAACCTTGATTGTTGCTAACTCTGATCTAGGTGCTGAAGAATCAGAAGGGATAACATTAAGCTTATCTCATGATTTTGGTAGCTGGAACAGTGCTCTTGAAGGACTTACAGCACGTTTTGACTACTATGATATTGAAATATCAGGTGCTATTGTTAGTGCCGGTACTCAAAGTATCATGTGGACTGACTTTATTGGTGGTGATCTACTCACTAACCAAGTTGAGTTCTATGACGCAGCAGGTATTGCAGGTGATGGAACAGCTGCTGGTAACCCAGTAGGAAGTGGCTCAGTTGGCGACGCATGTCCAGCAGGTGCTGCTTACTATAAGAGACTAGGAAGTACTCCTTCAATCTACACTATCCGAAGTTGTGCTAATAACAGAATCGACTACGTCGGTGCTAGTTATGCCAACGCTGGTAAAGTGGCGGTTAAGGGTTATGACATCTTCCTAGGGTACACCAGAGATGTCGGTCCTGGATCAATGGATATCAGTCTTGATTACTCAAACATGTCAGATTATCTCACTGACGCTTACACTGGAAGTGCTCGACAAGTTAATAATATTGGCTTTAACGGTCATATCGGTGATTACCGACAATCTTCTGAACCAGAATCAATTGGCGGTGAGTTAACTGGTGGTCTAGTTAAAGCAGGTAATACTCAAGATGAATACGATACCTATGATATACAAGCATATTATGATGCTGGTAAATGGGGTAAAGTTTCGTTGGGTATTCAAAATGCTTCAGACGAAGATCCGTTACCTGATAATGGCGGTCAAAACTATGACGCTTACACAGGTCTATACGACAATAGAGGAAAAATTACCTATCTTAAATGGAAATTAGACCTCTAAGAGAATTTATTTCTCAAAGGAAAAGGGCGATATTTTATCGCCCTTTTTTTTATCGATTTATATAATATCCAAATGAACTTCCGAATTACTATTAGCTATTTTTTAATAGCATGTTTAGTCCTTCCATTTAAAGCAGTCCCATTTGCTGCTCAAGATCTAATATCAATTGAATCTTTAGGCTATGAAGAAAAATTGATTCAAATCAAAAAATCAAATGGGAGCATAATCAATATTAAGGCTTTAATAGCTGACAATAAAAAGAAAACAACCCAAGGGCTTATGTTTGTTGAATCCATGCCTGAAGATGTTGGGATGCTCTTTGTGTTTGAACCTTCAAAAAGAGTATCGATGTGGATGAAAAATACACCTCAAAGTCTAGACATTTTATTCATCCAATCAGACGGAACAATCATTAACCTAGCAAGGAATACTACCCCCTATTCCTTAAAAAGTATCTCCTCTAAAGGAAGAATCAAATGGGTTCTGGAACTAAGAGCTGGGTTTTCAGAAAAACAGGGTGTTCGCGTAGGAGATAAGTTAATTTTTTAGACCCTTAAAGAGGTCCACGTCTTAGAATCGTCCACCATCTGGCTATATTAATCAGACTCATCAGCGATCCTGCAACATAAGTTAATGCCGCTGCAGTTAATATTTCTCTTGCAAAAACGTCATCACCTTCTTTTAAAATATCCCCTTTCTCAAGCATCGGCAGAGCTCTGCTAAAACTTGCATTCCATTCAGTCGGCAAAGTTACTAGATGCACTAGTGTGCTCATACCCATAGTTAGGAATCCTCCTATTAGCATAATAATCCCAGGGCCAGGCAATCTTGTGATCAAAGTAACAATTGGTGCAGCCATCAAAATTAAAGCGCCAAATCTTTGAGCAGGTCCCATTGTTTTTACCAATACGGTTCTAAGTCTAAAAGGGAGATAACTTGTTGAATGTTGATGGGCATGGCCAACTTCATGAGCAGCAACAACAATAGCGGTAAGTGAGTTAGACTCCATTTTGTCACTAGTTAAACGAACAGTTTTAGACTGGGGGTCATAATGATCTCCTATCTCTGTAGTTTCCACATCAACTTGTTCTAAATTTAATGCTGCCAGCAATTTTTTTGTAAACTCTTTCCCGCTATAGGGATAACGATCAGAAGGAGTACTGTACTTCTTCATGGTCCTTTGAACCCATAATGATGGCAGGGTAACAAACAGGACTATAAATAAAAAAAGAACCAGGTAGCCCATGAATTAGCTACTGAACACGCTTGACTTTAACTCTCGAATTATAGCCTTCAACCGATAGTCTAAATCCCCCAAAAACAGCTTTCTCTATAGTCACTCTTGGATTATTCATAGAGACTTTCAAGAAGCCATTTCCAGATTGTCTCCAAACTTGTCCGTTCTCAAGCCGAAACACTGTGTCGCCAGTCCATCCGTCAAATTGCCCGATGATTCTTGAGGTAATCTCACTTGTTTCATCTTCATTAACTTTGCCAAAGCTATCAGAGGATTGATTATTCTGTGTTTGAGCAACGACTGCTGGTGTTTCGCTTTCTGCATTAGAGCTAGATTGTTGCTCTTGTCTTTCAGGCCTATTATCTCTTGCCCGTCTTTGAAAAAGAGATCTACGTTCTGGTTTAGCGGCAGGTTGTGCTGAAGTTACTTGAGGTGCCTTCGCGAGCCTGTCATAACACTGAAGTCGAATAAGAGAGACGGTAATTTCAGAACATTCTTTTAGTTCCTCATCTAATGTCTGACTATTAACTGGATCTACTTTTACGAAGATTAAACAGAAAATGGCGCTAGATAAGAAGAATTTGGATTGTTTTAACATGGCATTATTTAATTTTTTTTTTCAATCATACATTGACTTAATGGCAGTGCAATCAAAATGTGAATGAAGTTAATAAACTCTTAGTGTCCGGTGAATAATGTTGTATGTATACAACATATGATCTTTATTTTTAATAAAATCATGGATTTATTTATCTATGTTGCAGGTTCTTCTCAATAATTAAACTTGCGAAATAGGGCTTAATAACTGAAAATAAGTTTAAGACTCATTGAGAATTAAACACATTTAACGATTTGTTTAAAACTCATTGACTCTAATACATTTAAACAACCTTAATATGAGGAACAGAATGAAAACGATTCTACTTGATAGAGTGAACGGTCTTTTTGTCTCTTTTTGTGCAATGGCAGTGTTATTTGCAATGCCAACCTTCGCACAAGATGAAGATGAGGATGCTGCAGAACTCGGAAGAATTGAAGTCACTGGTTCTCGATTAAATCAAACTGATATAGAAACAGCTAGTCCTGTAACTGTTATCACGAGAGAACAAATCGAGCTATCAGGTTTTGCCACAGTTGCAGAAGTACTTCAAACAACACCTTACAACTCCTTTGGTTCGTTCAAAGAAACCTCCGGTTACGCAAACGGACAAGCTGTTGTAAATGAAATTTCACTACGTGGTTTAGGTTCAGCTCGAACTCTAGTCCTGATTGACGGACGAAGAATTGCCAGTACTGGTGGTTCAGGTGGTGCTGCTCAAAACTTAAACCAAATACCTACAGCTATTGTGGAACGAGTTGAAATCCTGCGCGATGGTGCGTCAGCGATTTACGGTTCAGATGCAATTGCTGGTGTGGTAAACATTATTACAAGAAAAGATTATGATGGAATGGATATCAACATAACTTCAGGAAAGCCTGATGCTGGTGGAGCGGATTACACCAGAGTTAATATGACTGGCGGTATCTCTAATTCCAAAGGTAACATCTATTGGACGCTTCAACATTATGATCGAAGACCTCAATACTATCGTGATATCGAATACGCTGCACATGCCTATAACTATGACTATTATAGTTCATTTGGTTATCCAGGATCTGCCTACATAATTGGCAGTAATGTTGCTTCTGGTTACATTGTTGACCCGAGATGTCCTGAGAAGCCTGTTGGCGGTGCCGGTGATGATGGTACAAACAGTAACCCAACCTTCCCTAACTCATATCGTTGGGGCGGCTCAGAAGGCGGAAGTCCATATGGACGATGTGGTTACGATTTTGCCCAAGATATCATTTCAATACCAAGAGCTAAGCGAAATGCTTTCTTAATGAAGACAAGTTATGACTTGAGCCCAGATGTAACCATGAATGCGGTTTTGATGTTATCTCAAAATGATTCGGATTCTAGGTTTGCAGGTACTCCGATAACTTCGCCTTATCCAACTATGAATGCGGATAATCCTAATCACCCTTTAAAAGCTTATGGAATTGATTGTACTGTCAATAATTGCGGTACTGCCATTCTCTTGGCACGATCGGTGCCTAATGGTACTCGTGATAACACTGTAACAACTGATATCCAAGATTTCAGACTTGGCTTTGAAGGAGTACTGGATGCTATGGGTGGTTTGAACTGGGAGTTTAATGTTCAAGTTATTAATAACGATACTGATAACATGACACAGAACCTAGTTAATAAAAGCTTGCTACAAGCATCACTAGATGCTGGAACGCTTGACCTTTGGAGTGTCAATGGCACGCCACTGGCAACTGTTCAATCGCAAATGCAACAATTTAATCACACTAAAATGTACCAAGCTGACCTTAAGGGCCAAACTGTAGATTTCATCATGGATTTTGATATTGGTGAACTTGCTGGCGGTGCAGTTGGCATGGTTATTGGTGCTGAATACAATCACCTTTCTTTCCAGCAAATTAATGACCCTGCTTCAAACGCACTCATCATTGCAGGAACAGCAGGCGGTGATAATATTCAAGCAGAAAGACACAGAAAATCTGCCTTTGTTGAATTGGGTCTTCCTTTCACTGAAAAGCTGAACGTTAGTGTTGCTGGTCGTTATGATGATTACAGCACTACTGGAATTGGTAGTAGTTTCTCACCTCAAGTGACTCTTGCATACAGGCCAACAGATTGGATCCTGCTTAGAGGCACCTATGGTGAAGGATTCAGAGTTGCAGCTATGGATGAAATGTACGGCAACCAATCAGAGAGTTTCCCTTCTGGTATTGATCTTGTGGGTTGTGCTAGTGGAGTAGCTGTTTGTACAGCAACTCAATATCGAGCACTCTACGGTGGTAACCCAGAGTTAGGACCTGAGGAATCAGAACACTACACTTTTGGTGCTGTCATCGCTCCACTGCCTAATTTAACTCTGCAACTGGGATTCTGGCACACCGAATACTCAGGCTTGATTACAACTTCAAGCATTAACCGTGAGTTTCAGGCAGAGCTTTGGGGGCTAACTAACTATGTTGTCCGATACGGCCCAGGTGAAGAAGGTCCAGAAGGAACGGTTAGGTATATTTCGCTTCAGTACAACAACTTTGCTGGAGTAGAAGCAGAAGGTCTTGATTTTGATATCTCCTATGTCATCGACACAGAAAATTTGGGTCGTTTTGATATGGGTATCAATGCTGCGAAATACACAAAATATATAGTCCAAACTTATCCTGAAAGTCCATTGATTGAATATCAAGGTCAAATGGGATTACCTGATTTGAGGATAAATCCTCACATCTATTGGGGTAAAGGAGATTGGAGCGCTGCGCTTACAGGTTACTATATGGCAGGGCAGGAAGAAGAATATGGTACTGATATCTACTCGGTAGGTAGCCATATGGAAGTTGGCTTGCAGGTTAACTATCAACTTCCTTGGGATGCATCAATTACGGTTGGTGCTCTTAACTTGACCAATGAAGAGCCTGAGCAAAACAGTGACTGGTATGGATGGGAACCATTTGACTTCACACTCTATGATACGAGAGGAAGAACGGTTTATATTTCATACTCACAAAGCCTCTAATCTAAGAGTTGCTTAAATGTATTGAGAGCGGGCGAAAGCCCGCTCTTTTTTTTAAGTGATACTGGCCTTGAGTTCAATTGCTAAAGCCTTAGCTTTTTTAGTCTGCTTAGCGCTCATCCGTTTCTTTAGATCCAGCAGAAGACGTTTCGCGTAACCAATTGCAAAACGTTCACCAAATTCATTAGAGCTCAAAACATATTTACAGTTAGGTATTGTTTTATCAATCTCTTCGCTTTCTTCTTTGAAGGCCTTTTCTAAATCTTTAAATTTTCTATCATCAACCTTTTCAGAAGCTATTAATAACCATGCGTAGGCCTTAACAAGGTTCTTTTTAACCCCTTTTGCATCGCGGTAAGACAATCCCAAGCCCACTTGAGACCGAGTATGCCCCTGAAGGGCGGCCTGTTCATATAGCTTGAAGGATGTCTCATAGTTCTTTCTAACGCCAGTTCCATACCTATAAAGTCTTGCAATCCCATTGATTCCATCTAAATTGCCCTTCTCTGCTGCCTTTTCATACCAAGCTTTGGCTTTCTTAGCATTTAAAGGAACCACTTCACCTCCCATATACATTTCAGCAATTGCAAGCTCAGCTTTAGTAAACCCCTGATCTGCTGCTTTTGACATCCAAGCAAACGACTGCTTGTAATTTCTTCTAAAATCACCATGCCTGGTTCCCGAATACAAAAAACCCAAAGACATTTGAGCCCGCGGATCGCCTTTCTCAGCATAGATACTACAAACATTAATGGCCTCAATGCACTGATTTTCTTTAATTAACTTTAGACAATCTGTAACTGATTCATCGCTATTAACATTGAAAGAGATTAATAAGCAGACAATAAAAAAACGGGTTAGATATTTATTCATGAAAAATATCATATCAAATTTTTTACTATGGATTTATCCCTCGATGAGGTGGCGCATCAATCTTCTGTATTGAGTCTGATGAGGATATGCTCGACCAATCAGAGCTCTCGGATAAGCCAGGCAAATTAATCGATGAAGTCATTTGGTATTTTCTTCTTAATACTCTAATAACAACATCAGCTTGAAACACATCATAGTTCTGGTAATCACCAATCTGTATCGATTTCTTCATAATTGATTGCTCATCAAGATTCTTGAAATTCTTTGTTTTGAATTCACCAATGCTCAAAAAACGCTCACAAGATCCGTCCTGAAGAGGATCTATCTCGTCACACTGAGAACCTTTTTTTAAAATTTTTCTTGCCTCGGAATTATTTTCTATAATGATAAAAAATCTGAAGCCATTTAGCAGAGCTACCTCAGCTGAACGAAGCAAAGTGTAGTCAATAACTTTTTCTTGTTCAGCTTTTGAGTTAGTTATCCACTCATGCCCGACATAACCGATCTTATAAATACCCTGTTCTCTATCAACCACTTCATCTGAATATCCAATCAAATCATCAAAAGGTTTGTAAACTGAAGTGGTGCATGCGCTTAAGAGTAACAAGCTTGTTAAAAATAACATTTTCATTTCTTCGATACTGGACCTTATTGAGTTTTTTAGCTATGGTACCATTCTTCATATATGCAAAGGATTTAATATGAAATATTTGGTTTCTCTTTTAATTATACTTTTCAGTGTAAATGTGTGGTCAGTTGAAAAGTTCCCTGTAGAACATTTCTTCAAAAACTCTGCGATGTCGTCTCCTGCCTTATCGCCTGACGGCCAACATCTAGCTGCCTTAACACCCTTAAATATTGCCAAAGAAACTGTTGCTCAATGTAAAAATAAAAACAGAAGAAAAAAATCAAGATCAGGCGTAGTTGATTTTTGTGATGTTAGCAGAAGAAACATCGTGGTCTTTGATTTAGGTGATTCCAATGCAAATTGTCAAAAAGGTATTATTTCTGAATGTAAAAGAGTGAGAGTCACACAATTAAGTCAACAGGATGTTTCAGGTTTTGAATGGGTTAATAACGATCGAATTATGTTTCAAACCGGTGGCGACCAACTCAACACCAACGGTGCCATAGACACCGTTGGTATTTATGCTGTCAACAAAGACGGTACTCAACCTAAACAATTGGTTAAACCGGAAGATGCGCTGACCAACAGTAAAGTTATTCAAACCAGGCTTCTTAGTCTGCTCCCATTTGACCCAGAGCACATTTTAGTTATGCGAAACGATCGCAAAAGGTATTACATGGATGTCTATCGAATGAATGTCTACACCGGTAAATTTAACCGTCTCCTAACCCCTCCAGGGCCTGTGGTAGGCTGGGGCGCTGATAATGATGGTGTCATTCGCTTTGCGGCCATGCAAGATGAAAACTCTCTTAACTATGAAACCCAAATCATGTATAGAGCGAACGAAGATTCTGAATGGGAGGAAGTAGATCGTTTTGAAGGTCTGCAAAACGGTTGGGGTGCTGTGGGTTTCACTGAAGATAATGAAAAAATATTTGTTACTTCAAATCTGGGACGTGATACCTTCGCCTTGAGCATATTCGACCCAGAGACTGGGGACATGGAAGATTTATTTGAAAATGAAGGAACAGATGTTCAGCGGATCGGATTTACACCCACAGGTGAACCAATAACAGTGCTCTATAACGACATCGATACCAAGCCACAAAGACATTACATTAACAATCGATGGGAAAGTATTATCGAAGGACTAAAACAAGCATTCGGTGTTGATTATGTAGGCATTGTCTCGATGAGTGAATACGCTGAGAAAATTATTATTAGTATTAGCAGCGATACAAACCCGGGAGAATTTTATTTATATGACACCATAAAAAATACAGTCTTTTTTCTGGGTTCCTCCATGCCTTGGATTGACTCAAAAACAATGTCTCCCATGAAACCGATCTCTTTCGAAGCAAGGGATGGTGAGACCATTTATGGCTTTCTAACGGTCCCCCTAGATTCTGATGGAAAAGACTTACCGTTGATTATTAATCCTCATGGGGGGCCTTTTGGAATTCAAGACGTTTGGCGATTTAACCCTGAAACACAATACTTTGCCAATCAAGGCTATGCTGTTATGCAAATTAACTTCAGAGGCTCGGGTGGCTACGGCAAGCGCTATGAGCGCATTGGCTATAAACGATGGGGCTTGGAAATGCAGGATGATATCAGTGACGGTGTACAATGGGCCATAGATCAAGGAATCGCGGATGCTGATCACGTTTGTATTTACGGAGCCAGTTATGGCGGTTATGCCACCATGGCAGGGATCACACTTACTCCTGAGTTATATCGATGCGCTGTTAATTACGTTGGGATATGGGATTTGGAAATGCTCTACCGACAAAACGGCCGCTGGGTTGAGCAGATGGATCGCTGGTTTAGAAATCATGTGATCGATGTGAAAAAAGACAAGGAACAGTTACAAAAAACATCGCCTCGCTTCCACATTGACAAGATACAGGCCCCTTTATTTATTGTTCATGGGCGTAAGGATTTCAATGTCAGGATTGAACAAGCAGAAACACTCATGGATGCCTTAGATGATAAAGGGATACCTTATGAAG
>LULG01000297.1_pt1 | contig 14821 bp, 17 predicted proteins | sample 728211 | NCBI WGS metagenome assembly LULG01 (sample SAMN03860295, study PRJNA289734) | marine metagenome | biome: seawater column; feature: ocean; material: water; isolation source: Red Sea water column Station 169 - depth 200m | place: Saudi Arabia: Red Sea | collected 2011-10-15 | depth 200 m | reverse complement strand
ACTTAGGAGAGACCCTTGTGCACGCTCTTAGAGGAGTAAGCTTCAGCATAGAAGAAGGTGAGTTTGTTTCTATCATGGGGCCTTCCGGTTCAGGTAAATCCACACTGATGAATATCGTAGGCTGTTTGGATACACCATCTGAAGGAACCTACTTACTTAATGATAGAAATGTTGGGAATTTAAATGAAGAACAACTTGCAGGCATAAGAAATGAAGAAATAGGCTTTGTGTTTCAAAAATTCCAACTTCTACCTAGAAGTTCTGCCCTTGAAAACGTAGCTCTACCTTTGAAATATGCCTCCGTGAAACAATCAGAAAGGCTTATTAGAGCTGAAGAAGTATTAGATAAGGTTGGCCTAACTAATCGACTTACGCATAAACCCACCGAACTATCTGGGGGTGAACAACAAAGAGTTGCCATCGCTAGAGCATTAGTTAATTCACCTTCCATTCTGTTTGCAGATGAGCCTACAGGAAACTTAGACTCAAAAACTGGCAACCAAGTCTTGGAAATTTTTAAGGATTTAAATAAAAGAGGCCAAACCATATTAGTCATTACTCACGAAAGAGAAGTAGCTAAGCAATCTCAACGAACAATAACAATTAAAGACGGAGAAATTGGTTCTGATTCGATCAATTAATTAATAATGGACAATAATACAGTTAGATATTCTTTAGTAGTGGTTTTGCTGATTGCACTAGCTTTCAGTTTTAGCAACGAAGAAAAGGGTGATTTTGATTTCTATACTATAGAAGAGATAGGCCCTAAACCTCTAGAACTAATCGTTGAAGCATCAGGGACTGTAGAAGCTATTTCAGCTGTTGAAATTAAATCCAAAGCCTCCGGAGAAATTCTGTACCTTGGAGCTGAGGTTGGTGACTTGATTCGAAAAGAGGAAGTGCTAGCAAGGATAGACCAAAGAACGCCTGCTAATGCTTTATCTCAAACGCAAGCCGATTTAGATGTTGCTAGAGTTAGATTAGAAAATGCTGAGGCTCAACTGAACCGCGGTATTGAGCTTCACAAAGCTAAAAGTATTTCCGACAAAGCATTTGAAGACATTCAAGAACAGCATGCACCTGTTGAAATAGGCCAAGTCATAACCTCCCCTACTGCCGCTGTGGGTGGAGGAACACTTCTGATGACCATGGCAGATTTAAACCAAGTAAGAGTCAGGGCTGTAGTAGATGAAATTGATGTAGGAAAAATTTCTCTTAACCAAGAAGTGTCTATACGTGTTTCAGCATTTAGAGATAAAAAATTTACAGGCATAGTGTCAAAAATTGAACCTCGTGGTTTAGACGTTCAAAACGTAACCACCTTCCCTGTACTAATTGATATAGAAAATAAAGAGAATCTACTCTTATTAGGTATGAACACAGAAGTTGAAATAGAAATCCTCAACAAAAAAGTGTCTCTGGCAGTGCCCTCAGGTTCTTTGCGGACTAGAAAAGATATTTCATTTGTTGCTGCATTAGTTGGAGTTCCAAATGAAGATATCAGAGAATTTTTAAGTACAAGACTAGAAGATGAAGGGTTTACTAGGTTTGTAGTAATAAAAGATACTAACAAAGGCCCAGCATTAACTTGGGTTAAAGCAGGTGACACTGATTTCCAAAACGTGGAAGTCCTTGATGGCCTATTGGCTGGAGAAAAGGTATACGTTTTACCCAGTGAAGGTTTAGTTAGAAGCCAAGAAGAGTTTGGCGAAAGGTTAAGGGACAGAAGTCGCAGACGATGATTGAAGAATCTATAAATTCTGCCATTGATGCTATTAAAGCTAATTTACTTAGGTCATTGCTAACGGCATTAGCAATTATCATAGGAACTGCTGCCGTAATTGCCATGGTGGGTATTGGTACCGGTGCTCAACAAGCAATAGAAGATTCTATTTCTAGTCTTGGAGCCAAAACAGTTTCAGTCTATCCAGGCCAGAAAAAAAGGAGAGGAGTTACTGGTAGTTGGGTTGCCTTGTGGTTAAAAGATTCAGATGCTTTATCAAAAGATTCAGAGATTCCTTGGCGCATATCACCTGAGATGCATGGTAATAAACAAGTTAAATTTGGTGATAAAAATGCTAACTTTTCAATTTACGGGGTTCAACCAAACTTTTTTTCAGTTAATTCCTTTGTACTAACAAAAGGAAAAATTTTTAGTGAGAATGATAATTTTTCTCGTAAAAAGGTTGCTGTATTAGGGAACAAAATAGCAGAAGAACTGAAACTTCCAGAAGAGATGTTATTTAATAAAGATATCCAAATTGGCGGCCACACCTTCAAAGTAATCGGGTTTTTAGGTGAAAAGGGATCTGGTGGCTGGGAAAATACTGATGAAAGAATATACGTTCCGATGATGACTGCTTCTACCAGAGTATATGGCAGAAAGTGGATCAATACCTTAAGAGTTCAAATACCGGACGGGACATCCATTAAGGAAGCTATGATGTCTATAGAAAGAGTACTTCGTAGAGAACATGATATTAGCCCAGGTGAAGACAATGATTTTAGAATTATTGACTGGTCGCAAATACAGCAAATTCAACAAGATGCTACAGCTATATTTACTGCCTTAATTGCTGGAATTGCAGGCATAAGCCTATTGGTTGGTGGAATTGGGGTTATGAATATTATGCTTGTATCAGTTACAGAACGTACTAGAGAGATAGGTTTACGGAAGGCTTTAGGAGCGACACCCAGAGCCATTTTGTTTCAATTCATAGTTGAGGCAATTATCTTGTGTGTTATCGGAGGCATTATTGGTGCCTTGGTTGGAACTTTTATTTATTTTTTAGCTGCTTCATTCTCAGAACTACCTTTTGTAGTACCTGTCTTAGCTATTTTAGGTTCAATCACTTTCTCTGCCTGTGTTGGTCTATTTTTTGGTATTTGGCCTGCCAAAAGAGCTGCGAAGCTTGATCCAGCAGTTGCTTTGCAGTACGAATAAGTTTTACTTCTTATAAAGGTAAAAATAAGAAACAACCATAGAGGCGAAAGCTAAGAGAATTAAAAGTATTCTGTGATCCAACAAATTATTAGATACATCGTCTCCGGATACCCCAAAAATATCCATAATAAAAAAAATTAGGAAAAGGACCAGAGTACAAGCTAAAAGACTAATTAAAGCTAGGATTATCCACTTAGCTATTCTTGTAAGAAATTGCATTAAGAAACTATCTTCTTCTAGCTTTACGCCATTCCCAAGGTGGTGCGGGATAGCGTTTAGACCAAATGCCTTTTTTCAGTTTTTGAGCATCTTCTTGGTCTAGATAGAAAGACTTATCAATTACATAATAATCATAAACCCATGCCATGCCTTCAGAGACCATCTTTCTATTGATATCAATTCCATTGCTATAAAGTTTAGCAATGTATCTACCGTATTGGTCTTCACTAGAGATATGAGCATCAAACTTACCATCTTCTAAGAGCTTTCTAAGGAAAACTTTAGACTGTCTACCAAACGGTTGATCTCTTTCTGGAGCATCGATCTCAGCTAACCTGATTTTGTAAGTTTTACCCCCTAATAAACCGTAAACAGTATCACCATCTATAACTTTCTCTACTTGTAATCCCTTAATTACTAGAGGTTGTTGAAATTGGTCAGAGTTAGGACTAGAAGCGGAAGATTCATCACTAATAATGAAAGGATACATCTCACCCATCATTAAAGCTCCACCATAACCCTGACTCCAATGCTGAACTGTTGGCCTATAGGCAGAACTTACATCAAAACTTATTATTAGAATTAATAGCGGTAACAAACTCTTCATATCATTCAGGTTTCTCTTAATGCACAAGATTAACAAATTAATTTATTTTTTTCTTTGGAGTTTAATTTTTTAATTTCACTTTCTCTAATCGTAGCTTCACTCCTAGATTTAAACTTTTTTTTATAAACAATCTTGAATGGGCCCCTTCCTTTAGTGTATTTGGCACCCCTTCCTTCTTCATGAGCAAGAAGTCTTTTTTCAATATTATTAGTAATACCGGTGTACAAAGAATTGTCTCCGCACTTCAAAATATAAACTAACCAAGACAAGAGAGACTACCGAGAACTAGCTGTTAGATAAGCTTCCCTAGTTTGAAAGTCTAAAACTGTAGCATTTATGCAATACCTTGGTTTGCCATTTGGTCCATCTGGAAAAACATGACCTAAATGAATACCTGAACTTTTTGATCTTATTTCAGTTCTGACCATTCCAAAACTGGTATCAAGGTGTTCTGTTACCGTTCCATTTACGGGTTTGGTAAAGGACAACCATCCTGTTCCGGAATTAAAACGATCCCTAGTATCAAAAAGAGCAACCCCACTGAGTTTATCTGTAAAAACTCCATCCGGAGTATTCTTAAAAATCTGATATTCCTTGCAATACCTGGCATCTGTTCCCTGATTAAACGCCACATTAAATGCTTCTGTTTTTCCTAATTTGAATAATCCTAAGATTTTGTAAAAAGTTTCTGCTTCCATATAACAGAAGAAGTGCGATAAGACAAGGGTATCGTTCCTTGGTAAGCTTCTAATACATCTGCTCTGAATTTTTCACAATAAGGGCAAGAATCAGACTCTATAACGACTATGTGCTTTCCTTGTTGAAGTAAAGAATTATCTATTTCATCGCTGCTATTTTCCTTGTTAAATACCACGCCAGTGGAGTGATCAGGGCAATATCCATTTGGATTCTTAACTAAATAATCTTGATGATATTCTTCAGCATAATGGAATTCTGGAGTGATCAGGGCAATAGCCATTTGGATTCTTAACTAAATAATCTTGATGATATTCTTCAGCATAATGAAATTCTGTTAAGGGTTTGATTTTGGTTTGGATCCTGCCGTAACCATTAGCACTCATAAGAATTTGAAATTCATCTAATAATCTTTTTGCTATCTTTCTTTGTTCGTCATTAATAGTCAGAATCACTGAACGGTATTGGGTGCCAATATCATTACCTTGACGATTGAATTGTGTAGGGTCATGCCCTTCAAAGTAATCCATTAAGATCTCTTCTACCGATACAACATTTCTATCAAATACCACCAGAACTACTTCTGCGTGGTTATTCGGATTAAACCTATTTTTAGGTTTTGTTATCTCTCTGTAGGTCGGTTTAACCCCCTTACCATCGGCATAGCCTGATATAGCGCTAACCACTCCAGGTATGGATTCGTAACGTTTTTCTTCCCCCCAAAAGCAACCTGACCCAAGGACGATACTTTCTAGTTGGCTGGTCGCTTGGATCTTCTCTTGATCTTGAGTAAATAACCCGTAGCTTAGCAGTAGAGAAAAAATTAGGAGTAAACGTTTCACGATTAATTTTTGGAAACTAGGTTTTTGTAATAAGGAACTTCTTCCTCCTTTAGAACTCTCATCATGTAAGCCCCAAATAACATCTCTTCAAAGGACTGATCACCCCAAGTAACTTCTATAGTAGGATCAGGATTGGCTTTGTTTTGCGCTGAGTTATCCCACCACTGGTGTTGAATTAATGTTGTACCTGCTGGTATAAATTTTGGTTCTTGAAAATCATAAGAAGTTTGCCAATTAAAATCATAATTAGGAACCGAAAGTAGAATTTCCGTTCTTCCATCAGGGTAATAAGCAGTGCATACCCTCTTAAACCTTTCCTTTCTCTAAATTTAAGTTTCCCTTTTCTTGGACCACGGGTTTCTGTAGGACCAAAACTAGTTATTACGTGGTGAAGAACCTGCCTGTCTCCAGGAACAATTTCAGTTGCCTTAACCCATATATCCTTTCCGACACTATTTTTGACATATTGATATTTGTAATCTACAACTCCAGTTGCTGGAACATCAGTAGAAGGAATTTCAATAACGTAATCAGGCGGTCCTAGTTCTTCTTCATTGGCCCAAACTGAAGTTGATAGCTTGACTTGTTTCAAAGGATCAGGCCCATCTCCCCTCTTAGCACCCGCTTCTATCCAGTGAACTAGTGTTTTTACTTCTTCGGCATTAAGTGACCTATCATTACTGTATTCCCCGATTAGAGGATCGGCATGCCAGGGTGGCATTCTCTTAGTTCTAACAACCTCTCTCATCATTAAAGAAAAACCCTTAACCATTTTATGATCAGACATAACCCAAGGCCCCACACCGCCTTCTCTGTGACAAACCGTACAATTTTCTACTAATATCGGGGCAACATCATCGACATAAGAAATTAATTGCTTTTCTGCTTTATTCGGAAAATTAATTAGGCACCCAAGAGATTCCGTTCTAGGTACAGACACGGATCTGTCCTTCAGTAAATCGTCAATCGCATCTTTGAGGAAATGTTTTGAGGCTTTTTCTTTTTGATTTTCATAAGTCAATCTGTCATCAATGGCACCTATATAAGCCACCGACCAATTCTTTGGATTTATTATGAAGACTTCACCTGTGCGGCTTAACTTCAAGGACTCCCCTATTATTTGAGAGTCATCAACAAGTATTCTCAAGTCATAATTATATTCTTTGGCTTCTTCCCTTATTGTTAAGCGATTGTCTTGGAGGTTCGAATTTATCATGAAAAATTCAACTTCCTGGTCTTTGTAAATATCTTTAAGTTCTTGAAAACGAGCAGCTGCATGCCTAACTATAGGGCAGCCATTTCCTTGCACTAGGAAAATTAAGGCTTTTTGGTCGTCGTAATAAAAAAGTTCATGAGAACCACCTTTTTGATCTAATAATCTAAAATTTTCTACCTTATCTCCAGGCTCCATAGAAACAAGCCAACATGGAATTATCAGCAGAAGAAAAAGAGTAACTTTTCTTATCATATTTTTAGGTTGCACAGGGTTAATACGTATTAATGCGGAATTAAAACATATTTCTGAAAATAGTTAAAAATTTCCTGTTGTTTACTGTTTCTAGCTGTTCGCCATCTATCGTGGGTATCAAGGTTTAAGGCTTTCCCTTCTTTATCAAATATAACTACCCTGGGTACACCTTCCTGCTTAGGTATCCCCAAAACTTCAAGCAAAGACATGTTGATGTCGTACTTTCCAAGGTCTACATGCATAATTGCATAGTTCTCTCGTATAAATTTATCTACTGAAGGTAGTTTTAATGTTCCAGCAAGTATTCTGCAATCTGGACACCAATTAGCTCCAAAAATCACCACAGCTTGTTTGTCTTTTGTATTTTGAATGAACTTTTTTAGTTCTTCAGTTGATACCTCTTTTCTTTCATAAGGCAAAGGCAACGGAAGTTTTAATGCTTCACTCTTTGAAATGGAAATTAAATTACTTTTTTCGTTTGAAAACCCTGAGTTCATTGCGACTAGTAACAAAAAAATTAGGAGATTCTTCATGATTTAACAATTTCTTCCCCTAATAATTCTTGGGCCTCTAAGAGACCTCCCAAATTAATGACTTTTGTGTAACCTAAAGTTTTAAGAATCTTTAAGGCCTGTTCAGATCTATTTCCGCTTTGGCAGTACAACATTATGGTATTTTTTTTATAATTTAAGATTTTTCCAATATCCCTCTCTAGATTCATTAATTCTATATGTTTAGCACTAGAGAGGTGGCCGTTTTGCCACTCTTGCAATGAACGTACATCCAAAACTAAGGCGTTTTTAGCTGAGACTAGTATTTTTGCTCTTTCTTTATCAATCCTTCGAATTGATTTAATGTGACAAGGCATGTCCTCCGTATAAATCGTATCTCTAGTATTTGAACAAGTTCTTGAAAGAGTGCTTTTAAAAACAAGAGACTGCTCAAAAGTTAGCCCAGGACAACGATTTATTAAAGTTACTAAAAAGGGTTTGGATTGAGTTGGTGACCAAATAATTAATCTTTCATCATCTAGTGCATTCCAACCACTGATATCTTGTACTCTGAAACAATCTTTGGATTTATTATCTTCTGCCCAGGTATTGCTGAACATGAAGATTATAAAAAATGTTAATAAACTCTTTTTCATGATTTTAAACCTCAATGTTAAGTTCTCAGTTTATTAGACTGCTATCTTCTGGTCTAGTTCACTGGTAAGCGTAGCAATTCACCAGGTTTCGGGGTTCTAAAATAATCTTTCGATAGGTCTAGTCTTTTTAGTTCTTGTTCTATTAATTTTTCTGGTTCAAGAATATCTTCATCAGTCAAAATGAAGGTTCCCCAGTGCATTCCAACAGATTTTGAAGCACCTAAGTCCTGAGAAATTTGGACAGATTCAGAAGGTTTCACATGGTGATAACTCATAAACCAACGAGGGTCATAACCCCCTATCGGAATCATAGCAAAATCTGGAGAACCTAATCTTGATCTGGTCTCTTTAAAGTCTACTGAATACCCAGTGTCCCCTGCGTGATAAATGGATATATCTGTAGACTTAATAAACCACCCTCCCCAGAGACTCTTGTTACGATCTCTAAGACCCCTTGCCGACCAGTGTTGCACTGGGGTAAAGGTAAATTTAGTGTTCTTAATATCTATTTCTTCCCACCAAAGAAATTCTTCAACATTTTCTATTCCAGATTTTATTAAAAGCTTTTTATCGCCCTTTGGAACGAGAAACAAAGCATTAGGATTAAGCTTGTGTAAGCTTTTTAAGCTCTTTATATCTAGGTGGTCATAATGATTATGACTAACTGTAATAATGTCTATTGATGGGAGTTCTTGTAAAGATATAGAAGGCGAAATTAGGCGCCTTGGACCTGCAATGGAAAAAGGGGAAGCTCTTTTTGAAAAGACGGGATCCGTTAAAATAGTTAGTCCCCCATTATTCAGAAGATAAGTGGAGTGCCCTATCCACACGGCATAATATTTTGTTTCTTGCTCTAACTGTTTCCATTCATCTGAGCTTTCTATTTGAATTCTATCTGGCTGCTTTCTCGAAAATCTCCATTTCAGGAATTCTCCAAATGACCTTTCAATAGAGGTGTCTTGATTAGTGTTTGTGAAAGTTTCTTCAGCCATCATTAAACTCGGTATAAGAAATATAACTGCAAAAAATCTCATATTACAATCTTAGTTAGTAATTTCTGCTTCCCTTTCAAGCTTTTTGTAGATTAATTTACTTTGAATTTTTTAAAAGATTAAAACGCCAAGCAGATATAAGAACTACTAAAAGCTCAGCAGCAATAATATTCCAGACCATAAAATCTGGGATACCATCAGCAAAAATACTTACAACTCTTCCTGCAAGATAACTGCCAAAGATGAGTACATAAAAAATATAGGTAAATCTAACTAACTGAACCTTTCCAATAGCCATAAAGGACAATATGCCTATTAACAAAAATAAGCTGTAATGCGCTCTGACTTCACTAAATGAAGATAACTCATTTAAACTAAAACCGACTAGTTCTGAAACAGTCAGAGGGCTAATTAAACCTAATAAACCAAAACCTAAGTGCTCTAAACCTAATAAAAAAAGAATAAATTTGTCTGTTTTAAGTGTTTTCATAATCCTTAAGTAGTTTTTTTAGAATTTAATTCTATGATTCTATTTCTTGTAAAAAACTTTATTTAAAAAACGAATCATTACATCTAATGCTGGTGGGGCATTTATCTCAAAGTTATTACTAAAAAAACCTTTGGTATTTGAATCTAGATAAGCATGAGATTGACCTTCATATTCCCAATATTCAACTTGTTGTCCTGAGGATTCCAATTTCTCTTTATAGGTTCTCACTGAATTAGGAGTAACAAGTTTGTCATTACTACCAATAGTTAATAATTGAGGTGGTAGCTTCCTTTCACTTACCATAGGTATATTAAAAGAAGGAGAAACAGCTTTATACATTTCTGGGTTATCTACCGCATTAAAGTCTTTACCAAAAATACCCCTAGGTAATGATCCTGAAATTAACCAAAAAAAGTTCTTCATTTTTTCAAATCCTTTTAGACTAGTTGCATACAAGTCATAAGAACCATAACTTAATATAGCAGCTTGAATTTCTAAACCTTCGTCTTTAGCAACTTCCTCTGCTGTTTTTCCTCTAGGTAAATAAGTAGGATTAAAACCTTGAGATGTTGGTGTAAATCCATCGGAACTCAGGTTAGTTCCCATATTGACAACCATGGCTGAAAGATGGCCACCGGCACTATCTCCCGTCACAGCAAGTTTCATTTTGTCTCCTTTATAGTTGTGAATGTTTTCTTTAATCCAAAGTATTGATCCGAAAACATCCTCAACAATCTGATTTAGATTAATTGTATTATTATTGTCAGACAATAAACGGTAGTTAACATTGCAGATAACATATTCACTGTTGGTTACAAGATATTTGGACATTTGATCCATAATGGATTTGTTCCTTATTAACCACCCTCCACCATGAAAAATAACTACAACTGGATAAGAATCTTTTCCTGAATTAGGAGTATAAATATCCATGGTAAGGTCAAATCCTCCTGGAGATGCCCATAAAACATCCTTGGTAATCGTGTATTTTGATGGGTCATCATTGGATAACAACTCTGGTTTTGCTGTTCCTGAGAAGAGCAAACTAAGGCTGGATAGAATTAAGATAGGTTTTTTCATTTTCCTAGACTAATTAGGTTTCAGAAAGCTGGCGTCCCCTAGGGGATTCGAACCCCTGTTGCCAGGATGAAAACCTGGTGTCCTAGACCAGACTAGACGAAGGGGACACTTGATTTGGTGCGGCATTGTAAGAAGCATCTGCCTTAAGGTCAAACCCTATTCCACTGATGCGTAGTCGCTTTTACTTCTAAAATAAATAGTTAAAAAGACAAAAATAGCACCCAGCCCTATTCCTATCCAAAATTCATTCATTCCTAATAATAAAGGGACATCACTTATTTCCGCTACCTGAAGGTTTTCATATTCTTTAGGAAAAGAACTTGATCTTGACCAAGGAAGAAGTCTATCTATTAAAGAATCATAAAATATTGAGGAAGACAGTGATACTCCTTCTACTAAAACTATAACCACAGGCGGTAATATGGCCGCCACTACTGGCTTTCTTGAATAAGCTCCAGTGAGCATAATCCAAGCAATTACAGGCAAACTCCATAAGGCTTGCATCCAGAGACTAAAGATAACTCTAATCCAATCCAACCAAGGATAAGCTTGCCAAGCCCAGGTGAAGGGAACGATGTCAGATACGGCAAAGTAAATAGAACCTGCTGTAACTGAAACTAAATGTAAAAACAATAAAGCTGGAATGACTAATAAAGGGGCAACAAATAGAGCAACGGATAATTTAGAAAGAACTGTAAAAGAATCAGAAACAGGTAAAGATCTCCAGAAAATTATGCTCTTATCTTTTCTCTCGTCAAAAAATGTACTCAAACTGTAAGCTAGTATGGCGAAGCCTAAAGCTATTACTAATGGAAACCCTAAAACTAACAATCCTGCTCTTATAGCTGCTTTCCTCTGATCAAAGGTTGCTTCATTCATACCTTGTACTGTTTCAGGGTCTGAAAAAACTTCTGTAGAAAACTTAAAATTTTCAGTGTTCACTTCCGTTAGTCCTATATAGACCATAACAACCACCAGAGACATGAAAGCACCCACAATCCAGGGTAAATACACAAAACCCCATTTGTGCTCCTGCAATTCCCTTCTAATGACGGCTTTTAAGGCATTCACTTTGCCTCTCCTTCTTTATTCTTTTTCATGACAGCAAGAAATAAATCTGCGATTGCGGGCGGGTGTACTTCACCAAAATCACGTAATTTTTCTGCTTCTACATTTTCATACAGATAAACGGGCCTTCCTAATTCAGTTCTAATATAAATAGGATTTAAGGCTTTGGCCTTTTCAAGATTTTCAGCTTTGGGCCTTAGTTCTAGAAATTTTTGATTCAATTCATCTATGGATCCACTCATTACTTCCTTTCCTTGGTCCATAAAAACTACATCGGATAGCACCCCTTCAATTTCTTCAACTTGATGAGTACTGATGATAATTGTCTTGTTTCCATCAAAATAATCTTCAATTAATTGTGAATAAAATTCTTTTCGATAAGATAAATCTAATCCCAAAGTAGGTTCATCTAAAACTAACAACTCAGCATCAATTGCCATTACGATGGAAAGATGAAGTTGAACTACCATGCCTCTTGAAAGAGTTCGTACTCTTGAACTCTTCTTGATGTTCGTGTTCGATAGAATCTTTTTTGCTTTGCTTATGTCAAATCTTGGGTGGACCCCTTCCACATAATCAAGTATTTGCCCTACTTTCATCCACCTAGGCATCACTGCTACATCGGTAATAGAACAAACTCTGTTCAGTAATTCATGTCTATCCTTATTAGGAGAAAGCCCCAAGACCTCTAATTCGCCTGAGGTGTCTACAAGGCCTAGTACAGCTTGTAAAAAAGTAGATTTACCTGCTCCATTAGGACCGATAAGACCCATTATTTGTCCTGAATGAACATCTAAATTGAAACCCGATAAAGCAGAGCTGTCCCCATACGCTTTTGAAATATTTCTGGCTGTAATAACGCTATTTGCTTCCATCATCAAATTTTATTAACTAATTCAACTAAGTCTATGTTCAATTGATCAGCTTTTTTTAATACCGCTGGCCAATCACCTTTTAAAAATTTTTCTTTTTCTATCTTCAATAACTGCTTTTTGGCCGGTTCAGTTACAAACATTCCTAAACCACGTCTCTTTTCGACAATTTTGAGATCTACCAATTCCTGATAAGCTTTTGAAACAGTCAAGGGGTTAACCCCTCCTTCCACGGCCATCTGCCTCACAGAAGGAATAGGTTCCCCCGCGTCTAAGACTCCATCAATAATAAGAGAAACAACATGGTCTCGAACCTGCTGGTAGATAGGTTGGTCATTCGTCCATTGCATGTGAACACTTTTTATACAAGTGTATTAGTAAAGTAATACACTTACAAGTAAAACTACCTTTTTAACTTTTTTTGAATCGCTGCAAAAACTCCTCTAAAAATATTGGCTTCCATATGATCTAACTTAGATCGTTTGAAGAACCTTCTTACTCTTGTAAGTAATTGCCTTGGATTATCGGTTTCATAAAATTCCACTTCTTGCATAAGTTCATCAAAATGCTCTATCAATCTTTCTATTTCGGCATTTTCAGCTAAAGGGACATCCCATTCTTGTTTTTTTAACTTTCCTTCATTAGACAAAGCTTTCAACCTAATTTCGTAAGCAATGATTTGAATAGCTTGAGACAAGTTTAAAGAAGGATATTCATCACTAGATGGGATATGAACATGAAGATTGCATAATCCAAGCTCTTCATTAGTTAGCCCCCTGTCCTCCCTGCCAAATATCACTGCCACCTTATCTTTGCTAGTTTTACAGAATGAGACCATTTCTTCTGCGGCTTCCCTAGGGCTCACTATTGGCCAAGGTACTTTGCGATTTCTAGCACTTGTCCCAATTACTAACTTAGCTTCAGAGATGGCTTTATTCAAAGATTTATGTACTACTGCTTTTTCAAGCACATCAGTTGCTGCTTTAGCTCGAAAAAAAGCTTTTTCGTGAGGGAATTCCTTAGGCGAAACCAACCCCATTTGGAATATTCCCATATTTTTCATTGCCCTTGCAGCAGCACCTATATTGCCTGGGTGGGTAGTGCCTACCAAAATGAAACTGATATTCTGTTGAATTAATTGAAGAACATCTTTTTTATTAACCATGTCCATATTCTATCAGGCTAATTTCAAGCTTCTGATAGAATACGCCACCTTTGAATTGATAATGGAACCAAAAGTAAACATAGCTCTTGAAGCAGCTCGAAAAGGAGGCAAAGAACTACTTCGTTTTAAAGACGAAGTAGATAAGATGGATATCATTGAAAAAGGACCTGCTGACTATGTTACTGAGTTGGATAAAAGAGTTGAAGATATCATCATAAGTTCTTTAAAAAAGACTTATCCTAAACACAGTTACTTATCAGAAGAAATAGGCGAAACAAAAGGGAAAGGGAAAGATCTTGAATCAATATGGGTTATAGACCCCTTAGACGGAACGACTAATTACATTCATGGGTTTCCTTACTATGCCATCACAATAGCTTATGTAGAAAAAGGAAAAACACTTCATGCGATTACCTTAGATGTTTCTAGGCAAGATGAGTTTACAGCGAGTTTAGGTAAAGGTGCTTATTTAAACAATAGAAGAATTCGGGTAAGTAAAAGAAAAGGGATTAGAGGAGCGCTCCTCAGCAATTCTTCTCACAACACTGAATCAGGAAAAATACGGCATGACAATATAGCTACTTTTAGGGCTCTTTATTCGCATGGACTAACAATCAGAAGAACAGGATCAACAGCCTTGGATTTAGCTAATGTGGCAGCAGGAAGACTCGATGGATTTTGGGGCAGTGGACTAGAAGATTGGGATATAGCTGCTGGAGGCCTTTTGGTTCAAGAAGCTGGAGGGTTAGTTAGTAACTATTTCGGAGAAGTGGAATACCGAGAAGGTGGGAATATTCTCGCATCGACTACAAAATGCTTTAAACCAATGTTAAAAGCCATAAAGCCTTTTGCTTATCTAGCCGAAGATTAGGGTAAATCGTTAAAATCTTCGTTTTCTTTATCAGGAACGACCAGATGTTCTCCGGTTAAACCCATCATTACTAAAGCATTAGATGCAATATAAATAGAAGAATAAGTTCCCACTACCACACCAAATATTAATGCTAGAGCAAAATTCTTAATTAATTCTCCTCCGAATAAATAAAGAGAAAACAAAACTAGTAATGTAGTTAGGGAAGTGATTAGGGTTCTACTTAGCATTTGGTTTAATGACAGATTAATTACTTCTTCCGTATCAGATTTTCTTTGAATTCTTAGGTTCTCTCTTATTCGATCGGATACTACAATCGTGTCATTCAAAGAATAACCAATAACTGCTAATAGGGCCGCT
>LULG01000187.1_pt1 | contig 14897 bp, 14 predicted proteins | sample 728211 | NCBI WGS metagenome assembly LULG01 (sample SAMN03860295, study PRJNA289734) | marine metagenome | biome: seawater column; feature: ocean; material: water; isolation source: Red Sea water column Station 169 - depth 200m | place: Saudi Arabia: Red Sea | collected 2011-10-15 | depth 200 m | reverse complement strand
CAACTACTTCAGGCGTTCCGGGAACTGCACCGACAGCTGGAACAGCGGCTACCTTCGTGGAAGCCAATCTAAAATCTGTCGTGAAGTCTTGTTGGGATAATGGTGGCGATCCGGGAATCATTATGGCTGGCTCGTTTAACAAGCAAATCGCTTCTGGCTTTGCTGGTATCGGTACTCAGTATCGTGATGCACAACCAAATGGCGGACTGGCTCCGGGATCGGTAATTGGTGCGGCTGATATTTATATATCAGACTTCGGCCAACACCAAATAGTAGCCAACCGATTTCAACCAGCAGGAACAGTATATGCACTAGACATGGAATACTGGTGTGTAGCCTTCTTGCGTGGTATAGAAACGGAAGACTTGGGCAAAACAGGTGACTCTGATAGACGTTTGATTATCACTGAATATACGCTAGGTTCTAAGAACGAAGCGGCAAGTGGTAAGATTTACACAACGACTACTTCATAAACCCCCTGCCCCTCATGGCAAATGGGGCTTGTTTCGGCAAGCCCCTACTTTTAAGAGGTAAGAAAGATGCCAAAAAAATATGGTAAGAAAAGCTCGGCAAATAGCACTGAGACATTTAAAGTTAACAAAAACCAGATGATGAAAAATACTGGCGTATTCAAAGCTGGTGCGATGAACCAGATGCCAAAAAATTCAACTTTTGGAAAAATATCTAAAACTCATGGCTAAACGATTACTTGATTATGATCCAGTAACTAAAACCCAAACGTGGCATGACTACGACGAGGTAAACAAGGTTACAACGATTGCTGATATACAGGATTGTGAACCTACTCTGGATTCCAATAAAGCGGTTAGAAACTATGATGTTGGTGGGGCAAAAGGGATAAACGAATATTCCAAGCAAGGTATTAAAAACGATTGGTGGCACGTTGCCTCTATACCTAATTCCGTTATTGTTAAATGGAAGAAGGAAAAAGGGGTAGATGTATTTAACAAACACCAGTGGAATGAAGTCAGAAAGCTATTGAATGATAGTGAGTACGCATACCTTAGAACTGGAACAGGGCGTGTCTGAATTATTATTAGATGTACATAACGCACTAGAGCATAATGACACAGAGTTTGCTGGTGCGTGTTTAGTAGAACATTTATACGATAAGCCAAACGACACCGATGGTTTAATTTTACTGGCACGATTTCTAATTGATGGCGGTAAAGCCCCTTTTGCATACCCAGTGGCTAAACAAGCTGTGGCACAGCAACGGACATGGCGTACCCTGATGATGCTAGGTGCGACTGAAGCCGTACTACAGACGCCAAAACAAGCCATTAAAACCCTCAACGAAGCCCTTAGAGCGATTCCCAAAAGCGAGCCAGATATTCACAAGGCTATGCTGTATAGATTGCTAGCAAACGCTTATGTGCAAGATTTTAATTTTGAGAAAGCAGAGAATTGGGCGAAAAAATCACTGGCGATAGAGTCACATTCACAAGCTCATACTGCTTATGCGTTTTCAAAGTTACATAAACGTGAATGGCGAGAAGGTTGGTATCATTATAAATACCAGTTAGGCCATGCTGACTTCAGGAAAAAACATGATTATGGTTTGCCAGAGTGGAATGGCGAACAAGATGCTAATTTAATGGTATACGGTGAACAGGGTTTAGGGGATCAGATTGCATTTATGAGTGCGTGTCCTGTACCGCCAAAACAAATTAACTGCCACCCTAAACTAGAAGGATTGTTTAAAGCCACGTTTCCTAAAGCGGAAGTATATGGCAAGCAGTTTGATCCAGAGTTTACTGAAGCCGTTACTTCTACCCATCAAACATCTATGGCCACGATGATGCAGTGGGCAGATATGAAACCCAGAGGTGCATATTTAAAAACTGTTCCAGAAAAAGAAATCATGTGGAAAGGATTATTAGATTCTTTAGGTGAAGCACCAAAAATAGGAATTGCTTGGACAGGTGGCGTTACAGGTTCAGATGGTTGGCGAACTAGAAAACTAGATTTAAAAGATTTACAACCGTTACTTGAGTTGCCTATGAATTGGGTATCATTACAATATAAAGATTTTAGTGATGAAGTGTCGGAGTTTAAGAAAAACACTGGCATTACTATTCATGAGTTTCCTTGGGGTGCAATGTCGCAAAATTATGAAGATACAGCGGCAATGGTGAATTGTTTAGATGCTGTTGTATGCGTACCTACGACTGTTTACCATTTGGCTGGAGCATTAGGTAAACCAGCTTTCGTATTAGTTCATGAACAACCGCATTGGCACGAAGGACTAGAGGGCGATTGCCCTTGGTGGGAAACGGTAGAATTTTATAGAAGGCCACAGTTAACAACTAAAGGTGCAATTAACGCAGTAACCAACCGTATAAAAGGAAAGTTTAGTGAGAATTTACATTGGTATCGATCCAAGACAGCCAGTAGCGTATAACGTACTACAATGGAGCATAACCAGACGGGCTTCCAAACCTGTTTCTATTGTGCCTTTGGTTTTACCTACTTTACCAATAACTCGCACTGGACTTACTGATTTTACATATAGTCGTTATTTATGCCCAGCTTTAAGTGGCTATCAAGGTATTAGTTTATTTATGGACGCAGATATGCTTGTGTTAGATGACATTTATAAACTGCAAGATTTCGTAAGTGATGAGTACGCAGTAAGTGTATACAAAAGTAAACAAAAATTTGAATGGCCGTCTTTAATGCTATTTAATAATTCAAAATGTAAAAAGTTAACAACAGAATATATAAACAATCCCGAAACAAAACCGCAATCTTTTGAGTGGGCAGATGCAATTGGTGAGTTACCAGTTGAATGGAACTATTGCGTTGGATATGAAAAAGATGATATAGATGCTAAAATAGTGCATTATACAGCAGGGATACCACATTTCGCTGAAACAAGAAATTGTAAATATTCGGGAGAATGGCGAGAAGAATATCAATCAATGACAAGTAATTGCAGTTGGTTAGAGCTAATGGGCGATTCGGTTCATGCAGATTTAGTGCTTCAAGAGATACAGGAGCGTAAAAATACATGGCAATTACGACATACGCAGAACTCAAAACAGCAATTGGAAACTGGACAGCAAGAAGCGATTTAACCAGTTACTTAGATGAGTTTATAGATTTAGCGGAAACGTACATAAAACGTGATCCAGCACACCCAGACAGTCCAGAAATAGGCGGAGTAAGGGGTAATATACAACGATCCACTGGTACATTATCAACCAGTGCATCTACTTTAGCGTTGCCTACTGATTTTCTGGAAGGCTACCGATTAAATTTAACAGCCGATGCTGATTTTAAAGTATTAAGATACGTTGCACCTAATCAGTTATCTTTACATCACCGTTCTGGTACTGGCCAACCAGCTTTTTATACTATCTCAGATGTTATAGAGTTTGAGGTAAAACCAGATAGTGAGTATGCTTACGAATTTTCATACTACCCACAAGCAACTGCGTTATCAGATAGTAATACCAGCAATTTTGTATTAGCTAGTTACCCTGATGTATATCTAAGTGGGTGTCTTTTCCACGCTTTTAGATTTTTACAAGATGAACAACAAGCCAGTAGTTGGTTAGGGCAGTATAAAACATCTGCGTGGACAGCATCAGAAACATATCGTAGGCCAAGAGCATCACAAGGTACGATTGGCATAAAAACCGATTCGGCTAACCCATAATGGCTACCCAGACATATACATTTGGTGATTTTCGTCCTGATTTGCCCGACATAGGGACACAAGGGGTTACGTTAGCAAAAAACGTAGTACCGCACCTAAATTCTTATTTGCCTTTTAAGGGTATGTCTATAGATACAACAGCATTAACGGCATATGCAAGAGGAGCTATAGCACTATCGGACAAAGATGGTAATACAGAAATGTATTGTGGTGATGAAACTAAATTATACCGATTAGTTAATTCGAGTGGTGTATTAACTTGGACAAGTGTAGGCGGTTCAACTTATTCAACAGGTGATGAAAATTATTGGCAGTTTATAAAATGGGGCGAAAAAGTTATTGCGACTAATCGTGACAATAATATTCAGATAGCCAATTTTGGTGGTGGTACATTTGGTGATTTAGGCGGTAGCCCACCGAAAGCAAAACAAATAGCTGTAGTAAGGGGATTTATTGTTTTAGGTGATATAGATAGCGGAACAGAATTTGTAAGCCGATTACAGTGGAGTGGATTAGAAACGGAAACGTCGTGGGGTACAGTCCCATCAACGCAAGCAGATTTTCAAGATTTAGTAGGTGATGGCGGTAAAATAATGGCTATTGCTGGTGGCGATATTGGTATTGTATTTCAAGAGCGTAGCATATGGGAAATGGAATATATTGGTTCGCCTATGGTATGGAGAATCAAAGAAACGGCAGTAGGAATGGGAACTGCGGCATCTAAAAGTGTAATTCGATATGGCAATTCGGTATTTTTTCTTTCACAAGACGGTTTTATGCGATATGACATTGGTGGTGGTTTAACGCCTATTGGTGATAAACGTATTGATCAATGGTTTTTTGAAAGAGCAAATAACCTTAAATACCATAGAATTACAGGTATTATTGACGTACCTAATGCAAAAGCTATGTGGAGTTATTGTAACGGCGATGGCGATCCAGATGAAATATTAATTTATGATTGGAAAACAAATAACTGGAGTTATGCAGAAGTTAGTCATGAAATGATATTTGCAGGGCGTGGTGTAGGATATACGCTGGATGGACTAGATGCGGTATCTACATCATTAGATGCACTGCCAGCTTCATTAGATGCAGACATCTGGAAAGGTGGGCAGTTAGCAGCTTATGTATTTAATACCGAGCATAAATCGGGAACATTCGGCGGTGCAGCGTTAACAGCCAGATTAGAAACTGGTGAAATTATGAGCGAAGATATGGATATGTTATTTCTTGATAGAGTGCGTCCATTGGTAGAAGGTTCAACGGCAACCAATACGGTTTATTTAGCAACCAGAAATACTTTAAATTCTGATTTTACTTATGGTTCTGGCGTGACACAAAATGTAATAGGCGAGCATAACTTTAGAACACCATCAAGATATATTAGATTACGATTAGATATAGCTAATGGATTTGAAAAAGCAATTGGGTTACGAGCCAATCTGTCAACTGGAGGTGTACGTTAATGACACCCGAACAACGTGAAAATTTAAAAAAATATTTTCCAGACGTATATAATAATTACGTTCTCCAAATGGGTGGTGATACGCCTTATGATTCTACAGCACAACGAGAAGGTTCACGAGTAGATACAGGGCAAGGTTCTTATTATCACGTTGACGCAGATGGCAAAATAGATCGAAGTAAAGAACATTTTGTTAGTGCAAAAGATATTCCGTTTGATCGTCCGGGTTGGGTAACTGCGTTTTACGGGTGGAATGAAAACCCTGAACAAATTTTTAATAAAATTCAAGGGTGGACAACAGAACAAAACCCAAACGAAAAAAACCGAGAAAACTTTAATCGTGATTTAAGGGCATACGCATCTAAGTCTGAAGAAGCATCGATGCGAGAGCAACAACAGTTATTAAATACATTTCTGGATACAGGTAACATACCAGAGGGGTTACGTTCTGGTTTTGCTATTGACGCTTTGGATTATGCGTTTAGAGAAATGGGGCGAGGACAACAAAGGAAATCTCCGGGATTCTTAGAAAGTTTTGTTAGTTCTTTTGATCCAGTAAGAGCGTTTATTGGTGGAGCAGATAAAGAGGCGGCTAGGGCTGGTTTAGATGCAATAAGGCCAAAAGGCGATGATAAATATAGTGATGAATATTGGGAGTTAGACGGACAACAAATAGTATTACCGGAACAAGGTATAGATGTTGCGAGAAACCAAACTTCAGAAGAAGCAATAGCAGAACGAACCGATGCCTTTAATAAAGAACAAGCAAATACTACTAACAGAAATTTAATAACCGATGCAGATGATACAGAAAGTGGACAAGGTGGAACAGCTACTAGCACTGTTCCCCAAAGTGGCGATACAGAGGACGCTCGAAGAAAATGGGAGCAAATACTAGATATTTATCAAGATTATGGAACTGCCCTAAATGTGTACAGACAATTTTACCCACAACACGCTGGTTATAACCCAGCAGGATCGGGGCAAGGTGGTGCTGGTACTGGTGCTGGTGGAGGAACTGGTGGTAGCGGAACTGGGCAAAGTGAAAATAATGTAGATCAAAAAAAAGACGGACAACGAAAAAGGCCATTACCTCCGCAAAAATACATGGGTTCGTTTATTAATCCTTATGCTGGTGAAGGACGAGATGCACCGTTTGTGCCAATAACTAATTTATCGCAATTTGACAATGTAGGTTTACCAATAAAGTTTAACCCAGCAGAAATAAACGTATCTGAATTTGTTAATAAAGCAACGCCATTAGGACTTGGTGCATTAACACCATACGATCCAAATCCAGTAGGTACAGAAGGGCAAGGCACTAGAAGTGGAAGGATAACGGCCAATACGTTAACTCAGCCGATACAAAAACAACGTCCTCCATTTTCTAGTATGAGAAAAAATGTTAGTCGTTTAGATGAATATTTAAACAAAGAACCACCTAATTTTATAAGTGGGATTAAACCAAAGGGTTCTCGATATAATATAAATTACAATTTTTCACCTTATGCACCAAAACAGTTTTTAGGCGGTAGAGGTGAGTTAAGGCCACCATCGGTGGTAAGCGGTAGAGGAAGTCCACGATTATCATTACGTCAACGAGAATTAAATCGATTTATTAGGGATATAAGATAATGGCAACAAAATATTTAGAACAAACGTCAGAGTCAGCACCTTATTTAAAGGAAGATATTGATTACATAGCTGATGAGGCAAGACGAATTTATGACGAAGGTGGTATGACACCTTACGATCAAAGCACTATTCCTGATATGTCAAAAGAACGAATGGAAGGTTATGAAGGTATTACCAACATAGCAGAAGGCGGTGGTTTTCGTGGTGCTGAAGATTATCAAGATTTATTAGCAAAGACTTATAGGGGTGACTTTTTAAGCCCAGACAGTAACCCATATGTAAAAGCGGTATTTGATAATATGGCTTCTAATATTACCGATCAATATTCAAAAGTAACTGCACCGCAACTAATGAGTCGGTTTGCACAATCAGGCCGTATGGGTAGTGGGTTGATGCAACAACAACAAATGGATACTCAAGAAGCGTTAGCTCGTCAATTAGGCCAAGCTGCAGATCAAACATACTTTAAAAATTACATGGCAGAACGGGGTTTAATGGATAGTGCTTTACGGTATGCACCAGAGGCAGAAGAATTAGCATATGCCGCACCTACAAGATTAGTTGATGTAGGTTTAGATAGAGAAGCATTTGAACGTGAAAAAATGTTAGAAGAACGTGATATTTATGAACGACAAGATCAAGATAGATTAGTCGATTTAGGCAATTATCTAAATTTAATTTCTGGTGACTATGGTGGATCAGTAAAACAAATGACACCATATGATGAAGATGAAATTGCTAAATATATGGCCTATGCCATGACAGGGCTTGAAGGGTTAGGACTCGCTGGAGATTTAGCTGGTAGAGCCTACGATTTTATAACAGGAAAAAGATAAAAATTAATGGAAAAAAACAATGGCAGAAATACGAGATTATTCTGTAACAGCAGACGATAATAATGCCGCAAGTCCGAATGGCATGGCTAATGGTTGTGCGCCTTCGACGGTAAATGATACATGGCGAGAAGGAATCGCCAGAATGAAAAGATGGTATGAAGATTGTCAAGGAGCAAAAACAACTACGGGTAGTTCTAATGCGTATCTTTTAGCGGCATCAAGGGTAGTAGCTAGTTATGCGGCTGGTGATGCGTATATGTTTAAAGCCAACCATACGAATACCAGTGCTGGTAGTACATTAAATGTTGATTCGGTAGGGGCTAAAGCAATCGTAACACCCACAGGGGCAGCAATAGCGGCGGGTTCTATTACAAGCGGTGGCGTTTATTTAGTGGCCTATGAAGCGTCAGTAGACAAGTTTATGTTAATTGGCGGTAGCCATTCTGGTGGCGATAATCCATTTATTTATAACTCATCACCGACTTTAACGCTTGAAAATTCAACATCAGAAGATACATCTGGCGGTAGAGAGTCCCAAGTAGTATTTAAAGGATTACAAAGTGGTTCAGAAGAATCGACATTAGTAAAAATTCAAGCTAGTCACGAAGGAACATCTGACGATCAGAAAGGGCAATTAGTTATCGGGGTAAATGACGGAAACGATAATGACGCACCGACAACGGCTATTACGGTAGCGAGTACAGGAAACACAACACTGGCTGGTAATTTAATTATTCCTGATGCTGGAAATATTGGTTCAGTAAGTGATACCGATGCAATAGCCATATCTTCTGCCGGATTAGTTACTGTTAGTCAAGACTTAACGGTGAGCGATGACGTAACTATAGGCGATGATTTACTGTTAGACAGCGATGGTGCAGTCATCAAGCTTGGTGACGATCAAGATGTAACGATTACTCATAATGCTGACGAAGGTATTACGCTAAACAGCAAAGACATTAGTGGCGTGAGTTCAATTAATGCTGGTCAAATTGGGGGAAGTCGCAACTATATTTACAATGGCGATACGAGTTTGTGTCAGAGAGCCACTTCAGTAGCAAATATAGGAAATGGCGATAGTGGATATCATGTTCAGGATAGGTGGAAAATAACAGAACAAGGTTCAGTTGGCGGTGAAGTTACTATGTCACGAGCTACGGAAGTACCTAATGGCTTTCAATATTCTTTGAAATTAGATTGTACTACGACTGAAACTCTTGCAGCAGATGAAACGTGGTGGCTTGAACAGCGGCTAGAGGGGCAAGATTTATATGCTTGGAAAAAAGGTACAGCAGATGCTTTGCCTGTTACTCTCTCCTTTTGGGTTAATGCTACCAAAACAGGGACAAACATAGTATCCCTTTATGATGCCGATAATAATCGCCACATTTCAAAATCTTACACTGTAAGTTCCAGCAATACTTGGGAGTACAAAACAGTAACTTTTGCGGGAGATACGACAGGGGTTTTTGATAGAAACGCGGATGTGTCATTAACGCCAATTTTTTGGTTAGCTGCTGGAAGTAATTATACTTCAGGAACTCTAGCAACATCATGGGCAAGTTTTACTGCTGCAAATGCGGCTGTTGGGCAGGTTAATAATTTAGATTCAACAAGCAATAACTTCCACATTACTGGAATACAATTGGAATTGGGCGAAACAGCAAGTGCTTTCCAACAAGAAACCTATGGGGAAAATTTTTTACGGTGTGCAAGATATTATTTGCAGAGAGCAGCAAGTGGTGCGTGGTTAGGCAACTCTAGTACAGGTACAGGTACAGGCGGGTTTAATTATTCACATTGGCAGTTTCCAGTCCCAATGAGAACTGCTCCTACCATGACAGGGCACACAGGTACGCAACAACAAATTAATGTGCTTTCGGGCGGAGTGTATAACTCAGCAGGAAGTTATGCGATTTGGGATAATGGTTCAACAGCAGATGCGGAGTTGTAAATGAACGAAGCAAAAATCAGAACAGGTACATTTCAATATGTCAATTTTTTGCCAACAGGTGAGAAAGACAGTATCACAATGACAATAGATGGTGTGAAATATGGAGTCCCACTAGACGAATCAAACACAGATTATGCCATTATCAAACGATTGGCTGATGCAGGAACAATAACGATAGCAGACGCTGATTGATGTGGAATATTACGAAGGCGGAGCAATAGTTGTTGTATTAGGTATGGTAGGAGGAATGTGGGTGTTTCTCCAGAAACTAATTACATCAAAGTTAAAAGAGTTATATGACATATTAGTTAAGTTAATTGATCGATTTAATAAAGCTGATGATTCAGCAGATAGACGGCATGAGTTATTAGTAGAGGAAATTGATCAGTTAAAGGAACAAGTAAGTCAGTTAAGGGAAAAAATAAGTTTTTTACAAGGAAGGATAAACGGTAAAAGTGTGCAGTAATGGTAGAACCGCTCAGTGTTATTGCAGCAATCAAAGTATGTTCGAGTGCTGTAAAACAAGTGAAACATCTAGTAGAGCAAGGGGCAGAAATACATCAGTGTGCCCAACACATTAGTAACTTTTTTGCAGCCAAACAAGATATTGAAAAAGCCAAAGCACGAGCCGAAAATCCTCCAATATGGAGAAAAGTATTACAACCCGAGTCTGCACAAGCTGAAGCTATAGAAGCAGTAATACAAAGGAAACGTTCTATTGAGTTAATGGTAGACTTGCATAGAACGTTAAAAATGCGATATGGGGCAGATATTTGGACTGAAATAGTAGCAGAACAGCGAAAAATTGAAGCAGAACGACAACGGTTATACTATGCAAGAAAAGAGTTAATACGCAAATGGACAGAAGGAACACTAGTCGTTTTAGCGTGTCTTTTGAGTGTAGGGATTGTACTTTTATTTATTTATATTGCAATGCGTAGAGATTAATTATGGCTGAAGATAGTAGAAAAATGCGATTGGTAGGTTCATTTGATGAATATGGGTATCGTCCGGGACTAGCTGGCAGTTTAGCCCAAGGGCTGTTTAGAGCGGCACAACCCACTAGATACCCTAGAAGTGTAGGGGAACGGCTCATAGGGGGCGTATTTGACGGGTTAGCGACGCATCGGAATATGAGGATACAAGATGATTTAGCGATAGCGGAGCGAGAGAAACGTGAAATAGAAATGGAAGAATTGCGTCGTAATCGAAACATTAGTCGGCAATTAGACGAATTACGAACTAACGCTATGACTGGTGACTTTTTAGGAAGAACACTAGGGACTGCTGATTATATGCAACAGTTAGCACAAATCACAGGCGATCCAACGGCCATGGCAGAAGCTATAAAATTTAGGCGATTAGGTATAGAGGCGTTAGATAATTCAATGCAACAGTTTTTATTAGAAAAAGGATTTGATCCACAAAAAATAGCCGAAATAAATAGAACAGGTGATTTTAGTCGTTATCCAGAAATAGCAGAACAAATTAAACGTGTTCGTTTACGCCAAGAAGAAAAAGAAGATGCTGAAATGGCAATTAAACAAGCTGATTTAGACACGAAACAAGAACAATTATTGCAAAGTCAATATAATTCCTATGAAAAAGCGGCAGATGATTTTTTTAAACTTAGTAATTATTCACAAAATTTAGTGGATAAGAGCGGGTTTTTATTAGACGATTTAAATGCGTTGTTAGACGGTAATACAGAAGTTGGAAAAGCATTAGCTGATGCCGCAAGTAAAGATGTAGTAGAAAAAGCACAAAACATTATTTTGCCAAACAAAAGAACTTTACTTGAGGCAACTTTAGGATCAATACAATCACGAATTGCATTTGATCAATTATTAAAAATAAAACAGGAAGGAGGAACATTGGGTGCATTAAGTAACGAAGAATTTAAGGCATTAGCAAATAATATAGCCGCACTTGATGCAGACTTATCGCCTAAACAGTTAGTGGCACAATTAAAACAAATAAGAGATCGTTTGAAAAGAGGTAGAGACACTGCTTTATTATACTCAAATAAAAGACGAGCCAGTTTAGCAAAAACAGCAACAAGATTTGGCAGTAAATTAAACGCTAGTAATAGTGGTTTTTCCTTAGATTTAAGTCCATTTAACGAGGTAGATATAGTTCCACCAATAGAAGGTACAATAGTAGATTGAAGGTGAAATACGATGACAATGAAATTAACTGATGCTGATCCAGCCAAATATAAAGGGAAAACATTTGTTGCTAAGACTGGTGAGGAATATTTAAGCGACGGTGTAAGGTGGAATAAAAAAATACCTAGCGATGATATTGTAATATCACCTTCACCAGTAAATCGTACTAATGTAGATAATAATGTACCGCCTACTATTTCACCTTATCAACTAACAGGTGGTGGTTTATTAGATCAAGCGGTACAAACTGCAACCTTTGGTTTTGGTGATGAATTAGCGGGTTTGATGAGCCAAATAACAGGTGGCGATTACGCATCGGCTAAACAACAATATTTAGATCGGTTAGCAGGATTTGAAAGGCAAAATCCAAAAGCGGCACTAGGGGCACAATTAACTGGTGGTTTAGGAACAGGGTTATTAGGTGGCATAAAATTAGCTGGAACAAAATTAGGCCAAGCTGCTATGAGTAATTTACAACGTAGTGGTTTATTAGGGCGTTTTGCTAAAGGTGCTGGGTATAGTGGCGGTGCTGGTTTATTTACTGGCGGTTTAAGAGGTGCTGGTGAAGCAGAAACAATTAGTGATATACCAACAGAGGCAATAGAAACTGGAGTAGAAGAAGGTGTTACTGCGGCAATATTTGGCCCGATTGTTGGTGAGTTTGCAACACAGATTCCAAAGTTGGCCAGTTTTGTTAGAAATGCAAAAAACCCAGAAATAAGGGCGGCCTATCAAATTGAACGAGCGTTATTAAATAGTGGGCAATCTAAAGAAGAAGTGGCTGAGACAATAGCCAATTTAGGTGACAATGGAACATTAGCAGATGTAGATGGTGTTACCAGTTTATTAGAAACACTGTCATTAGTAGAAGGTAAGAGTCAAACATTTATAAATAAAGATAAAATTACAACTAAAAAAGAATTATTGAAATTAAGAAAAGAGCAAGCATCACCTTTATATAAGGAAGCATTTGAGATAGGTATTGAGCCTAGTGAAACTTTAAACCGAATATATAAAGCAGTTAGTGTTAATGATGATTTGGTATCCAGTATCAAAGAAATGAGCAAGTTAGAAGTATTGCTTGAAGGAAAAAAGGTTGATCCGAACGTATTTACAAAAGAAGGAACATTGCCAACATTAGAAGGTTGGCAAACTATTAAAGAGGGGCTAGATGATAAAATAGACGCTTTGTATAGACAAGGTGATTCAAAAAAAGCCAACAAGTATCGAGAGATACGATCTAAATTATTAAATGAGTTGGATACGCAAAACCCAATCTACAAAAAAGCCAGAAATATATATGCTGGTGCAAAACAAATAGAAGATGTTATTGATGAAAGTAAAAACTTTTTAAACAAATCGAGTGACGAGTTTATAGAAGAAATTGCAAAATATAATCCTGCTGAAATGGAAGCGGTAAAAGTTGGTGTTGTTCAAGCAATAAAAGACAAGGTAGAAAAAGGACAATGGACGCACGATGCGGTTAAAGTTTTTAGAAGGCAAGATATAGAAAAAAAGATGAGAGCATTATTTGCAAATAAAGAAAACCCAGAAGTAGGCGAAGAACTATTTAATAATTTTATGAATAAAATAGATGGGTTATCTAGGCAACAACAAACGTTTGATGCTGTAAGAGGTAATTCCAAAACAGCAGAAAGACTAGCAAAATTAAAAGCACTGGAAGAGGACAGTTTTATTGATACTGTGGTTGCAGAAAGTATTGCAACAGGTAGCCCAGAATTTGTTGTGGGAAGGAATTTACTTCGCAGTGGGGCAGAAGCATATAGTGAAGCACGAAAACGTATGCGGCCATTAGGCGATGAAGATGTAAAATATGAAATGGCTAGACAGTTATTGGAGCGAAACCCAGCAACAAGAGCGAGAGATCAAGCTAGAAGAAATCAGTTGCTTGATAGGACGGTATTAAATGCTGAGCAAAAAATACCGAGATTGTTATTGCCACCAGTGGCTGGTACAACAATAGCAAGAGGATTACAAATGGACGAGGATGCGGAAATACGACAAGAAAGAAACAGAGGCTTGCTTAATGGAAGATAAAGTTATTGGTTTATGGAAAATAGGGCAAGAATAACCAATATGCAAACCTATTATTAACCCTATAATATAAATAAGTGATAGTAAAAAATCCATGAACCCATATGCTCCATCAAGTCTACTTGCTCAGGTACGTCCTAGTAATACTACAGCGGCCACAGCATTTACCGCAAGTCTGCGGACAGAAATAACACGAATATTGGTAGCCAATACATCAGCTAGTGCCGCAACACTAAGGCTATTTCACGATGACGATGGTTCAACCTACGATGAAACTACAGCATTGGTGTGGGACAATAGTTTGGCGGCTGGTGCGTATTTAGATTTGCAAGCCTATTTAGATGGTGCTGGTATTACCTTATTGCCATCTGGTACGCTTGGTGTGCGTAGTGGAACAGGGAACGCTTTGACGTTTAATGTATATGGCACGGTTGCGGACGCTCGATAAAGTTAACCTTCTAAAAAACATAAATGAGTTTTGCAAAACTTTTTATGTGCTGATTGTTTTAGCTGTCGCACTAACCCTATTGTGTGGCTATCTCATTGGACTTCTTATCTGGTGGGAGTGGGATATTTAATTAAATAATATTCCAACCAACATTTTCACAAATATAAACTTTGTCACTTATAACTGCAAAGTCACCAACACTGGTACTACGACAACCTTTAGGGTTACTAAAATGTGAAGTGACATAATCATTATGCCACCATTGGGTTTTTATAGTGTTAGTACGTTCAAAAGCGATTTCTAATTGCCAATTGATGCCAGCATCTTCTGGTACTTCAACAGTCGCTACTAATTCACAATCTTTAAGAGCAGGGCGATTTAATAATTGATTATCTTTATCATATAACCTATCTCTTTCAGATAGTGGGTTGTGGTAAATCTTAACTTCAGCCATTTTCTTTCTCCTTTATTCTTAAATCCATTCTACTATGTTATAAATAAATGTAAACAATTTAATTATTCTTTATAAATCAGTAACTTATAGAGCAAAAAAACTTATCAAACCCCTTTACTTTGTTATAAGTAACGATTAAACTGTATTCATAGTTAGACAAACACAAGGAAAACAGAATGGCATTACAAATAGAC
>LULG01000174.1_pt1 | contig 15206 bp, 12 predicted proteins | sample 728211 | NCBI WGS metagenome assembly LULG01 (sample SAMN03860295, study PRJNA289734) | marine metagenome | biome: seawater column; feature: ocean; material: water; isolation source: Red Sea water column Station 169 - depth 200m | place: Saudi Arabia: Red Sea | collected 2011-10-15 | depth 200 m | reverse complement strand
TCAAATTCGGTTGCATTTTCTCATATTGATGATACTGAAAATACATTCCCAAAAATACGAGTGTGGGGCACTATAGGTTGGATTGCTGCTAGCTGGGCATTCCCAATGATTTGGCTTCAGCAGGATCTTTCTTTTCAACTCATGCCACCCTTCTTGTCTGGGGAGGAAGTACCCAATGTAACCGCGCGACTAGCGGATGCATTGAAATTTTCAGGTATGATTTCCATTACGTATGGCCTTTTTTGTTTCATGCTTCCCCATACACCGCCCAAAGCAGATGCAGTGGAAAAGCTCGCATTCAAAAAAGCCTTTTCATTGTTCAGCAATAAATCATTCCTCGTACTGGTTTTGGCCAGTCTGGGTGTGAGTATTATTCACCAGATTTACTTCCTGCAAACAGGACCATTCCTTTCATCCATCGGTATTAAGGATAGCGCTATCGGTCCAGCCATGACCATTGGTCAATTTGCGGAAATTCTCACCATGGCCTATTTAGGATTCTTCCTGAAACGGCTTGGGTTCAAAAAAGTAATCGCCATCGGTATTATGGCCTATTTCGCCCGATATGCCATTTTTGGCACATCCTTGTTACCGGCGTGGGTCATGGTAGTGAGCCAAGCATTCCACGGATTCTGTTTCGCATTCTTCTTTGCGGCGGGATTCATTTACGTGGATAAACTGGCGGATGATGATGTTCGTCACTCCGCCCAAACCGTTTTTGGAATTATTATCTTTGGTGGCGGTCCGGTTGTAGGTGGTTGGCTTTCCGGTTACCTGCAAAATATGTATACAGTAGCCGGCACATTCAACTATTCAAATTTCTGGTACACTTTAGCGGGAATGGGATTGGTAACAGCCATCCTGTTCTTCTCATTCTTTAAGGTTCAATTAAATAACAGTGATAATTCATAATGAGTAAAAATCGAATCGGTATTGGTTTTATTGGGGGTGGTTTCATCACCCGGTTTCATATTCAATCTTTAATATCCGTACGGAATTGCGATGTGGTGGGCGTCATGTCCCGCACGAGAGCATCAGCTGAAGAGTCTGCTGATTTAGCTCGAGATATCGGCGTGGGTGACGACGCAAAAGCATACGACACCATCACCGATATGATCGCTGATCCCAATATTGATGCATTATGGGTATGCTCTCCCAACTTTGCACGGATTGAGACATTTGAAGAAATTGCGGATGCAATTTCTTCTGGTAAAGGAGAATTGGTCGGAGTGACTTGTGAAAAACCCTTGGGTCGTAATTTCGAAGAAGCTCAAAAGGTAAAAGAACTTACAGAAAGCGTTGGTTTGCTTGATGGCTATCTTGAAAATCAAGTTTTCTCACCCTCAATAACAAGAGGTAAAGAAATTGTTTGGTCCCGAGGTGCGGCTACAACTGGCAGGCCTTATCTAGCAAGGGCTGCAGAAGAACATAGTGGCCCTCATATGCCATGGTTCTGGGAAGGCTCGCTGCAAGGTGGCGGTGTATTAAATGATATGATGTGTCATTCAGTTGAAGAGGCTAGATTTATGCTAACCGAACCTGGTAAGCCTAGAGATTCTATTACGCCTATAAGTATTAGTGCTCATACAGATTGCCTGAAATGGCAACGCCCTGAATATGTAAAAATTCTATCTGATAATAGTGGAGGTAAAACAGATTATTCTCAAAGGCCTTCCGAAGATTTTGCACGGTCCCTTATCGAATACCTTGACGAAGATGGGAACAAACTCATTGTAGAGACCACCACATCATGGTGTTTTGTTGGTGAAGGATTACGCTTAAGTATGGAGCTGTTCGGACCGGAATATTCCATGTTTGTCAATACGTTGGATCCGGATCTGAAAGTCTTTTTTAGCCGAAAAGTAGCTGGTGCGGAAGGTGAAGATCTGGTGGAAAAACAAAATGCAGAATCCGGTGGTATGCCCGTGGTGAGCAATGAAGCGGAAGTCTATGGCTACACCGCAGAGAACCGCCACATGGTGGAATCATTTTCGGCAGGCAAACGCCCAGAAGAAAATTTTGATGATGGATTGGATGTGACACGCCTCCTCATGGCCGCATACATGAGCGCCGAGCAAGGCAAGACCATTAAACTACCCAATAAAGATATTGAAACATTCATCCCGGCTGTGGCCCGAGGCGAATGGAACCCGAAGGGATAGTTATGAAAAAATGGAGTTTAATTCTAATGAGTTTAATAATCACTGGTTGTGCTTCTGAGGCAGGTTGGACCGTACTTTTTGACGGTGAGACTGTTAAGGGCCTTCGTGGCTATAGAATGGATGGTATGCCCGATTCATGGGAAATTGTCAATGGGACTTTAAAGACCAAGCCAGGGACCGGCCATGATTTGATTAGCACTGAAGTATATAAAAATTTTGAGTTAGAATTGGAGTGGAAAGTCCCTCCAAAGGGCAATAGTGGTATTTTTTATTTCGCTACTGAAGAAGGTGATTATATTTGGCAGTCTGCTCCAGAAATGCAGGTATTAGATGATAAAGGCCATACAGATGGTAAGAACACATTAACCTCAGCTGGCGCACTCTATGCCCTAATTGCACCTTCGGAAAGTGTTGTGAAACCTGTTGGTGAATTCAACTCAGTTCGTATTAAGGTATTGGATAGAAAAGTAGAACATTGGCTAAACGGTGTAAAAATAGTTGAGTATACTTATCAGAGCAGTGAAATGTGGAATTTAGCCAAAGTAAGTAAATTCAATAGTATGCCTAATTTTGCCAAGGCAACTGAAGGTCACATTGGCCTACAGGGAGATCACGGAGAAATATGGTACCGCAACATCCGAATCCGGAAATTATAGTTTGAATCGGCGGAACTTTAATATACAATTGGCTAAGATCACAGGCGGTTTCGCCTTCACGGGATTGAGCGGCTCTTTACTTTCAGGCTGTGATAAAACTGAACCATTTAAAATATCATTAGCGGAATGGTCTTTGCACCGCGCTTTGCAATCCAAGAAAATTGATCATTTAGATTTTATTTCTTTAACAAAAACTGAGTTTGGTCTTGATGCGGTTGAATATGTTAATTCTTTCTTTTTTGATAAAGCTCAAGATCAAAAATACCTTAATGAGATGAATACTAGAGCAAATGATCATGATGTTAAAAGTTTGCTTATTATGTGTGATAATGAAGGCAATCTTGGTGATCCTGATAAAAATAAAAGAAATCAGGCAGTAGAAAACCATTATAAATGGGCAGAAGCGGCTAAATTTCTAGGTTGTCATTCGATTCGAGTGAATGCCCGAAGTGAAGGGTCATGGGATGACCAGGTTGAATTGGCGGCAGATGGATTAAGAAAGCTGACTGAATTCGGCGATTCCATCGGCATCAATACGATTGTAGAGAATCATGGTGGCCTTTCATCCAATGGTAAATGGCTGGCAGCGGTGATGGAAAAAGTAGACCATCCACGTGTGGGCACCTTGCCGGATTTTGGTAATTTTCGCATCCAGGGTGATGAATGGTATGACCGCTACAAGGGAATGGCCGAACTTATGCCCTATGCCAAGGCCGTGAGCGCCAAGAGTCATGAATTTGATGCCAATGGGGATGAGACAGGCTCGGACTTCTACCGCATGATGGATATTGTATTAGATGCGGGATACAATGGTTATGTGGGGATTGAATATGAAGGTAGTGTCCACAGTGAAATGGAAGGTGTCAGACTGACAAATGAACTTTTAAGAAAAATCCAAAATTCGATTCGTTGAATTATTACCAATAATCCTTCTTGATTATTGGATCATCCATTTTTTTCTTCTTCTTTTTTCCTGCCTTTTCTAGAGCCGTGAGTATCAACCCTGCGAATCCCAGTTTTTCCCACTCAGTATGAGGTTCTTTGTTCTTTTCTTTTTGTTTCTTTCCCATAGACAAAATTACAGTATTAAAGACCTTTACTCATTTGGATATTATTATTAAGAACAAAATTTTAATGATCGCAAGGGTATCATTTCTGAAATGCGTTGATAGCTTTTTCGACCAAAATAGAGAAATAACCAACCATAGATTTATCTTTTATTAATCTCTTTAAGCGCCGAATACTATTCTCTTGAGATATTTCCCCATCCAAATGAGCGCTCAGAATATTTTGTAGTCTTTCATCGGGTTTGTAGGGTCTACCGATGCCTAAATGTACTGGCCATTCCCGGCTGGTCTCAATGTGATCTTTGGCCTGGTCATCCTGCCCATTTTCAACCAACTGAACTGCTTTTGCTAAATGGACCCATTCAAATAATTGACGGCTTTCTCTGGCCATTTCAGAGGGCAAGACATCAGCGTCATTTAAGGCATTGATACATGCATCCAATTGATCATTATACAATAATGACCGGGCATGCATGATTTCTATATCAAAATTTTCTGGAAATTGATCCATGGCTTTAGAGGAAAGTTTCAACGCCTTAGGCCAATTACCTTCCTTTTGGTGATAGTTAATTGCGTTCAAACGTAGCGGCCAGCTATCTGGAGAAAGAGACAGAGAAAGTTCCAGATCATTTTCTGATCCGGAATGACCCCATTTACTTTTCAGGGCAGCTCGGGCAGCATAAAAAGCTCCAAATGTTGGAACATTGTTCAATTGATTCATCAATTTTAAAGCATCTTCTTCCCTGTTCTTTGCCCAGTAATTCAATGCCAATAAATATTTGAATTGCCAACTATCATTCTCCATTACTGCCCATTCCAATACAGAAATTGACTCGCGCCTGAAGGGATGAACATAAGCTGGAGATTTTTGAATTGCCTTTTCCAGTAGAGACGGATCATCCATTAGATAAGCCGACCAGATAACAGTCATGGGGTGTGCTTGATTATTCAAAGTAGTAACTGTTTCCTCATTCAATCCGCGATTAAAATAAGAAATAGCCAGCTCCAAATAGGTTTGTTCTGGAAATTCATTCTGGATCAATTTTTGCAATCGTTCAAGATTACTATTAGATGGGTCAAGCAGATGCATCTCCAGATTAGCAAAATGGTGGAGTGGATCGATCCACAATAATTGGTCAACCCATTTTTTGGCTTCGGCGATGTTGCCCAATTTCCGATTGGCAATTACCAAAACTTGAAGGGCATTCATATTAAAACGGTTAAAGTCCAGTGCCTGTTTGGCATAATGAACTGCACGATTCCATTTCTTTTCAATAAGATAGATTTCTCCTATCTGGGCAAACGCTGCGGAACGGTATGCCATTGAACGGGCAGCCCAACCAAAAGCTTCACGAGCATCATTGAAATTCTTATTGGCCCTATAAAGATTTCCTGCGGTGAAATTGGCTTCTGCGTCGTAGCTATCCACCGATAAGTTTTTACGAATCAAATTTAATCCCTCTGGGATCATTGCTTTACGGAAATACAGATCTGCCATCGCATTATTGGCGCTTAGATGATTTGGATTGGTTCTCAGAATAGATTTAAATAGGGTCTCAGCTTTTTCATGTTTTCGTTCTTTTAAATATTCAAATCCTGATCTATAATCTTGATCTGATTTTGAGATAGCACCTATCACCTCCGGCTTAGTATTATAGGATCGATCCAGCCGATTAACATTGGGGTTGGAATAATAATGAAGGTCAAGTTCAGAAAAGACCACTTCAAAGTCATGAGCATAATCAGCAGTGACTTCGTGAATCTCTCGAGGTAGTAAGTCCAATTCTGCTGTAAAGATATTTCTCCCTTTTGATACCACTTTGATCGTACCGGCAGTTTGGATAAATGAATGAAGTTTAATATTAATCTTTCCATTTTCAACCTCAACATTCATGGCTCCATCTTGAGATACCTCTACCATTCCTCCCAGTTTGCCAACTGGAAACCAGGCTTCGGTCCAGCGATCTGCACCATAAGGATCAAAACCTGCCTTACGGATTGGGTTCTCATGATCACCTGGAGAATATTGAACCAGTTGTCTTCCGGCTTGGAATTCAATGTACTGGCCATCAGTATCGGTCAAATGATCTTCCCATATACCCCCTTCATCTGATAAAGCCCACAGCCAGAGTTTTTGACCCGGCATTTCATCTTGTGAAGCCCAATGACCAAAACCGTATCCATCATTATGATAATATCCACCGAAAAAATTCTTCCAGGCACCGACCACATGGTAGGATTTATGGCTTTCGAATCGGTTATTGTCATAATAAGTCAAGTTGCGTTCTTCACTATCAATTGACCACGGCAAAACTTCACCGCTATGTTTTAGGTAACGATCACCGGGAAAAACCATTTCAAGATCATCCTGGGCGAAAGCAGCGGCAGTCATCCAATTGTAATAGGCCTGAATTGTGGGTGTTGGATTGTACCACAGTGCACGGGTCTCAAAATTTGCTCTATTTGGTTCTACTCTTATTTCCACCCGCCAATGGGTCCTGGATGGCAGATCCATGGCACCAACAAATGTGGATACACTTCCATCGGGATTTGTCCGAGTTAAATAGTCAACAGGGGTTGCCGTGGATGGGGTATGGCCGATTACACCAAAATTGAATTCAATTCCGCCTGATGTCCATGGTCCACGAAGCGCAATATTTCGAAATTTCATCACTTCATTTCTATAAATGAATTCTTGACCATTGGCCTTATCAATTGCGCCCCATACTTTACCGCCCACTTCTGGCAGAACATACACTTCAATATGATCATTTTCCATTTTTATGACTTTCCAGTCCTCTGGGGTCCCTTTATGAGCATATCCCATTATTTGATGGTATGGATATAAACGTTTATCCTTAATAAGATAGGGAATAGGATTTGGCTCTGAGAATGGATAGGTCTTTAGGGTCCGTATCTCTTCTGTAATTGTCGGATTATTGTTTTCACATCCAAACTGAAGAAAAATAAAAATGCTTAGTGTAATTTTTCTCATATACTGACCTGAGTGACGGTTAGTACAGGCTTTCCATCTTTCCATTGAATTTGAAATAGGTCACCGTATTGGTCATCAGAAATTGTGATTTCATCGATGATGCCAAACAATCCAATCAAATTGGGGAGCGTGTTTGAATGCCCTGAAATAATCACTGTTTTGCCGCAATGGGAAAGGGCTCGCTCGATCTGCCCTTCCGGGTCATGGGCTGTGTGGATTTTTACATTCGTATTCCAAACACTGGCCAAGGGATTCACCGTTTGCTGCGTCCGCTTAAATTCACTGGAATAGATGACCCCGTTTTGAACATGTTTTAAAGCTTCAGCCAACTGATCAGATCGAGCAAATCCATCTCTGGTAAGTTCGGGGTTTTTCTCGCCTTTAATAATTTGTTTTTCAGCATGGCGAAATAAATATACTGATTCGGGATAACATTGAAAATCTTCCACAGGGTAGTTCGAACTTGATGATGCACAACCCATCCATCCCATGAGCATCATCATTAATAGTGATTTTCTTATTCCCATTCGGTCCTCAATTTAAAGTGATGAAACTGGAATGGTCTTCCATAAAGGAAGTACTACCAGTTTTCGATTTGGATTATTTTCTTCCACAATTTTTAATGATGTCTCAAGGTCCATCCCTTGCAGCATTTTTTCTAAAAGTCCCCGGGACTTTAATCCTCTTTTTAACGGTACGAAAAAATCATCCCAGTGAATGGGTACAATCAGTTCCGGATTTAAAGCCCCCGTCACATGGGTTTGAAAATCGGCATTAAATGTATCATCCATGGTTTCGAGTCCTGCCACGCCCAAGAATAAAATATCCACATCATATTCATCTAATATATTCGGTATATACCCCGCACTCCCGTGGATGGCCATAGTTCCTTCTTCATGCTCAATAATGATTGTATAGCTTGGCCCTTCTTTATAATCCATGGCGCTTGCGGGCGGAATGATGGGTCGAGTGATTTCCTGATTTAATAATTTTTCTGCCATGGCTTCATCCGGATAGGGCCAATGTTTGCCTTCAATCAAGGTCACTTTCATGGATCCAAATTCTATGGGTACGCCGGACTCAGCTACGATCATTTGATCTTCCGGGAATCCCAATCCACGGCCAATATTCATTGTGGATTCAGAACCCACCAATTTCGCTCTGGTCATTTGAGCCACAATGGGTGAATCCATGGCATGATCAAAATGAGAGTGGACAGGAATGACTGCATCCAGTTTTTCTATGCCTGCTTGTTTCAGGCCTTGTTTTATCACGTCCACATTCGGTTCAATTTCTCCCCATAAAAATTGGATTAAGGACGGCCGTGTGAAAAAGCCATCGGTGAGGATGGTGTGGTCGCCATCAGTCACCAACACATTGGTATTGCCAATAAACTGAATCTGAAGCCGCCCACCTGTATCATGGCCAGTTAATTGATAGGCGAAGGTGCCTAATTGGGGTACATTGGGACGATAATTGATGAGGATAATGGCGATGGCAATCAAAAACAATAATCCCCGAGATAAGAAGGTCAGAAATCGTTTCATTATTTCAAGCGATCATCCCAAGGTTTTAAGAGCTGCAGCCTATAAATCCCAAAGCTAAAATAATGCAGATTGATTTGACTGAATTCATAGATTTCATGAATCTCTTAAGTAACTATCATCTCCATCGATCCAATCTTGTCGTGGCGGTGAGAATGTATCTGTAGCCACCACATCACCGATGATGAGCGCCTCATGAGGAACATTGGACGGAATAATTAACGATTCGCCCGCATGGACATCCACCACTTCCGATTTATCCTCCCCAAGCCAAAACCGAATGGTGCCGGATTCAATAAAGGATAGCTGTTCATTTTCATGCTGATGCAGTGGGACTAGGCAACCGTCTTTCAATTCTAAACGGGCGATCATGGTATGCTTACCCCAAATCATTTTTCTTCTAATAGATGGAGCAACCTCTTCCCATTCTAATTCATCCCAATTAAATTTTTTTGCCATGTTATCCTCCTCTTTTTGAATTTGGGCTACGAAATATACAGATTAAAGATATACAAATGAAAAGCCCCTCAAAAGATTGAGGGGCTTTAATAAATTACTTTACGAGCACCATCTTTTTCATTTTAATTAGTTATTCTCCCTGCATACATACCTTTTTCAATATCAAAGTAGGAGCCGATCGCAGCTACAGAACAATTTTCTCGTTTCATGCGATTATTTTTTCGAATCTGATAGACAGCATCTATACCAGTACAATGTGCGCCTAAAAAGTATTGAATCCCATGTTTTCGCATATGCTTTGCTGTCCAAGAAATATCTTTTTCAGTCTTATTAAATAAATGAAAGCCTCCAACAGCTGCGTAAACATTAGAAGTATTATTGAAAATATTTGACGCATGTTCAAGCGTATTGACAATTCCAGCATGACCGCAGCCTGAGACTAGAGTAAGGCCTTTTGTTGTATTGATCACTAGTGATTGATCCTCTGGAATATTATCCTCTACCTTCTTTCCATTAATAGTCATCTCTCTATATCCTGACCAGTTTTTTTCATTATGAATTCTGGGAACTGTGCCCGTTGTCCATACATTTGGGAAAATCTCTTCAGATTTGTCATGTATAATAAATACGACCCCCAAATCTTCTAGTTCTTTCTTAAACAATTTGAAAGTATTTCTATTCTTATCATTTGACCATCTATCAAGAAAAATGCCCTTTCCAACATGAACATTTTTCATTGCATTAGGATTTACTTTCCTTAATTGTTTACGAAGCTGTTTTAAACCACCTGCATGATCCATGTGATTGTGGCTTAAAAAAACATGCTCCACCTTCGATAGGTCAATATTGAGACTATCCGCATTCTCTAAAACAGTATTTTTTCTAAAACCAGTATCAAATAATATCTGATTCCCATCCGACTCTACAAGGGCTGCAAATCCCCATTCGCCAATATAATCATAATCAGCAACCATGGTTGATAGAACAGTTATTTTTAAGTTATTTGTTTGAGCAGCTATGAATGCCAAAACAAATAAACATATTGAAATAAACCGTTTCATTTTATTTTCCTTTATTTGAGCCAGAGGCGTTTCATTTAATCAAGATCTAGTAAATCCCATCTATCTTATCCGTGCTGAACAATTTGCCCAGTTTAATTTACTGAGCCATAATCTAGATTAATTTTTCGATTTTTGCTTCCTTGGTTTTTTCTCCGGCTTAACTTTTTTAAACGGCATTCTATCTTTTAAATCACCAGAACCCACGTAGAGCGTACCTTTGATAATTTCAAATGGTGCTTCTATCCATTCATCTGAACCTGGGGGTTTTGCTAAAATTTTCTTTCCCTTCTTTTTCCATTTTGCTTCACCACCACGAGGGTCAATCATTGTGCCATTACTTTTAAACTCCATTGATTGACCAGCAAACTGATCCCGCACCATTTTTGCTGTCATTTTATTGATTTCTGATTCAGGATCGCCATCAATACTAGATGCTATAGTATTTTCAACCCATTCTTTATCAATCATCCATTTACCAACGGGGTTAGTTTGAGCTGGCAAGAAAATGGATAAACAAATAAGGATAAAAAGTATTCTTTTCATGATTCCTCCATTGGTTACTATTGGAATATAGAGACGCAGTATTAAAAGAAAAAACCTCAAAAATATCATAACTCAAAAGATCATTTAACCAACTTTTTTTAATTCCGTATGACGCACTCAATGTGCATAATAATACTTAATAAGAGATGTTTATCTCTAGGCTAGTAAACATTCATTTTGCTCTTCTCCAATTTTATAATGATTACTTATATGATAACGGATACGTGGGTTGTATCCTACAAATCTGTATCCTATTTGAGTTTATATTAGATATTATTTGATTTTATTTGAACTAATGGAAACATAAAAGCCCCTGTCCTGAAACAAGGGCTTTCTAACGGTGGGCGTTGAGAGATTTGAACTCCCGACTTCCTCCTTGTAAGAGAGGTACTCTGACCTATTTTATAGAGTAGAAATTCCCTTTATTTCTATTTGTGTCCCTTATACTAATGATACAATAATCTTTTTCTATATTAAAAATTAATCAATTTGATCTAAATCAATTAACATTCTTGCAACAATCCCAGTCCAAATATAGGTCTTATGCCAACCGGCTTGGTAATCATCAGCACTATAGAATTCCCAGAAATTATGATCCACTTTCAACTGGTGGACTACATTATCCATAACTCTTTCTGCTAAATCAACGGCTTCGTCCACATACCCATAGTCAAGTAAGCCTCTGAAAACAAGATACTGCCACTGGATCCATACAGGTCCATTCCAATATCCTATTGGATTGTAATACTTATCTTTTGCAGTCAAAGTGGGAATTCCGAAAGGTCTCCAGAATTCATTGGGATTCTTCATAGTCTTTAAAAGCTCATTTGCTTGTTTCTTTGTGGCCACACCCGCCCAAAGCGGGAGGAAACCAATAATCTCTTTAATCTTTAAATCATCCTTGTTCTTGAATGAAAAGTCTAAATCATTTTTGTCGACGTTATAGTAAAAGCCAGTTCTATCGTCCCAAAGATAACGATTAATCAAATTACGTCTACTTTCTGAAATCAAATCCCATTCTTTTTCTTCATCATGGTATTGCAATTCCTGAGCCATGGAAGCAAGTGCTTTTGCCTCCATAAACATCATTGAATTTATATCTGGCCCTTCAAAATTGGATGGCCAACCTATACGGTCCCATACCGCCACCTGTCCATCCCGAACACTCTCTAGCACCGCATGCGCGCCCCATTCACTTAAGCCATTTTCGTTAGAATCCCGTTTCGAACTGTAATATTTATAGAACTTTTTTCCAGAAGAGTATGCCTGTTCCAGAAACTTTTTATCACCAGTAATCTTAAAAATCTCGTAGTTCTGATAATTATACCAAGGAGCTGATGAGGTAAAATCCCCATTGTGCGCAATCTTTTCATCAAGGTAGGGGCCTGTTCTGTAATTGATATAACCGTTTGGCCATTGTCTTTCCATATAAACCCTTTGTGAATTCATTGCGCTTTCAGAATCCATGTATGCATAAGCCAACATGACTAGACTCTCATGAAAAACCTGCCCGCCATATCCCCATCCCCATTTCGGCTCACGAGAAAAGACGTAGTAGTTATAGCTAGAAGCTCCTTCTGGAGGCATGATGCACTGCCTAATTAATGAAAAAGCGTTCCAATAGAGATTTTCATAATCTTTATTGGAAAAGTCCAATACTGGAATCTTTGAATATGTCTTTTCATTATCTCTAATGATATTCTCCAAATTAATTTCAACCATCTTTCTGCATTTAGTAAAAAGCTGATTATAACTTTCTTGTGCATCACCAATTCCACGCACGATTCTTATTGACTTTTTTTCACCAGGATTCAGAAATAAATCTTTCCCAAAAACAAGGAACTTTCCCACCGATTGATCAACGTGATCTTTTAAATCATTTATTTGATTTAAAAATGATTTTTCACTCTCATAAACACCTTTCTCATGGGTCTTGTTATCAATGAAATAGATGCTTTTTAGGTTTTCTATTAAAGGAATATCATGGTTATTCATCCATGAGTCACGCTTATTAACAAATTCAAATCCAAAAGCTTGGGAATCAACCATTTGAATGTTATTGATTTGCAGATTACCATGACTGTAATAAGGGTATATTCCTAAATCAATTGCAGTATTGCCCTCGTTTATGATCTCGGTTTGAATAATTGTTATAGAAGACGAATAAACGGCAAAGAAAACATTAACCCTTACATTTTGAAAAGGGTAATAATAGAACTTGACCATGTCGCTATATGTGGCAGTTATTACTGGTTCAGCGTAGAACTGGTAGAGTCTATTTCTGTAATCATCGTTTAATTTGAACGCCAAACCTAAACTTCCACCTTTCTCACTTTTGAAAATGACCGGATCTTGTGATCGGTACCATACCAAATGATAAGCTTGATCAATTTTATATGCTGACCGGGAAAGAGGTGCAGCATATGTTGAAAAAATAGCGTCATTTTTATTACCATTGAGATTTGACAAATATTGTCCCTGAATGGTAGCGGTTAACAAAATCATAACCTTGGTAAATATTATTGCTCGTTTATTCATTATTGATCGAACAAGAAATTTCATTTGAGCAACACCTTGACCGTTTCATTGATATACCTCGTTTTGTCTTTCTTAAAGCTTACAGCGAGTTTGTGAATGTTGCCTTTCCGATCTATTAATTTTGCGTTATCGACTCGATCAATTTTTCTATCTAACAAATAAAGTTCAATGACCTCATTTGACCCGCTTTGACCTTGCAATTCTATAAGAAACTCCATTGCCTTGTATTCTGTGCTTAACAATCTGAATCCTTTAGATTTATATCCCGGTTTTGGATTTGGCACCAGTGGAATCACATCAATGCCACCAGAATGCTCAACATCAACAGTTGCATACTTTTTCAGTTCCAAATTGAGTTTGAGATGAGTCTGAAGACTATTTGCATTGATTTGAGTTTTATATTCTTTCCCGTTCAATTTGACTGAATGAATCTTAGTTCCCGGAGGAAAAAAGGGGGAAAATGTCAATAATAATGGTCGTCTTCCCTTATGTGTAAATTGATATGGTTAACTGTTAAGGAATCCCAATCAACCGGTAGACCTGGCGATAGTGAAACTTTATGCTCGAAAGCATTTGGTTCCATCCCCAGCATTCCTTCAAGGATAGGTTGGGAAACCATTGTTTGCGACCAGCATTGGTGTCGACATACACCAGACGGCTTGTACTCTAGGCCATTCAATACCTCCTCAATAAATCCTTTAGCCCAATATCGATAGACCAATAGATTATTCATCATATGCGTATATCCCTGATTGGAATTGCCATTTTTGTATTCTGCAAGAGCCGTCCATCCAGTAAAAAGAGGCCATACACTCCCAGTATGATATCCTCTAGGATTGAACAGTTCACTTTCTTCTAGCACAATTCGCACGCCCCAATCAGAAGAGAAACCATTCTGGGCAAATTTTCCCAGCACAGGAGATGTTTTATTTTTTTCTATCTGGTTGAACAACAGTGGTATTGCCGCCAAGATTGTTACCTCCGGATTAAAACTCCCATCGATATTCTTGCCATGATAGAAAAAATTGTCTTTTTCATTCCAATATTCTTCATTGATAATCTTTTTTACAATCTCATGTTCTTTCAAATACTCCGTAGACTGCTCTGTGTAACCTAGTGATGATGCTATAAAAGCAACTTCTTTGAGAGCCTCTGCCCAAGATGAAGAGAGGTAGAGAGTCGATCGTGATCCGAATAAACCACCTCCCTCAACCCAGCCATGGCCAACATTAGTATTCTCTATGAGATGATCATTGTTAGTATCGGTCGAAAAACAAAAATCCACAGCTTTTTTTATGTGTGGCCAACTCTCCCGAATAAATTTAATATCGCCAGAATGTTTTAAATATCGTCCAGCCAGTACAATATACAGCGGAGTCGCATCAGCAGCGTCATAGTGGACTACCCCTGAAGTCGAAAGTTCATGAAAAATTTTTCCATTTATGTCCTGGTAATCCTGGAAGATTGTGAGTACCGACTTTACCTTTTCAAAATCACCATAATTCAAAAGTGCAAAAGCACTCCATTGAGCATCTCTACCAAAATACCAGGCATATCCGGGACGCCCATTTATTTGATGGTTACCATCCCAACCACTGGAAGTTGTGGAATATCCAGCAACTAAAGACTGACCCAAACCAGGCGTATCAACATAAAAACGGTTTGCTCCGATAAGTGCCCATTTGTAACCTTCATTCAGAACAGAATTTGGTGTTATAACCTGCGTATGCTCTGCCAAAAAACCTCTTGTAGATTCTACTACTTCAATATGAATTGCTAGAGGATTAATCATAGCTGCCTTGTAATTTTTCTCCAACTCAGCTAACCCTTCATTGGATGCCGTAATAATCATATCAAGGTTGTCATTTGCCTCTAGGTTGAATTCAAGTCCCCCTGATATAAGAAAGTTTTCTCCCTCTACTCCCATCAAAAGGGTATCCGATTTTATTACCTCATTATAAGGACCTATCACGTGTTGAATTGGGCGACTATTAGAACCTAGGATTAGGCCAAATTCTTTATTCCCGCCTTTAATGATAAATGCGTTCATGCCCGGGTCCCAAGTATAGAACAAGTTCCCAGTCACTTCTTGGGAATACGGCCACATAAGACGCATATTCGATTTAAACCTGATAACCATTTTCGCGGAATAAACTCCACGGTGTTCATAATGGATGACAC
>LULG01000494.1_pt1 | contig 15371 bp, 16 predicted proteins | sample 728211 | NCBI WGS metagenome assembly LULG01 (sample SAMN03860295, study PRJNA289734) | marine metagenome | biome: seawater column; feature: ocean; material: water; isolation source: Red Sea water column Station 169 - depth 200m | place: Saudi Arabia: Red Sea | collected 2011-10-15 | depth 200 m | reverse complement strand
TTCGGGTCAATGCCCCTCAGTCTGGAGGCGGCGGGCCCGTCGGGGCACCGCATCCGCTTTTCTTTGACGCGGCTCGCCGCACACGGCAGACCGGCGCGATGGACGCGATCCGGCACTATTTTCTGGCCCAGCTCGCGGAGCAGGAAGCCGAAGCGGCCCGGCACCTTGGCGACAGCTATTGGACCGACAGCCGCACCGGGCGCAACGTCGGGCTGGACGAGCTGCAGGCGATCGGCGCGATGAAAACCATCGCGCTCGACCCGCGCCCCGGCGAGGAAGATGCGCACATCTATCTGAGCCGCCTGCTCGCCGATCTCGACGATGTCGCGAGCCGCTTTCGCGCGGCCGCGCCCGATCCCGACGGTTATGGTATCGCGACGATCGGCACCGTCGCGCGCCGGCTTGCGGCCTTCGGCTCTGACCCTAGTGTCCGCTTCCGCTCAGCGCCTTGACGATGTCGTCAGCCATCTTCTTGGCATCGCCGAGCAGCATCATCGTCTGGTCCATGTAGAAGACGTCGTTATCGACGCCAGCATAGCCGACGCCGCCCATCGACCGCTTCACGAACAGCACGGTCTTTGCCTTTTCGACGTCGAGCACCGGCATGCCATAGATCGGCGACGACTTGTCGGTCTTGGCGGCCGGGTTGGTCACGTCGTTAGCGCCAATCACAAAGGCGACGTCGCATTGCGCGAATTCGCCGTTGATGTCCTCAAGCTCGAACACTTCGTCATAGGGCACATTCGCTTCGGCGAGCAGCATTCTTGAGCATGTCCGACATTTCGCGCAGCGCGTGCTGCGCCTGTGCCACCGCCATGCCGTAGCCGGGAACGATGATGACATTTTCCGCCTGGCTCATTAGGAAGGCCGCGTCTTCGGCGCTGCCAGGCTTCCACGGGCGCTGTTCCTTCGAACCGCCCGCACCGCCGCCCGAATCGTCGGCGCCGAAGCCGCCGGCAATGACGCTGATGAAGCTGCGGTTCATCGCGCGGCACATGATGTAGGAGAGGATCGCGCCCGACGAACCGACGAGCGCGCCGGTGATGATCATCGCGGTGTTGCCGAGCGTGAAGCCCATCGCCGCCGCGGCCCAGCCCGAATAGCTGTTGAGCATCGACACGACAACCGGCATGTCGGCGCCGCCGATCGGGATGATCAGCAGGAAACCGATCAGGAAGCTCAATGCGGTGATCGTCCAGAAAACCCACGGCGACTGGTCGGTCAGGAAATAGGCGACAAGGCCGATGATCGCGGCGAGCGTGCCGAGGTTGATGACGTGCCGCGCGGGCAGCATGATCGGGGCGCCCGACATATTGCCGTTGAGCTTCAGAAAGGCGATGACCGAGCCCGAAAAGGTGATCGCGCCGATGGCGATGCCGAGGCCCATTTCGATCCGGCTGACCGCAAAAATCTGCCCCATCTCGTCGGCGATATGGAAGGCGCCGGGATTGAGGTAGGCCGCCGCCGCCACCGCAACCGCCGCAAGGCCGACGAGACTGTGAAACGCCGCCACGAGCTGCGGCATCGCTGTCATCGCGATCCGGCGTGCCATGACGATACCGATGATGGCGCCGATCGCGATCGCGCCCAATATCTCCGCCATCGCCGTGACATCGATCCCGACATAGCTGTTCGCGGCGTCGCCGCTTTTCCACGGCGCTTGGGTAATCAGCGTCGTGACGACCGCAATCGTCATGCCGATCATGCCAAAACGGTTGCCGCGCCGTGACGATGCCGGGCTCGACAGACCGCGCAGCGCGAGGATGAACAGGATGCCCGAGGCGAGATAGGCCAGCGCCACCCAGGGATTGATCGGTGCTACTTCGTGCATGCTAATTCCCCCGTCGGGCCATCCGTCCATGGCCCGTCAAATCCTTGGTTCGCAGCGCCTTAACGCTCTTTTTTCTTGTACATTGCGAGCATGCGTTCGGTGACCGCAAAGCCGCCGAAAATATTGATGCTCGCCATCACGACCGCGGCGAGGCCGAGCCATTTCGAGCTTGCCGAGCCCGCCGCCGCGCTGGCGATCAGCGCGCCGACGATGATGACCGACGAAATCGCGTTGGTCACGCTCATCAGCGGCGTGTGCAGCGCCGGCGTCACCGACCAGACGACGAAATAGCCGACGAAACAGGCCAGGACGAAAATCGAAAAGATGGAAATGAAATCCACGGCGCGCTCCCCTGCTGATTCCGCGTCGGCACCTCTTGCCGTGGGAGCGAAGGCCTGTCGACTCCAAAGCTGTCAAAAAGTCGCGCCCGCGCATCTCCAGGCCGGAAGTCGCGGGCGCTTTGTGAAATATAATTGCGCGTCAGGACAATTTACATCTTGGGTAGCAGCACCGCGTCGATGACATGGACGACACCGTTCGCCTGTCCCACGTCCGCCTGCGTCACCGCTGCCTTGTTGCCGCTCGCGCTCGTCAGGATGATCGCCTCGCCCGATTTGGTCGCGGTCAGATCCTGCCCGTCGAGCGTCTTGAGCACCGCCTTGCCGCCGCCCGCATCGATCTTCGCGGCGAGATCGGCGGCGGTCAGCTTGCCCGGCACGACATGATATTTGAGCACGCCGGCCAGCACCACCTTTTGCGCCGGACGCGCCCAGCCGTCGCGCGTGACCGCCGGAACCTGCGCAAATGCGGCATCATTCGGCGCAAACAGCGTGAAAGGCCCCGGCCCCGACAGCGTATCGGCCAGTCCGGCCTCATTCACCGCCGCGGTCAGCTGGCTCAGTATCGGCGAGGCAGCCGCATTGGCGAGGATCGTCTTGTCAGGCGCCATCGCGGCACCGCCGACCTGCGGATTGGCGCTCGCGGTGACGACATCGTTCATCGCGCCGCTTTCTGTTTCGGCCTTGGGCGGATCGGGCGTCTTGTTGCAGCCGCTAAGCGCCAGCGCCGCCACCATGGCGCCCATGAGCAAGCCGGATTTCGTCACCTCTGATCTCCTTGCGGAAACGGCCCGAACGGCCCCGTGCCACATCGCGCGGCACCCCGATTCGCAACGCCATTGGCGCGCGAAAGTTTCAGAAAAAAGTCAGCCGGACGCGTCCAGCGGAACGCCTAACCCAACAGCCGCTCGTTCACGACCTTGCCGCCCTGCGTCAGCCGCACGGCATTGCCGATTTCCTCGTCGAGCACGGGCTTGCCCGCTTCCTTGTCCCAGAAGGCCGACAGGAAATTGAACAGGTTGCGGCTGAACAGCGCGCTGGTGTCGGCGGGCATCAGTGCCGCGATATTCTTTGCGCCGATCACGGTGACACCGTGGATCTGCTTCGTTTCGCCGGCCGCCGAGCCTTCGACATTGCCGCCGCTTTCGGCCGCCATGTCGACGATCACGCTGCCCGTGCGCATCGTCGCGAGCTGCGCGTCCGAAATCAGCCGCGGCGCGGGGCGCCCCGGGATCAGCGCGGTGGTGATGACGATATCCTGCTTGGCGATATGCCCCGACACCAGCTCAGCCTGGGCTTTCTGATATTCGTCGGACATTTCGGTGGCATAGCCGCCTGCACCCTCGCCTTCGATCCCGGCGACATTCTCCACGAAGACCGGTTTCGCGCCGAGCGACTGGATCTGTTCCTTCGTCGCGCTGCGCACGTCGGTGGCGGAAACCTGCGCGCCCAGTCGCTTGGCCGTGGCGATCGCCTGAAGCCCGGCGACACCCACGCCCATCACGAAAACGCGCGCCGCCTGCACCGTGCCGGCAGCGGTCATCATCATCGGAAAGGCGCGGCCATAGGCGTTTGCCGCCATCAGCACCGCCTTGTAGCCCGCGAGATTCGCTTGGCTGGACAGGATATCCATCGACTGCGCGCGCGTGATACGCGGCATGAATTCCATCGCCAGCGCCTCGATGCCAAGCTTGGCATAGTCGTCGACCCGCGCGCGCTCGCCAAACGGGTTGAGCCCCGCCGCCAGCCACGCCCCGTCGGCAAATCCCGACAGGCTCTTGGGATCGGGGCCCTGAATGCCGAGGATGATATTCGCACCCTTTAGCACCTCGGCGCGGCTGCTAACGCTCGCCCCTGCAGCGGTGTAATCGGCGTCGGCGATCGAGGCCGTAACCCCCGCGCCACTTTCGACGGCAACTTCAGCGCCCAGGCCGATGAATTTCTTCACCGTTTCCGGGGTCGCAGCGACACGGGTCTCGCCCGCGGCGAGTTCCTTCAGCACGGCGATGCGCATGACCGGCGCCGCTTAGGAAGAGATCAGAAGGACGACGACCACGGCGGCGATCACGGTTGCGATCGTGCCGACCTTCAAAAGGCCCAGAAAGCCTTCATAGGTCTGGTTCGCCGTTTTCATATCCTGTTCCGCCATGGCCATTCCCCTTTGCCTTGTACCCGCTTGATACGTGGTATCCGCTTGTTTCCTGCCCGCCGGCGCTGCGCCGGGCGCCCGCCAGAATCGGATATCGCGCCGGTCTTAGCCATGCGCCCCCTGATGCTCAATAGCGGGTTTTGCGCCGCGGCGCATAGCGGGCAAAAGCCTGGTGGCCTTAATCCGGCCTTTACCCATCCCGGTTACACATGGCGGCTACCGCGGACACCGGCACCTTGCGTGCCGACAAAAGGGGCAATTGGGAAGCGATGGCGAACGCGCGCGACACGCGAATGGTGATGATCGTCGACAGCGAACCGGCGCAGCAGCGATTCCTTTCGGCGCTGGTGTCGCGGGGCGGCTGGCGCAGCGTCGTCGCCGCCGACACCGACACCGCGCTCGCGAAGCTCGGCACCCAGGAAGGCATGGCGCTCGACGCCGTGCTCGTCGATCAGGGCGCGCCGGGTGTGCCGATCCCCGAATTCATCGCCGAACTGCGCCGCTGGCGCCCGGCGCTGCCGCTTATCGTCATCACCATGCGCAACGGCGTCGAAGTCGCGGTTGCCGCGATGCGCGCAGGCGCGAGCGATTTCGTGCAAAAGCCCATCGCGCCCGACCGGCTGCTCGGCGCGCTCGACCGCATCGTCTCGCAGACCGGCCCGCAGGGCGAATTGCGCCCGCTCACCGAAAAGCTGCGCGCGCCGCTCGCCTTCGAAGAAATCATCGGTTCGTCGCCCAATTTCCGTAGCGCGCTGGCGATCGCCGCCAAGGCCGCGCGCGCCCGCGTGCCGGTAATGATCAACGGCAAGCCGGGCACCGGCAAGGAAGTCTTTGCCCGCGCGATCCACAGCGCCAGTCCGCGTGCGCGCGGCCCGCTGGTGATGGTCGATTGTTCGGCGGTATCGCCGGGGCTTATCGGATCGGGGCTGTTCGGCCACGAACGCGGCGCCTTTCCCGGCGCCTTCGACCGGCAGGTCGGCCGACTGGTGCAGGCCGACGGCGGCAGCATCATCATCGACCATGTCGAATGTATCCCGCTCGACACGCAGGCGAAACTCGTCGAATTTCTGAACAGCGGCGAAGTGCAGATGATCGGCGGATCGATCCGCCAGACCGTCGATGTCCGGATAATCGCGACGAGCGCCAGCCCGCTCGACAAGCTGATCGAGGCGGGACATTTCCGCGAAGACCTGTTCTACGCGCTGTCGACCGCGCAATTCACTCTGCCCTCGCTTTCCGAACGGCGCGGCGATGTCGGACCGCTCGCCCGCCATCTGCTCACGCGCATCGGCGGCCTGCCCGGCATGGGACCGATCGGCATTACCGACGATGCGCTGCGTCTGCTCGCCGCCTATGCGTGGCCGGGCAATGTCCGTCAGTTGCAGGACGTGCTCTTCCGCGCGGCGGTCGAGAGCAAGACCGACGTTCTGACGAGCGCCGATTTCAAGGCGATCGAAGCCGCGCTCGGCGGCAGCGTCGGCGGCGACGCCAATGTCGCGATCAACGGCGAAGCGATCGGTGTCACGCTTTACCTTCCCGACGGCAATCTGCGCCCGCTCGAGGATATCGAAGCCGACGTCATCCGCCTCGCCATCGGCCACTATCGCGGCCGCATGAGCGAAGTCGCCCGCCGGCTCGGGATCGGGCGCTCGACGCTGTATCGCAAGCTCAGCGATCTGGGGATCGACACCGCAGCCTAAGCCGCGCCGATCGCCTGCTCGATCTGCGCCGTGTCGGCATTGGTCAGCGTCTTGGCGAGTTCGCCGACCAGCCGCTTTTCCAGTTCGCGATGATAATGACCGCGCATCACGCCAAGCGTGTGCGGATCGGCAATCACCAGCAGTTTTTCGATTTCGTTGTCGAGGATGCGCTTGTTGAGCAGCGCCGCGACCCCCGCCGCGTGACCGCGTTCGTCAAGGTCGCGGGGTTCGGGCTTCGCGCCGCCGCGGTTTCCGGCGTCGACCTCCGGGCTGGCCGCATCGACAAGGTTGATAAGGTCGGCATCGCCATCGTTGCGAAACAGAACGAAGCGGTTGCCGTCGGCAACGGCGACATGGGCGCCATGGGGAAGTTGCATGGAAGTCTCCTTCGGAGCCCGCAATCGGAGCGGGCCTTCAAGAAGGGGACGCATGACAGTGCTGCAGGGTTTCCTCTCCCGCGACCGATGGAGGAACTCAGGCGGTCAGCGCCGCATCCCGCAGCCCGCGCCACACCCGCAGCGCCTGCCGGTTTTCGGCCACATCATGCACCCGCAGCAACTGTGCGCCCTGCGTCGCAGCCTGATAATGCAGCGCGACCGTGCCGCCAAGGCGCTGGTCTGCAGGGGCTTCGTTATCCAGCGCACCGATCAGGCGCTTGCGGCTCGCCCCGAAGAGCAGCGGGCAGCCGAGGGTGTGGAAGAGCGCAAGACCATTGATCAGCGCCAGATTGTCGGCGACCCCCTTGCCGAAGCCGATGCCCGGATCGACGATGATCTTTGCGGGGTCGATGCCCGCCGCGATGCAGTCTGCGACACGCTCGGCGAGCATGTCGTAAACATCGAACAGGACATGCGCGTAGGTGCCGCCTTCGTGCGGATCGCTCTTTGCCGACGGCGCGTGCATCAGCACGACGGCGCAGCCCGCGCGCGCCACGACCTCCGTCGCACGGTCGTCGTAGCGCAGCGCCGAAATATCGTTGACGATCGTCGCCCCGGCTGCGAGCGCCGCCTCCATGACCGCCGCCTTGCGCGTGTCGATCGACACCGCGGTTCCCCCGCGCGCAAGCGCCGCGACGACATTTTCGACGCGCTTGACCTCATCGCCTTCCCAGACCAGCGGCGCGCCGGGCCGCGTCGATTCCCCCCCGACATCGACGATCGCCGCCCCTGTCGAGGCCATGGCGAAACCGGCCTCGATCGCCGCTGCCTCGTCGACCGTCTTGCCGCCGTCGGAAAAGCTGTCGGGCGTGACGTTGAGGATGCCCATGATCTGCGGCTCGCCGAGCCGTACCGTGCGCGCGCCCAGCGTGAGCGCGCCGCGCGGTCGTTGGGTCGCGGCCCGCTGCGCGCGCGCTGCCTCGGCGAGCCGGCTGGGCATCGCGGCAATCCAGTCGTCGAGTTCGGCCACCGGCACCACCGCCGAGCGGATTATGTCATTGTCGCGCAGGCTGACATGCCAGGCGGCGAACCAGATCATCGCGTCGGCGAGGCGCAGGCAATGCTCGTCAAGTTCGTGCGGCCGATCGACGAAGCAGGTCGGGCAGAGGTAAACGCGCGCATCCTCCCATGTCGTGCCGAAGTCCGGCTTGGTGAGTGGAACGAACATGCAATCCCTTTCCCCTCGCCCCCGCGGAAGCGGGGGCCGTAGTCGGCTTGTCGCGGCGCGGCAGTGCGATCTAGCCCACGGCCCCCGCCTTCGCGGCGACGACCAGGTTTATGCCTCGTTCGCGAGCAACCAGTCCTGCCGCACCGTGTCGATCACGCGCAATTCCTTGCCCGTATCGACGTGCCAAAATGTCCAGCCGTTGCAGCTCGGCGCGCCCTGCACGCCCGCACCGACCTTGTGGATCGACCCCGCGGGTTGCCCCTCGCATTCCAGACTGCCGTCAACACGCACCACCGCCTTCCAGCGGCGCTTCGTATCGGTGAGCGTCGTTCCCGGTGCAATCATGCCGCATTCGACCAGCGTGCCGAAGGCGACGCGCGTTGCGGCCTTGGGCGCCATCATCGTCCGCACCGTGCTTTCGTCGAGCGGCAGCGCCATTTCGATGCGCTCCTTTGCCGCTTCGATATAGCCGTCCTCGCGTTCGATGCCGATGAAGCGGCGGCCAAGGCGCTTGGCGACCGCGCCGGTGGTTCCGGTGCCGAAAAACGGGTCGAGGATCACGTCGCCGGGGTTCGAGCAGGCGAGCAGGATGCGATACAACAGCGCCTCGGGCTTCTGGGTCGGGTGCACTTTCGTGCCGCCCTTCTTGAGCCGTTCCTGACCGCCGCAGATGGGGATCAGCCAGTCGGAGCGCATCTGAAGTTCGTCGTTGAGCGTCTTCATCGCGCGATAATTGAAGGTGTAGCGCGACTTTTCGCCCATCGAGGCCCAGATCAGCGTCTCGTGCGCATTGGTAAAGCGCGTGCCCTTGAAATTGGGCATCGGGTTCGCCTTGCGCCACACGATATCGTTCAGGATCCAATAGCCATTGTCCTGAAGCGCGGTGCCGACGCGGAAGATGTTGTGATAGCTGCCGATCACCCAGATGCTGCCATTGGGTTTGAGGATGCGCTTCGCTTCCTTGAGCCACGCATGGGTGAAACGGTCATAAGCCGCGAGACTGTCGAACTTGTCCCAATCATCGTCGACGGCGTCGACCTGGCTGCCGTCGGGACGATGCAGATCGCCGCCGAGCTGGAGGTTATAGGGCGGGTCGGCGAAGATCATGTCGACCGATGCCGCCGGCAGGCTGCGCATCATGGCGATGCAGTCGCCTTGCAGGATGCTGTCCAGCGGCAGATCGAGCGGGGCCGCTTTCGGCGTCCGCTGTTTTGCGGCCGGCGCCTTGACCCGTTCCATAACACCCATGTTTCGCCCCTGTCCTTGTCCGAAAGAAGCCCCTGATGAGTCCGGCGGAGTCCGCCGTCAAGCGCAGGATTCTAGGGATTCCGCCTCTCGAAATGGTTAACGCGTCGAGAACGAAAGGAGTCTGCCACGACATATGGAGCCCACAATTCGCGCCCCAGCTTCGGGTCGCGCGCCGCCTTGGTCGCGCGCGCGGGTCCCGACGCGCCGCTGATCTCGCCCAGCCCCTGCGGTCCCAGATAGTCGCCGCCCTGCACATGGGCGCCCGTTGCCGCCTGCAAGGTCGGCCAGGCGCCCTGCGCCGCGCTGTTGAAAAATGGCGTGGCCAGCGGCGTCATCGACCGCAGCGGCCACGGCAGATGGCGTGTCAGCTCGGTGAGCGCGACACCCGGATGCGCGCCGATCGCCTGCGTCGCCCGCCCCGCCGCGCCCAGCCGGCGATCGAGCTCGAACATATAGGACAGATTGGCGAGCTTGCTCGCCTGATAGCGCGACCAGCCATGATAGCCGCGCCGGGCATCCAGATCGCTGAAGTCGATCGTTCCGCTCTTGTGCGCCAGGCTGGCGGTGACGACGATCCGGTCGTCGACATGACCATGTATCAAGCCGGTAAAGGCAAAGGTGCCGAGGTGATTGACCCCGAACTGCAATTCGAAGCCCTGCGCGGTCAGCGACCGCGGCGGGATCATGACGCCCGCATTGTTGACGAGGACGTCGATGCGCGGTCCGGCGCGTACCGCGGCCGCCGCCTCGCCAACCTGATCGAGATCGGCGAGATCGAGCCGCACGAAGGACAGGTCGGCGCCGGGAACATCGTCCGCGATGCGCGCCATTGCCGCCTCGGCGCGCGCTGCGTCGCGGCAGGCAAGTACCACCGCCGCCCCGCGCGCCGCCAGGATGCGCGCGACTTCGAAACCGATGCCGGCATTGGCGCCGGTGACGAGGAAGCGGCGACCGGTCTGCGCGGATACATGCTCTGCCGAAAATCCGCTCATCGCCCTCTCCCGTCCGTCAGATCAGCGTCAGCTGTGCGACCGGCGCAAAGCTCGCGCGGTGGAGCGGTGTCGGCCCCAATTGCCGCAGCGCCGCCAGATGCTGCGCGGTGCCATAGCCCATATTCGTCTCCCAGCCAAAACCGGGAAAGCGGCGCGCCGCATCAGCCATAAAGCGGTCGCGATGCTCCTTGGCGATGATGCTCGCCGCCGAAATACAAGGGTGCAGCGCATCGCCGTCGACGATCGCCTGCGCGCGCCAGCGCCATCTGGGCAGGCGATTGCCGTCGACCAGCACCTCGCCGGGCTCGACCCCCAGTGCCTCGACCGCGCGCGTCATCGCAAGGAAAGTCGCCTGCAAAATGTTGATGCTGTCGATCTCGGTCACGCTCGCTTCGCCGACGCCCCAGCGGCAACGCGCCTTGATTTCGACCTCCAGCGCGGCACGGCGCTTCGCGCTCAATTTCTTGCTGTCGTCGAGACCGTCGATCCCGTCGTCGCACAGGATCACCGCGGCCGCGACCACCGGACCCGCGAGTGGTCCGCGCCCCGCCTCGTCGACGCCGACGACGATCATATCCGCCACGGCGGATAACGCCGGTATTCACCCGCCTGATAGAGGCACAGACGATTGCCCGCGGGATCGGTCAACCGCGCCTCGCGCCAGCCCCATTCCTCGTCGCGCGGCATCTGGTCGAAGCGCACCCCGCGCCGCGCGAGATAGGCGACCCAGGCGTCGAGCGCGCCGCTTTCCAGATAGGTGGTCGTTCCGCCCGCGTCGCCGTCGTCGACATGAATTGAGAGGGTGACGCCGTTCGCCGCCTCGAAGCGGGCATAGCCATTTGCGCCGCTATCGACGATCTGCGTCAGCCCCATTTGTTTGTAGAAGGCCACCGACGCCGCATAATCGGTCGCCGGCAGGGTGATCTGGTTGAGTGCGGGGCCGGTAAACAGCCCGTCGTTCCGCACCCCCTGCTGTCCCATCGGTCCATGCCCCTCGCCCAATCCAGGCGCATCCATCAGCGCCAAACGCACAAAGTCGCGTGCGCGCGCCACCGCGGGCTCGAGCGGCATACCCTGCGCCAGCCCTGTCGCGATCGCGCTGGCGAGCGTACAGCCGGTACCATGGGTGTTCGTCGTCGCGATACGCGGGGCTTCCCAGCGCGCCACTTCGCCCGCATCGGCTTCGATCAGCCGGTCGACCACGGTGTCGCCTTCGCCATGCCCGCCCTTGGCGAGCAGCGCGCAGCCATGGGCCAGCACCGCCGCCTCGCCGCCGAGCGCCGCCAGTTCGCCAAGATTGGGCGTCGCCACCGCCGCCCGGTCCAGCAGCGTCTCGAACGCGCGGATCGTGTCGGCGTCGGCAAGCACCGATCCGCTGGTGGCGACCATGACCGGGTCGAACACCACCGCGGCCCCGGCCATGTCGGGCCGGCGAAGCCGTTCGGCGACCGCCGCCGCGGTTGCCGCGCTGCCGATCATGCCGATCTTGACCGCATCGATGCCGATGTCGGCGACGACGCTGTCGATCTGCATCAACACCATCTCGGCCGGGACCGCGTGGACGCCCTGGACGCCCATCGTATTTTGCGCCGTAATCGCCGTGATCGCGGTCATCGCATGGCCGCCGAGCATGGTGACGGTCTTGATATCCGCCTGAATGCCCGCACCGCCGCCGCTATCGGAGCCGGCGATAATCAGAACGCGTGCGGTCAACGCTTGAACTTTCGCTCCGTCGAAGCGGGGAATTTCGCCAGCGCGGCGCCTTCGCGCAGCGGACGGTCGAGCAGGTCGCCGCCGCAATTGGGGCAGCGTTCGTCGAGTTTGTCGGCGCAGGTCGCGCAAAAGGTGCATTCGAACGAGCAGATGAAGGCGCCGTGGATGTCCGCGGGCAAATCGCGGCCGCAGCGTTCGCAATCGGGTCGCATTTCAAGCATGTATATATTCCTTAAAAACCGTTCGCCCCAAGCTTGTCGGAGGGGGCCGTTCTTCCTGCTCCGCTCATAGAGAAGAGAATGGTGCTTCGACAAGCTCAGCACGAACGGGGTGAGACTATTCGGTTTTCAATTCGCCGCCGCCGCGCGCACCGCATCGCAGATCATGTCGACGACCTGTTCAACCTCACCCGCATCGTCGCCTTCGGCCATGACGCGGATGACGGGTTCGGTGCCCGAGGCCCGGATCACAAGGCGGCCGCGGCCGTCGAGCATGGTTTCACCTTCGGCGATCGCCGCCTGCACCGTCGGCGCGTCGAGCGGCTTGCCGCCGGCGAAGCGCACATTCTTCAAAAGCTGCGGGACCGGGTCGAATTGGTGGAGCAGTTCGCTCGCCGGTCGTCCGGCGCGGACGAGTTCGGCAAGCAATTGAAGCGCGGCGAGTGTCCCGTCGCCCGTCGTCGCATGATCGGACAGGATCATGTGCCCCGACTGCTCGCCGCCGACGTTGAAACCGCCCGCCTTCATGCGTTCGAGGACATAACGGTCGCCGACCTTGGTCCGCTCGAGCCGCAGCCCCTCGCCCTCCAGAAAGCGTTCGAGGCCAAGGTTCGACATCACCGTCGCGACGACGCCGCCGCCTTTCAGCCGTCCCTGCCGCGCCCAGCTCGCCCCGATCAGCGCCATGATCTGATCGCCGTCGACGATGCTGCCCTTTTCATCGACGACGATCAGCCGATCGGCGTCGCCGTCGAGCGCGACGCCGATGTCGGCGCCGCTCGCGACCACCGTTTCCTGAAGCAGCGCCGGCGCGGTCGATCCGCAGCGGTCATTGATGTTGGTGCCGTTGGGTTCGACGCCGATCGCGACCACGTCGGCGCCCAGTTCCCAGAATACGGTCGGCGCGCTGTTGTAGGCGGCGCCATTGGCGCAATCGAGCACCAGCTTCAGCCCGTCGAGGCGCACCGAGCCGGGCAGGCTCTGTTTCACCGCGTGAATATAGCGCCCGCGCGCATCCTCGATCCGTTTGGCGCGGCCGATATGCGCGGGTTCGGCAAGCGCCGGCTCCGCGTCGAGCAACGCCTCGATCTGCATTTCATCGGCGTCGGACAGCTTGTAGCCATCGGGACCGAACAGCTTGATACCGTTGTCGTGGAAGGGATTGTGGCTGGCAGAGATCATCACGCCCAGATCGGCGCGCATCGACTGCGTCAGCATCGCCACTGCAGGCGTCGGCATCGGGCCGACCTGCACCACGTCCATGCCAACGCTAGTAAACCCCGCGACCAGCGCATTTTCGAGCATATAGCCCGACAGGCGCGTATCCTTGCCGATCACGACGCGGTGCTTGTGCCCGCCGCGCAGGAAATGCGCGCCCGCCGCCATGCCGACGCGCATCGCCACTTCGGCGGTCATCGGCACCTTGTTGGTCAGGCCCCGGATCCCGTCGGTTCCGAAAAACTTGCGCATGCCGTCTCCGCTTCCTAATCCTCGGGGTTCACGCTCGCCCACCCCGGCAGTCCGGACGGCACTAAGTCACCCATATTTGCTTGGCAAGCAGGCCGGAGGTTTTGAACTTGAAATCGGCATGGATCATCCTGTCATCGCTGATTGCAGGCATGCTGCTCGGCATCCTGCTCGACATGGCCGCCCCGACAGCGGGCACGGCGTCGCTTCCCTATGTCGAAACCGTCGGCCTGTTGTGGCTGAAGGCGCTGACGATGACGATCATCCCGCTGATCGTCGCGCTGCTTATCACCGGCATCACTGCGACCGCCGACGCCGCGCGCGCTGGAACGCTTGCGGCGCGGTCGGTCGGCATCTTCATGGTGTCGATTTTCCTCACCGGCCTGATGTCGCTGCTCGTCACGCCGCTGTTGCTCCGCCTGTTTCCGCTGTCGCAGGGCGCCGCGGCGGCGCTGCGCGGCGGGCTCGGCGGGGCGACCGAAGCACCGCCCTCGCCGACCTTTTCGGATTTCATCCTCGGCCTGATCCCCGCCAACCCGATCGCCGCGGCGGCGGAGACGACGGTCCTGCCGCTGATCGTATTTACCACCATTTTCGCTTTCGCGATGACGCGCATCGCCCCCGACGCACGCGCCAGCCTGTCGGGCCTGTTCAAGGCGTTGGGCGACACGATGCTCGTCGTCATCGGCTGGGTGCTCGCGCTCGCCCCGATCGGCGTCTTCGCGCTCGGTTATGCGCTGGCGATCAAGGCCGGGCTCGCGGCGTTCGGCGGTCTCCTCGCCCAGGCGGTGGCGATCTCGACCCAAAGCTCGCTCGCCAGCCTGCCCGCGATGCTCCGCGCGACCGAGTATCTGGGCGTCGATCCCAAAAAGGCCGATATCGTGCTGCCGCTTGCGGTCGCGCTTTTCCGCTTCACCAGCCCGGCGATGAACCTGGCGGTGGTCGTCTATATCGCCTGGCTGTTCGGCCTGACGCTGTCGCCGTGGACGATGGCGGTCGGCCTTGCCGTCGCGATGGCCGCGGCGCTGAGTTCGGTCAGCCTGCCCGGATCGATCAGCTATGTGACCTCGATCGCGCCGATCGCGGTGTCGATGGGGGTGCCCGTCGCGCCGCTGGGGCTGCTCGTCGCGGTCGAGACCTTTCCCGACATATTCCGGACATTGGGCAATGTTATCGCCGACGTCGCCGCGACCAAATATGCCGCCGACGGCGTTCGCGACGAACCAGAAGGAGAAGCAGCATGAAATATCGCAAGCTCGGCCACGGCCTCGAAGTCTCGGCGATCGGCGTCGGCTGTATGCCGATGATCAAGGGCGGCAATATCCTCTATGGCGAAGCCGCCGATATGGACGAGGCGACGCGAACGATCCACCGCGCGATCGACATGGGTGTCACCTTCTTCGACACCGCGCAAATCTATGGCCCGTTCACCAATGAGGAACTGCTCGGCGAAGCCATCAAGGGCAAGCGCGACAGTCTTGTCATCGCGACCAAGTTCGGCTTCCGCTTCGACGGCAAGCAGATCGTCGGCGTCGACGGCAGCCCCGACAATGCGCGCCGCGCCTGCGAAGGATCGCTCCAGCGCCTCGGCATCGACACCATCGATCTCTTCTACCAGCACCGCGTCGACCCCTCGGTACCGATCGAGGAAACCGTCGGCGGGATGATGGAACTGGTCAAGGAAGGCAAGGTGCGCCACATCGCGCTATCCGAAGCCGGTCCCGAGACGCTGCGCCGCGCCGCCAAGGCCGCGCCGATCACCGCCCTGCAGAGCGAATATTCGATCTGGGAGCGCGACGTGGAGGACGAGATCCTGCCAGTCTGCCGCGAATTCGGTATCGGCTTCGTCCCCTATTCGCCGCTCGGCCGCGGATTCCTTGCGGGCGCGGTGCGCAGCCGCGACGAGCTGCCCGAGCATGACTGGCGCCGCAACGACCCGCGCTATTCGGAGGAAAATCTGCCCGCCAACCTGCGCATCGTCGATGCGATCGGCGCAGTCGCCGACCGGCACGGCGTGTCGAAGGCGCAGGTCGCACTCGCGTGGCTGCTCGCGCAGGGCGACGACATCGTCCCCATTCCCGGCACCAAGCGCCGCGCCACGATGGAAGAC
>LULG01000241.1_pt1 | contig 15595 bp, 16 predicted proteins | sample 728211 | NCBI WGS metagenome assembly LULG01 (sample SAMN03860295, study PRJNA289734) | marine metagenome | biome: seawater column; feature: ocean; material: water; isolation source: Red Sea water column Station 169 - depth 200m | place: Saudi Arabia: Red Sea | collected 2011-10-15 | depth 200 m | reverse complement strand
CCACAAGGTTTAGCCGACACCAGCAAGACCACGATCGATATCGAAGCCAGTGGTACAGCGATCACCAAGGGTAAAGCCAAGGGCAAAAAGATCACCGAGAAAAAAGAAGTCCACAAGGTGCAAATCCTCGATCCTGCTACGGGGACTGGCACATTCCTTGCTGAAGTGGTCAAGCATATTCATCAGAAATTTGCAGGGCAACAAGGCATCTGGAGCAACTACGTCGAGTCGCATCTCTTGCCACGGCTCAATGGCTTTGAACTGCTGATGGCGAGTTATGCCATGGCGCATCTACAACTGGATTTACTACTCACCGAGACAGGCTACAAGCCAAAACAACAGCAACGACTACGGGTCTATCTGACCAACAGTTTGGAAGAAAGCCACCCTGATACAGGTACGCTATTTGCCAACTGGTTAAGTGCAGAAGCCAATGAAGCCAACCACATCAAACGAGATACGCCCGTGATGTGCGTGATCGGCAATCCGCCGTATAGCGGTGAAAGTGCCAACAAAGGTGAATGGATTATGTCGCTCATGGAGGATTATAAAAAGGAGCCTGGTGGCAAAGAAAAACTTCAAGAACGCAACCCAAAATGGATTAATGACGATTATGTAAAATTTTTGCGTTATGGACAGCACTATATTGAAAAAAATGGTAGTGGCGTACTTGCCTTTATTAATCCGCATGGTTTCTTAGATAATCCAACCTTTCGAGGCATGCGTTGGCATTTGCTCAAAACCTACGACAAGATTTATACCATTGATTTACATGGTAATAGTAAGAAAAAAGAAACCGCACCTGATGGTAGCTTAGATCAAAATGTCTTTGACATCATGCAAGGCGTATCCATCAATATCTTTGTTAAAACAGGCAAAAAGAAAAAAGATGAACTTGCTAAAGTCTTTCACCACGATCTTTATGGTCTACGTGAGGATAAATATGATTTTTTAATCAACAATAGCATTGCGAGTGTGCCATATCAGCATATTCCAAATGTTGCGCCAAACTACTTTATGGTGCAGAAAGATTTTTCACTCGAAGCCAAATATAATCAAGGCATCAAAATTAATGAGTTATTCGAATTAAATAATGTTGGTATTGTGACTTCTCGAGATAGTTTCGTTATTGATAAAGATCAAACCGTCCTTGAAAAACGCATTAAAGACTTTTTTTCATTACCTAAAGAAGAGTTACAGCGAATTTATGCCTTAAAAGAAAACAAAAGTTGGAAAATAGATCAGGTCAAAATTAAAGCTAAAGAATTTCAGCAAGAATTTGTTCAGAAAATTACTTACCGACCTTTTGACATACAATTTATTTATTACAGCAATGATATGATCGAAAGAGGTCGTAAAGATGTTATGCAACATTTTATTGATAATCAAAACTTAGGACTAGTCTTTAAATTAGGGAATGCTGAGGAAGAATCTGTTTCGGCAATTGTATCTCAAAATATTATTGATTTTAGAAGTTGGTCAAGACCCGGAATGCAAGGAGGTGATTATATTTCTCCTCTATACATCTACCCCGACACCACCCAAAATACTTTAGACAAGCAAGCAATCCGCACGCCTAATTTAAACCAAGAGATTGTCGAACAGATCGCATCCAAGATCGGCTTAAGCTTTACCGATGAAAAAGAGGACATCCAAGGCACATTCGCACCGATCGATATTCTCGACTACATCTACGCCGTACTGCATTCACCCAACTACCGAGAAACCTATAAAGAATTTCTCAAAATCGACTTCCCACGTGTACCGTATCCAACCGATACCAAAAGCTTTATCGAACTCGCCAAACTCGGCGCACAACTGCGCCAAATTCATTTACTGGAAAGCCCAAGCGTCGAACAATACATCACCGAATATCCCGAAGACGGTGACAATATCGTAGAAAAACCCATCTACAAAGACGGCAATGTATACATCAACGACAGCCAATACTTCGCCAATGTGCCTGACATTGCGTGGAACTTCTACATCGGTGGCTACCAACCTGCACAAAAATGGCTAAAAGACCGCAAAAATCGAGCATTAAACTTTGAAGATATCCTGCATTATCAAAAAATCATTAAAGCTTTAAGCGAAACTCACCGCCTGATGCAAAGCGTCGATGACATCTTGATCATCGAATCGAGTTAAAAAAACGAGTGCATCAATTGACTACTTTTTATATCGACTTTTTTTGCTAATATAACGCAAGAACATATGTAATATTCGCTCATCACAGCACCGGAAATCATCATGCGCCAATACCTCAACCTTCTTGACCATATTCTGCAAACAGGCGGAGATAAAGGCGACCGTACAGGCACAGGAACTCGCTCGGTGTTTGGTCATCAGATGCGTTTTGATTTGTCCGAAGGTTTTCCTTTATTAACGACTAAAAAAGTACATTTTCGCTCGATCGTCATCGAACTGCTGTGGTTCTTAAAAGGTGATACCCATGTGCAATATCTGCAAGATAATAAAGTGTCGATTTGGGATGAATGGTCAACCGCAGAACAGACTGCTCGATTTGGGCGACCTGAGGGTGAATTAGGGCCTGTCTACGGTCATCAATGGCGTAATTTTGGCGCAACGAAAAAGGCAGATGGCTCATACAATTCTGACGGTTTTGACCAAATCTCTTGGCTGGTGAATGAGATCAAAACCAATCCAAACTCTCGCCGTCTGATCGTGTCAGGTTGGAATCCAAACGAAGCAAGTCAAGTAGCACTGCCACCATGCCATACGCTGTTTCAATTCTTCGTTCAAGATGGAAAATTGTCTTGTCAGCTCTATCAGCGTAGTGCCGATGTGTTCTTAGGCGTACCGTTTAATATCGCAAGTTATGCCCTACTTACCCATATGATTGCGCAAGTCTGTGGGCTCGGTGTCGGTGATTTTGTTTGGACAGGTGGCGATACGCATCTCTACAGCAACCATTTTGAACAAGCAAAATTACAATTAACCCGTGAACCGCTGCCGCTTTGCCAGTTAAAATTAAATCCTGAAATTGATGATATTTTTAATTTTAAATTTGAAGATATTGAGATTGTAGACTATCAGTCACACCCTGCGATCAAGGCAGCGGTGGCAGTATAAAATTTCTACCTCATTTGCTGAAGGTTAAAATGAAATAAAAATTAGGGAAGATGAGATAAAATCTATGGCATATCAAAATATCGAAGTCGTCCATGTCGTTGCTTGTGATGAAAAGCAATGTATCGGTAAAGAAAACCAATTGCCGTGGCATATTTCTGAAGATTTGCAACATTTTAAACACGTGACGCAAGGCGGTATCGTGATCATGGGACGCAAAACTTTTGAGTCGATGGGTCGTCCTTTGCCAAATCGTATTAACTGGGTGATTACTCGTGATTCGAATTGGTCGCACGATGGTGTACGTATTGCGAATTCGATTGATAGCGCACTGGAACAAGCCAGTTTTGATCTTGCCCAAGTGGAAAAGAAATCGTTATTTATCATCGGTGGTGGTGAGATTTTCACTCAGACTTTGGATATTGCCGACCGTTTGGAGATCACCCATGTTGCGCTTGATGTACAAGGTGATGCCTTCTACCCTGCGATTCCTGAACAGTTTGTGTTAAGCCATTCCACTGATCATCGCAGTGCAAAACACAATATTGCCTTTCAGTTTGCACAATATTTACGTCAAGATAATCTGTGCTAAGACTCGCTTTGCTGATTTGATTCGCCTAAATCAAAAATGAACGACATCGACTTCGATAAATTCCGCAAAAGCCTTTTTTTCGCTTTGCTCCATAGCTTTTTTTATCTGTTCATTATCCTGTCAAGTGCTTGGCTGTGTTTGGCATTGTGGATTCATCAGCCATTTGGGCGTTTAGCGACTTATTTTATTATCGGTTTTTGGTTGTTGCTCTCAGGCAGTATCGCAGGGATTTATTTTAGCCAAGCTGTATTCCAACGTCGCACCGACATTCTAATTTATTTGGTGTGCTTTTCGATAGCATTGGCGTGGTACTTCGGCATGCAACCACGCAATGATCGGGTTTGGAATCCTGAAGTGGCAAAGATTTTGGACTATCAACGTGATGGCGATCAGATCACTATTCACAATGTCCGTGATTTTGTTTGGCGTGGTGAAGAGGATTACGATGTGCGTTGGCAAACTCGTCAGTACGACCTTTCACAACTCAAAAGTGCCAATCTGATTTTGTCCTACTGGGCAGGCAATGATATTGCACATACTTTGATGAGTTTTGATTTTGAAGATGATACAGGCAATCCAAAGCATCTGACTTTTTCCATTGAAATTCGCAAAGAGCAACATGAAAGCTTTTCCAGTATTGGTGGATTTTTTCGTAAATATGAACTCGCCATTGTCCCTGCGGATGAAAAAGACATTATCTATACCCGCAGTAATATCCGCCATGAACGAGTCTATATTTATCCGCTAAACAACCTACCCAAAGCCGATTTACAACAACTGTTCCTGTCTTATCTTGAGCAAGGTAAATCCCTCGCCACTGAGCCACGTTGGTACAATACCTTGTTTAGTAATTGCACCACCATCATCTTTGATATGGTCAATCACATCGACCCTGTGCCAGTGGATTACAGAGTGATTTTATCAGGGCGATTGCCGTCATATCTCTACGATCAGAATGCACTTGATCATCGTTACAGCCTTGTAGAATGGATGAACATGGCGCATATTAATCCCAAAGTGGAAAATTTTGAGACAGGTAAAGATCAATCTAGCGCAAATTTTTCCCGCATGATTCGTTCAGGTTTGCCGAAAGGCGATTAAAGTCTGTTGCAACTTTTCTGCAAGTACTTACAAAATCACTTTGAACTCTCTCCCTAGATCATTTACAACTAAAACAAATAAACAATTGGGAATATTCACATGCAACAAGCAATCTTTGGTGGTGGCTGCTTTTGGTGTACAGAGTCGGTCTTTTTACATGTCAAAGGCGTGCAAAAAGTCGAAAGTGGCTATGCTGGCGGACAACGTGCCAATCCAAGCTATGAGCAAATCTGTACAGGTGCTACAGGTCATGCCGAAGTGATTCGTATCGACTTTGACGAATCCGAATTAAGTTTTGATCTGCTATTGGATGTGTTTTTTGCAACGCACGATCCAACCACATTGAATCGTCAAGGCAATGATGTTGGCACACAATATCGCTCGGTGATTTTTTATTTAGATGAAAAACAAAAAGAAATCTCCGCACAGAAAATTGCCGATTTGCGAGCTGAAGGATTAAATATCGTGACTGAGCTAAGCCCTGCACCAACTTTCTATACTGCTGAGGAATATCATCAAAATTTCTACGCACGCAATCCAACGCAAGGTTATTGCAACTTTACGATTCCACCGAAACTTTCTAAATTGCAGGCGAAGTATCCTAACTTATTTAAAAACTGATTCGATTTAAGATTGTTTTATCGTTGCTTATTCATCACTCGACCCAATAACCAAATATATTCATCACATACATTCAGGAAAATCATATCTCATGCCTAAACAATCGACACAAGACCCATTGTCTAACCACCCAGAAAGCAATGAGAAGAAGCGGTACTTCGAGCCAGCACCTCAAGACATTGATGTGGACAACTTTCGTAAAGTGGTCGAAAGCCGTCGTTCTGTGCGTAAGTTCACTGACAAAGCCATTCCTGCTGAAGTACTCGACGATTGTTTAGATTTGGCTTTACTTGCACCAAACTCATCGAATTTACAGCCGTGGACATTCTATGTCGTGCAAAATCCTTCAAAGAAAAAAGCCTTAGTCAAAGCTTGTCTAGGTCAGCTTGCTGCAAAGACTGCATCGGAATTGATTGTCTGCGTGGCACGTACCGACCGAATAGACGATATGGCAAAGCGCAACTTGAGTGAATTTCCTTTTCCTGAGGCACCACCTGCAGTACAGAAATATTATCGTTTTATTCCCTACAACTATAAGACAGGCTATTTCAATGCCTTAGGCAACTTTAAGCGTGTTGCATTTACTGCTGCACGAGCTCTAGATAAGCAATTGCCTGTCTCTGCTTTTAACGCTGCCGATGCAAAACTTTGGGCGAGTAAAACCACTGCGCTTGCTTGTGAAAACCTTGTACTTGCTCTACGTGCGTATGGTTTTGACAGTTGTATGATGGAAGGGTTTGATGAACCGCTGGTACGTAAAACTTTAGGATTGAACAACCAACAACATCCTATCATGGTGATTGGTGCGGGTGAGCGCACCAAAGATGGCGTATTCTTCCCACAATATCGTTTTGATCGTAATCTATTTATTCAAAAAGTTTAGAAACTTGATAAAAAAACAGGACGCATTTAGCGTCCTGTTTTTTATGATTTTACTCTAATTTTTACTAACAAAAGATATGTCCGCAAGACCTGCTTCACTCGCATAAGACATGACTTGTGCAACAGAATCATATTTGGCTTCTTTATCAGCCTCTAACATAATTGCAGGCTTTTGAGTTGCTTGACCTTCTGCTTTTAAACGCTGAGCTAATTGATCCAATGTAAGCACTTGTTTATCAATTAAAATTTCATTATTCGCAGTAATCTGAACGCTAACATCTTTTGGTGGTGGCTCTTGGATCTCTGCTGTGGTTTTAGGCAAGGTCAATGGAATCGATGGATTCGCAACCGTTGCTGTCACCAAGAAAATGATCATCAACACTAGCATGATGTCGATCAACGGGATAAGGTTCATCTCCGTCATGCCTTGATCATTTTCTTCTCCTAAAGAAAATGCCATTATGCTTGACCTCCAGCAAATTGCGTATTGGTCGAATCTGCTTGCGAAGTTTGTGTTACTTTCTTATCTTGCAAGATCGTATCAATCAACAAACCAAGTGCATGGTCATGTAAATCATGTGCCAAAGCACGGTTTTGACGAACACAGATGTTGTACGCCAACACCGCAGGGATCGCAACAGCCAAACCTAGACCCGTCATGATCAAGGCTTCACCCACAGGTGTAGCTACTTGCGCAAGACCTGCTTGACCTGAGCTCCCTACTGCGACCAGCGCATGGAAAATACCCCACACGGTACCGAATAAACCAACAAATGGCGCAATCGATGCAATCGTACCCAGTACAGATACACCTTTATCCGCATCGGTTTTTTCACGTGACATCTGTTGCAAGATGGCTTGCTCTGCCGCTGCTTTACGTTGCTCAAATGGAATACCAGTCAAGCGTGCTTGTAGATTATCCAAAACTGTTTGCATACGTTGTTTGGCATTTTGCTTGAGCTGACGAGTACCCAAAACACGGATAATAAATAATGTCCAGGTGATGATCGACATCGCAAGCAAGATAAAATATAGAGTCTTACTTACCACATCTGCATGTTGCCAATACACTGAAAAGTTCATGACAGAACTCCTTAAATTCAAATATGTTGTCTAAGCCCTGCGGCTGATTACTGTAGTTGGAATGGTTGCTCTGCATAAAAAGGCATTGCGACACCATTTTCGGTATATGGATGAAAGCGAGCAGCTTGTACAGCACGAATCACTTCTTTATCTACTTTTGGACTACCACTTGATTGCTTGATCCGCGCCTTGATTCGACCTGTTTCATCGACATCAATACGAACAACTACCATCGGATTAGTCACATCTTCCAAATCTTTTGCTTTAAGTCGGGGTTTAGGCTTACTTTTCCACGCCACACTCGCTGCATCGCCTAAATTTCGTGGTGATGTATCGACCTCTTTAGGTTGCTCTTGCACAACTTCTTTCGGCTTTTCTTGCACAGTCTGTTTAACCGAAGTAGACGTCGTGACTTTCGACTCTACAAAAGGCATTTCAACCTTTTTCTCAGGTGCTTTTTCTTTCACCTGTTGTACTTTCTCTTTCTTCTTCGGCGGTTCTTTCGGCTTTTCCGCAATCTGAACTTTCTTCGGCTTTGGTTTTTCCTTTGGTGGTTCAGGTTTCGGCTTTGGTGGTTCTGGCTTCGGTGGCTCTGGTAGTGGTTTCTCGACAATCTTCACAAACTTAACCTTCACAGGCGGTGTCGGTTCGATTGGACGCAACTGCATCGGTGGCATATTCGCTAATGCCCACAACGCACCGACGTGTGCAACCAGTACCGTTACCACAGCAATGATGACTTTTTGCTTGTGCTTTGGTTGCTTCGGCTGTGTCTGATTTGGATTGGGAGAAGATCCGACAGATGATTGACCCATCTACGATGTCCTAATATATTTCACAAAAAATTCAACCGATGTAAGATGGCGATCCTCAGCATCGGTTGCTTCAATAAAAGTTGCTTAATGATAAATGAGAAGTGTTTTCATTTTCAACCTTTTTATTGTATTTTCTCTTTTTACAAGCATAAAAAAGCACAACCTCGGCTGTGCTTTTTCTACATATATCTAAGAACCGTGATGATAAAAGTGTAAAAATTTAATCAAAAACTATGGTTTTATTACCATCGACGATCACACGATCTTCCAAGTGCCAACGCACCGCTCTCGCCAATACATTACGCTCTACATCTTCACCGAGCTCACGCAACTGCTCGATACTGTAGTCGTGGCTCACACGCTCCACATCTTGTTCAATGATTGGCCCTTGATCAAGATCAGCTGTGACATAGTGCGCCGTTGCACCGATCAATTTCACACCTTTTTCATAGGCTTGTTTGTAAGGATTTGCACCGACAAAGGCAGGCAAGAATGAATGGTGAATATTAATAATTTTTTGTGGCCATTTTTCCACGAAATCTTCGCTGAGAATCTGCATATACCGTGCAAGTACCAATAGATCATTGCCTTGCATCATCTCGTCAATCTTGGCATAGGCTTCAACTTTATTATCTTTATCAACTGGAACGACATGGAATGGGATACCAAAGCGCTCAACTTTATCTCGTAGTGTTTCATGGTTCGAAATGACTTGGGTAATTTCACAAGGCATTGAGCCACGAGAATGACGCCACAACAGCTCAAGCAAAGCATGATCAACTTTAGACACCAAGATACCGACTTTTTTCACGTCGCTGACGCTATTAAGCTTCCAATCCATTGCATATTTTTCTGCAACGTTTTTGGCAAAAGTTGAGGTCAACGTTTCAAGTCGAGTTGCTAAATGCTCTAGCTCAAACTCAACGCGCATGAAATATTGTCCGCCTTGCGCTTCGGTCGCGTATTGGTCAAGCGCAGTAATATTAGCGCCTTGATGATATAGAAAGCTCGAAACCGCCTGTACGATACCAGGTCGATCTTCACAAGTAATCAAAAGACGTGCTGTATTTTCAGTAAACATATTCATGGTTTAGTTAGATCACAACATGCTAAAAATGGCGCTAGTGTACCGCTTTTTTTCATGCAAATCCGCAATTGATGCGTGTTTTAGTCAGAATCCGCAATTTTTGTAGGTGAATTAGACAATACCGCAAATAAATTCGACCCGCCCATATTGCCCAGTAACTGTTCATAAGTTTCACGACTTTCACCGCGCAAGTACGGCCCTTCTAAAAACACCATCTGACGCAAGGCTTGCCATACCAAGTGTTCAGAATCTTTATCATCTTTTAGATGCCCTGACATATACAAGAAATTTGACCAATTGGTTAGGACGATCCACAAATTGATAATCAGCGCCTCAATCTCAGGCGGTGTCATTTCCATCAAGCCAACATCGACAAAACCCTGATAAATTTTCTGCCCTTGCTTCATCACTTGACTGGCAAAGATCGGATAAAGCTTTTGAAATTCGGGATTGGCCTCAATGAGATGATGAATATCACGGTGTAAAAAGCGATACGACCACAGTTGCTTGCTTAACGACTGAAAGTATTGAATTTTATCACTACTCGTCAAATCTCGCCCTTCAGGCATATTCAACACATCAACGGTTTCTTGACGATATTGATCGAACAAAGCCCGAATGACTTCTTGCTTATTGCGATAATGATAGTACAAATTACCAGGACTGATGCCGAGCTCAGAGGCGATATGATTGGTCGTGACCGCTCGCTCTCCTTTTTCATTAAAAAGAGCCAAACTAGTCTGTAAAATTCTTTCCTTGGTTTTAGACGCTTTCAACCGCTTATCCTTAATCTTTCAACATCATCTATTTTGACAATTTATTTCATAAAAACTCGTTTGATGATCACTTGAGATAACTGGTTATTACTTTTTATTACTGTTTTCATCAGCCCTGATAAAAAATTTTCAGGTTAAAAGCTCTGACGAAATCCACTTAATCTAGAAAAATCTATCATAGCTTATCGGATATTGCTTGACTATTTAGAGCTTTTACTCTAAAAATAGCGCAACGAATAGTCAATATGGCCACAAAGATATGAACAGCCTCAACAAAAGCCTCAGCAATACTGGATCAGACAAGATCCAAGAAATGCACGACATCCTTGCAGAGCAAAAGCGTGCTTATCGCCGTCACCAATTGCCAACTGCTGCTGAGCGTATTGATCGTTTGACCAATCTACGTGAAGTCTTACTGAAATATCAAGACGACATTGCCGAAGCGATCTCACAAGATTATGGCAATCGTGCTGTAGCAGAAACCAAGATCGGTGAAGTACTGACCTGTGTTGAGCAAACTCATTATTATTCAAAAAATTTAGAAAAATGGATGAAACCATCGAAACGCCAAGTTGGACACATTCACCACCCAGCCAAAGCATGGGTGGAATATCAACCACTTGGTGTGATCGGGATCATTGCACCGTGGAATTATCCGTTGTTACTTTCTGTTGGCCCTTTGATCTGCGCACTCGCTGCAGGCAACCACGCCATGATCAAAATCTCAAGCGCTTCGCCAAAGTTTGGTGCACTATTACAAAAAGCACTCGCAGAAGTCTTCCCAAGTGATTTGGTTTCTGTGGTGAATGGCGGTGGTGCGATTTCTGACGCATTCAGCCATTTAGCTTTTGATAAAATGATTTTTACAGGTTCAACTGAGGTCGGCAAAACCGTAATGCGTGCCGCCTCTGAGAATCTTGTTCCAGTGATTTTGGAGCTCGGTGGCAAATCCCCTGCGATCGTCCATCCTGAAATGTCGATCAAAGATGCGGCGCAACGCCTCGTTGCAGGAAAGTTATGGAATGCAGGCCAGACATGTGTTGCACCAGATTATCTATTCTTGCCACGTGGTAAAACTGCTGAGTTTGTTCAAAGCTTCCGTAGATTTGTCACACATATGTACCCAACGATTCGTGACAATAAAGACTACACCTCGATCATCAATGATAAGCAATATCGTCGCCTACAAGGCTACTTAGAAGATGCCACCGCGCATGGCGCACAAGTCATTGAGATCAACCCAAAACACGAAACTCTGCATGATGTACGCAAAGTCGCACCGACATTCTTAACTAATGTCACGCCTGATATGCAAATCATGCAAAATGAGATTTTCGGTCCAATCATGCCGATCTTTGAATATGACAATATTGATGAAGTAATTGACTTTATTAATGACCGTCCACGTCCATTAGCCTTGTACTATTTTGACTTCAATAAAGATCGTGCCGAATACGTGGCGCAAAATACACACTCAGGTCACTTTGGTAACAACCAAGCGTTGACTCATGTTGCGCAAGATGACTTGCCATTCGGTGGCGTGGGTGCATCAGGTATGGGCAAATATCACGGTCCAGAAGGCTTCTTTGGCTTCTCACATGAACGCTCAATGATGTCAAAGCCGAAGCTATATACCTTCAAAATGATCTTGCCACCGTTTAACAAACCGATTCACAAGATCATGTACAAAACGCTTTTACGTCGTTAAAATACGGCGCAAATTTGCAATCTGTCGTTTTAATTGGTCATCCGCTCTATTTGTGACAGATTTTTGAAGATTGATTAACACATAAACTATCAATGCAGTTTATGTCTTATTTTTGGAAGGTGTGCTTGTGTTTTGACCTGAAATTTGGTATAAAACGCCCCTTACAAATTAAGTTACCCGTTTTATTGACTGACAAGCCTGACAAATACCATTTATTGTTCGGCTTAATCAATGGAGTTCACCATGTCTAAGGTTTGCCAAGTTACCGGCAAGCGTCCAATCGTTGGTAACAACGTTTCGCACGCAAACAACAAAACCAAGCGCCGGTTCGAGCCGAACCTGCACCACCACCGTTTTTGGTTAGAAACTGAGAAGCGTTTTGTACGTCTTCGTCTTTCTACCAAAGGTATGCGTATTATCGACAAATTGGGCATCGAGAAGGTTGTAGCTGATCTTCGCGCTCAAGGTCAAAAGATCTAAGGAGCCATTGCCATGCGTGATAAGATTCGCCTAGTTTCAACTGCTGGTACAGGTTATTTCTATACCACTACTAAAAACAAACGTACGATGCCGGAAAAAATGGAAATCAAAAAATTTGATCCAAAAATCCGTCAACACGTGATTTTCAAAGAAGCTAAAATCAAATAATTTTAGTTTCGATAAAAAACGACTCTCGATGAGTCGTTTTTTTATGCCTGAAATTTGCATTGTTTGCTATACTTTAAGCGATAAATTTTGGCATTATTTATGCTTTATCTCTCCTAAACATCTATTTCTATTCACAATATTATTTGGAGCGTGCTGTGCCACATGATGTAGACCTGATTATCTTACTCGCCGTTGGTTTTGGCTTGGCTTTGATTTTTGGCTATATCGCTGCACGTCTACGACTTCCGCCACTCATTGGATACTTGATTGCGGGCATCATCATTAGCCCAAACACACCTGGGATGGTCGGTGATATCCATCTATCTAATCAGCTCGCTGAGCTCGGTGTGATGTTCTTGATGTTTGGCGTTGGCATGCACTTTTCCCTAAAGGACTTAATACAAGTACGACGGATTGCCCTCCCCGGTGCAATATTGCAAATCGCTGTGGCAACCATTTTGGGTATTGCTGTCACGATGCTTTGGGGGTGGTCATTCGGCTCGGCACTGGTATTCGGGTTAAGCCTATCGTGTGCGAGTACCGTGGTTCTACTCAAAGCACTCGGTGATCGTGGTTTACTCGATTCGGTTAATGGCAAGATTGCCGTCGGTTGGCTTTTGGTCGAAGACTTGGTGATGGTCTTGGCTTTAGTTCTGCTTCCTGCCACGGCAGTCTTACTCGGTGGGGTGAGCCTCAACGATGATAGTGGTCAAAATATTTGGTTGACCATCGGCATCACCTTACTCAAGGTTGCTGGCTTTATCGCCTTTATGCTGATCGTCGGTAAACGTCTCGTGCCGATGATTATGCAGTTTGTGGCACGGCTTGGCTCTCGTGAATTGTTTACTTTAACCGTGGTTGCTGCAGCCGTATCCATTGCCTACGGCTCTTATGCGATCTTTGGCGTGTCGATGGCACTTGGCGCATTCTTTGCGGGCATGGTCGTGAAAGAGTCTGACTTTAGCCATCGTGCTGAGGAAGAAACCCAACCGCTACGTGAGATTTTTGCGATTCTGTTCTTCGTATCTGTGGGGATGCTATTTGACCCTCGTATTATCATCGAAGAGCCTTTACATATCCTTGCAGTAGTTGCCATCATTATGATTGGTAAAACCATCGCTGCAATGGCATTGGTGCTGTTCTTCCGCTATCCGCTGAACACGGCACTGACGGTCGGCGCAAGTTTGGCACAAATCGGCGAATTCTCCTTTATCCTTGCAACGCTTGGTGTTGCGTTAAAGTTACTCACCCTTGAAGCACAAAATCTGATTTTAGCAGGTGCTTTAATTTCTATTTCTCTTAATTCATTTATCTTTACGGCGATTGAACCGATCCAACGCTGGATACGTGAACGCTCTCATTTGGCACGCTTACTTGAGCGTAGTGGCGATCCACTAGCTATGCTTCCCGATGAGGTTGATCAAAGTAATCTACGTGATCAAGTGGTGATCGTGGGCTATACCCCAACAGGTCGCCATATTGCAGATCAATTGCAAGCGCAAAATATCAAAGTGGTGATCACCGATCAAAATCGTGAGGTGGTAGAGAGTCTGCGTGAAAAAGGCATTGCCGCAGTCTCAGGCAAACCGACCGATCCGAATGTCTTAATCCAAGCGCACATTATGCATGCACGCCTACTAGTGCTCCGCACGATGGATATTTTAGATATTCATCAAGTAGTGAATATTGCCAAACAGCTTAATCCACAATTGCAAATCATCGTCGGTGCGGAAAGTGTAGAAGAAGCAAAAGTGCTGCGTGAAGAAAATCTCGGTCAGGTTTACTTTGCCCAAGAAGAAATGGCAAAGAATATCACTGGAGATATTTTGACGCATATCGAACGTGTGCATCAAACTACACACTAATCTTTCAGCTAACTAATCCTTTAGTTAACTCATCATTCAAAGTGAGTTGTCCAAAAAACAGAAAAGGTGCAATCTGCACCTTTTTCAACGAATAAAAGCAGTTTAACTATAATGCTGTGGCTTTTGATCGACAATGCGCACCAATGGCGATTGATCTGAACCTGACGCACGTAACGCAAGCGCACCATCATCCAACTGGACTAATTCAAGTACAGTTTCTTCTTGGGTGCCTAAAAGCTTTTGTAATTCTTCAACTGACATACGCAACCTCCTATCGAGCAATCTGCAAAACACATGAGGTATTTTCAATAAAATATTCAGCGCCCAACAAATGCTTGGTTGTAAAATTAACCTTACCCTATTAATGCAACCAAAATGTCTAAATTTCAAGTCTCATTAAATGATTTGATTAAAATTCAACCATTTCATTACGAAAACCATCAATGAGTTGGGTCAGGTCTCGATGCCATTCTCGCAGAATCTTGGTATCAGGCAGCCAAGACTGAGGTCCTTGGGTGACTTTGATAATCAGATTGGACGATGTTTCACCCTCAGGCTCAGGATCGACAGGCTCAGGCGCATACTGACACATCCGAAATGCATGATTAAGCTCTGCCAAAAAACCATCTTGGCTCAGCTGCTTGAGCACTTGCACTTCAGGCGAAACTTTGCCTCGATCCGCCATATGCGCTTCAACATTTTGTAAAGTCGGACGCATTTCATTCAAATGATAATAACGTACCAATTCCTGCAAAAACGCCAACACTGCGCCTTGCAAATGAAATACCGCAGATTCGGACATGGCAACACCTTCAAAAATATTCACATTTTAAAATTGAGATTAAATCACATCAGCTCAAAAGATTTGCTTAATCCTTGGCTGCATCTTCTGCGGACTTGACACGGATCCCCATACCTTTGACTTTTAGAGTATTTAGGCTTTTGATTGCTTTGATTGCTTCACGAGCATGTGGCATTTCAACAAAACCAAAACCTTTGGATTTTTTACTGTCCGCATCCATCACGATCACCGCAGACTCAATCGTACCAAATGGTGCAAACAGCTCACGTAACTCTACCTCGGTAATTGAGCGTTCAAGGTTGCGTACTAAGATTTTCATGATGTGTTCCAAAATATAATTTTATCGGGAGCAAGATTTTAAATGCCGATGAGATTGTCAGGTAGTTTAAAGGAATTCAGTTGACATCCTCCCCGACCTAAAGGACTGGGATTCCTCCTGCGAGACGCTCATGTCCGAGCGCAAGAATATTCAGTGCGGAATTTACATCCCGATCATGGAGCGTACCGCACTCCATACACTGCCAT
>LULG01000231.1_pt1 | contig 15643 bp, 12 predicted proteins | sample 728211 | NCBI WGS metagenome assembly LULG01 (sample SAMN03860295, study PRJNA289734) | marine metagenome | biome: seawater column; feature: ocean; material: water; isolation source: Red Sea water column Station 169 - depth 200m | place: Saudi Arabia: Red Sea | collected 2011-10-15 | depth 200 m | reverse complement strand
CAAAGCTATAGTCACGTTGTGTACGTTTAACTCGTTGTTCTCGTTTATGTTCCATAAAATAAGTCTCTTAAGGTGTAAACTTATTTCAGGACGGGACAAATTGAACATCATAGAAAAGCAACCTTCGGGTTGCTTTTTTAGTTTTGTATGCAAAGCTTAATGATCAGTTTGCCAATCTGTTTTACGAAGCTGATGTTTCGATGCTTTGCGTTCACGTCGATGCGTCGCTTGAGGCTTTTCAGTTTCAAAGACACCACTTTTATGCAAAAGTGGAGATCTTGCGACGGGGTTGCGCGATTTGATTTTCGGCATATCTTTCAGTTTCATTTTTAATCGTTCCAAAAAAGAAAAAATCAAGCGAATGCTAGATTGAATAGACTGTTAAAGTCTGTGTTGGCATTCGGACATTTGTTGCGATTTAACATATGTCCGTGAGCTGACGTATGCTGAATCAGTTTGATTTGTACTTTTGGGATAACAGCATGACGTCCTCCTTTTCAATGAATGTTGAAGATAGCATAAAGGTTGAGCGCATTTTAAACGATACACTGAACTTGTCAAAAACAGCCCCACAAATGCAATAAAAGCCGATATAGTGGGATATAAATGTGTATAAAAATAGTAGGTTGTTATCATGAAAATGTATCAGGTCGATGCTTTTAGCCAAAAGTTGTTTAAGGGGAATCCTGCGGCAGTGATTATCTTGGAGGAATGGCTTGATGAGTCCGTCATGCAGAATATTGCGATGGAGAATAATCTTGCTGAAACTGCTTTTGTAAAAAGGTTGGATACGACAAACTTTGAGATTCGATGGTTTACACCTGTTGCGGAAGTTGATTTTTGCGGTCATGCGACTTTGGCGAGTGCCTGTATTTTATTTCAGCTAGATGTCGAATTAAAACATATCATTTTTCATGTGCGTAAGCTGGGTGAGTTTATGGTGTATCAGGCTGAAGATGGCAAGATTCATATGAATTTTCCGATTCGTCGTGCAGAGCATATTGACGATTATCCTGAGTTGTTGCGTGAAGGGTTAACCAAACCATTTAAAGCAGTCTATCTCAGCCCACAAGCTTATATTGTGGAATATGAGTCTGTACAAGATGTACTCGATGAGCAACCTGATTTTGTCAAACTAAAAGCACTTGGTAATTTAAGAACAGCAATTACAGCATCGAATCGTGATGTAGCAATTACAGCCAGTGCAGATCATGAGCATGTAGATTGTGTTTCTCGTTATTTTGCGCCTGCGATGGGTATAGATGAAGATCCTGTGACAGGTTCGATTCATACTGGGATTGTGCCGATTTGGGCGGAGCGTTTAAACAAAAAAGAATTGGTTGTCTATCAAGCCTCAAAACGAGGCGGCACGCTGTATTGCAAAATGATGGATGATGAGCGTATGGAAGTGGCGGGCTATGCAAGGCTGTATATGATTGCCGAAATTAATATTGCTAATTAACTTAGCATGGTTATTCAATTCTTAGATTAGCAATTGATGAAATGCAGCATTGCTCCAAAATGATGCGTAAATTTGGATGCTATATAAATTAAGTCAAATGACCCATTTGTAGAATCTACGTTGTATTGCACTAAAAGGATGCACTTTAGGAGCATGTTCAATCTAGAACGAAGTGTTTAGAAGTAAAGGTAAGAATAAATAAACAATCGAGGTTCGGATTAGATTTTGACTGGTGAAGTTGTGATCATTTATGTGTTGATTATTGAATCAAGGAAAAGGAAAGTGTTGTTTTCTAATTAATAGTAATTTATGAATTTAATTTAAATCTAAATAAAAACAAATTCTTAGAATTGATTTTTTTGTTAATGGAAATACTTTTTAAAATGACTATCTGAATTTTGGCATGGCTGTTGCATTACATCTTGTAAGTCAAAGATGACTCCAAATTGCAACGGTCAATGGCGCCCGTTCTGACAAGCGAATATGTGGTTTTAAGTTTTATTACTGCATCAATATATGTTTAGTTCAGGGGACGCCATTATGTCTGTTGATATGTCTGCAAAAAAAGCAACATCCATTAAACTGTTTAGTTTTTCCACTCCCGCAATGCGTGCTTTCCATATGTCATGGCTCGCATTCTTTATCTGTTTCTTTGCATGGTTTGCTTGCGCGCCATTGATGCCAGTCATTGCAGGTGAATTTCATCTGACCAAAGATCAGATTGCTAATATCAATATCGCAGCAGTTGCGATCACCATTCTCGTTCGTTTAATCATTGGTCCATTGACTGATAAATACGGTCCACGTCGTACGTATACCGCTCTATTACTGATCGGAAGTATTCCTGTATTTGGTGTAGCTGCTGCAAATAGCTACGAATCATTCTTATTCTTCCGTCTATTGATTGGTGCGATCGGCGCAAGCTTCGTCATCACGCAATATCACACCAGTGTGATGTTTGCACCAAATGTCGTCGGGACTGCGAATGCAGCAACTGCGGGTTGGGGTAATGCAGGTGGTGGTGCGACGCAAGCGTTAATGCCTTTATTAATGGCTGCTTTGATCATGGTTGGTGTAGATGCGGCTTGGGGTTGGAGAGCAGCGTTATTGGTACCAGGTATTTTGATGGTCATCGTTGGCATCATGTACTGGAAGCTTACTCAAGATAGCCCACAAGGTGACTATAAAGAGCTTCGTGCAATGGGCATGGAAACTGGTAGTGGTAAGAAAAGTAGCATGGGTATCTTAAAACAAGCTGCATCGAACTACCGTGTGTGGATTCTGTTCCTGACTTATGGTGCATGTTTTGGTGTGGAAATCTTTATCCATAACATTGCTGCAATGTATTACGTCGATACTTTTAATCTCGGTCTAAAAGAAGCAGGTCTAGCAGCAGGTATCTTTGGTTTGCTTGCGCTGTTTGCTCGTGCTCTAGGTGGCATCATTTCTGACAAAGTTGCGCTCGGTAAAGGTTTGGATGGTCGTACCAAAATATTACTCATCATGATCTTGGGTGAAGGGATTTTCCTGATTCTTTTCTCGCAAATGTCTACGGTGTGGACGGCGATCATGATGATGACAATCTTTGGTTTGTTCACTCACATGGCATGTGGCGCAACTTATGCACTGGTACCGTTTATTGATCGTGAATCATTAGGTGGTGTAGCTGGGATCATTGGTGCAGGTGGTAATGTCGGTGCGGTGGCAGCAGGTTTCTTGCTCAAAGGTATGGTGGATATTCAAACTGCACTGATGGTCATCGGGGTGTTGGTGCTGGTTGCAGGTGTATCAGTAATGTTCATCCGCTTTAGCCCAGAGCACAAAGCCAAAGAGCAAAAATTATTTGAACAAGCGATTGCGGAACGTAACGCAATTGCAGAGGCCTAAGCATAAACCTTAGCCTCAATAGCCAAAATAGCAGAGGTCAACTGACTTGAAGTGATGAAGTAAATAGTCAGTTGATCGAAGCCAAAGATAGCAAATACAGATAGTAGAAATAACGCGGAGAAATTCCCATGAAATTAGTAGTTGTTGGTCATGGTATGGTTGGGCACAAATTCTTGGAAGGCGTGCTTGAATATGCGAACGATGATGTTGAAATTACGGTCATCGCAGAAGAACCACGTTTGGCGTATGACCGTGTCCATCTCACTGAATATTTTTCTGGGAAATCCGCCAAAGATTTGTCATTAGCACGTCAGGACTTTGCAGATGCCTATGGGATTGATCTGCATTTAAATACCCAAGCGATTGCCATTGATCGTGAAGCGCAAATCGTTACCACCAAATCAGGTCAACAAGTTCCTTATGACAAGTTGATTCTGTCTACGGGTTCTTATCCATTTGTACCGCCGATTCCAGGTAATGATCGTGAAAACTGCTTTGTATACCGTACGATTGAAGACTTGGATGCGATCCGTGCTGCAAGTCAAACGGCAAAAAATGGTGTCGTGATCGGTGGTGGTCTGCTTGGTCTAGAAGCGGCAAAAGCACTGGTTGATTTGGACTTAAAAGCACATGTGGTGGAATTTGCACCACGCTTGATGGCAGTGCAAATTGACGATCTTGGCGGTAAAGTTCTGCGCAATAAGATTGAAGATTTAGGTGTTGAAGTTCTCACCCAAAAAGCCACTCAAGCGATTGAGGGTGGGGATGACTTCATTCATAGCATGAAGTTTTCTGATGGCACAGAGCTGAAAACAGATTTGATCGTCTTCTCCGCAGGGATTCGTCCACGTGACGAGTTGGCACGTCAGTCAGGGCTGGAGCTTGGCGAGCGTGGCGGTATCGTGATTAATGATTATTGCCAAACTTCTGATGAACATATCTATGCGATCGGTGAGTGTGCACTATGGCAGGGCAAAATTTACGGTTTGGTTGCACCAGGTTATGATATGGCACGTATCGCTGCCAAGCATGTGATGCAAGAGGAAACCAATCGTTTTGCTGGTGCGGACATGAGCACCAAGCTCAAGCTGATGGGTGTTGATGTGGCATCGATCGGTGATGCACATGGTAATCATCCGTCTGCGGCAAGCTATTTCTATAATGATGACCATGCACAAGTCTATAAAAAAATCGTCATCAATAAAGAAACCAAAAAATTACTCGGCGCTGTCCTCGTCGGTGATGCAAAAGAATATAGCGAACTGCTCCAAATGATGCTCAACGACATGGATTTGCCTGAAAATCCAGACAGCTTGATCGTGCCACAAAACGATTTGTTCATGTAATAACGTGTCGAAAGCAGATTTGTGCAGTGCGATTGCTGACGGTTCGACATCGCTTGGCGCATTGAAAAAATGTACCAAAGCGGCGACAGCATGTGGTGGCTGTGCGCCACTGGTGACACAAGTGTTGAAAGCGGAATTACAACGTCAAGGTGTCACGGTCAACAACCACCTTTGCGAGCATTTCCCGTACTCTCGCCAAGAGTTGTATCACTTGGTACGTGTCAATGAAATTCGTTCTTTTGATGAGCTGATTTCAAAACACGGTCATGGATTGGGTTGTGATATCTGTAAGCCAACCGCATCGAATATTCTTGCATCTTGCTGGAATGACTTTATCTTGCAAAAAGAACACGCAGGCTTACAAGACAGTAATGACTACTTCCTCGGCAATATTCAAAAAGATGGTTCTTACTCAGTCGTACCACGTATGGCGGGTGGTGAAGTTACACCAGATGGCTTGATCGCTGTCGGTCAAATTGCCAAGAAGTATGGCTTATATACCAAAATCACAGGCGGTCAACGTGTCGATTTGTTCGGTGCGCAAGTGCATCAATTACCAACGATTTGGGAGGAATTGATCGCTGCAGGTTTTGAGTCTGGGCATGCCTACGGCAAATCACTTCGTACAGTGAAATCGTGTGTCGGTAGTACATGGTGTCGTTATGGTGTGGATGATTCGGTGGGCTTGGCGATCTTCTTGGAAAACCGTTACAAGGGCTTGCGCTCTCCGCACAAATTAAAAATGGCAGTATCTGGCTGTACGCGTGAATGTGCCGAAGCACAAGGTAAAGATGTCGGTGTCATCGCCACTGAAAAAGGTTGGAACCTCTATGTTTGCGGTAACGGCGGTATGAAACCTCGCCATGCAGAATTGCTTGCATCTGATTTGGATACCAATACTTTGATTCGTTATATCGACCGCTTCTTTATGTTCTATATCCAAACTGCCGATCGTCTACAACGGACTAGCGTATGGCGTGACAACCTTGAAGGTGGTTTGGATTACCTCAAAGATGTGGTGGTGAATGACTCGCTTGGTGTGGCACAAGAGCTTGAAGATCGTATGCAACACGTGGTGAATACTTATCAAGACGAATGGAATACTGCAGTCACTGATCCAAAAGTCCGTGCTCGTTTCCAAACCTTTATTAACTCTGATCAAGCTGATCCGCATATTCAGTTTACGCCTGAGCGTGGTCAAATCCGTCCGATGAATGCGCAAGAGCGTGATGCAAAACGTATTGCAGTAACGTCTGTATAAAGTGAACAAATTCGAGTTAGCGAAAAGTATTTAAGAATTGAAGGAAACTATCATGTCAGAGATGAAGCAAGGTTTAGATTGGCAAAAAGTGTGTTTGCTTGATCAAATCCAGCCAAACACAGGTGTTTGCGCATTGATTGGTGAACAACAAGTTGCCATGTTCCGTGTCGGTAATGAAAAGCGCATTTATGCGCTCTCCAACCACGATCCATTCAGTGGTGCCAATGTCATGTCACGTGGCATTTTGGGTGATATTTTGGGTGAGCGTGTGATTGCGTCGCCGATTTATAAGCAACATTTTAGCTTGGCGACAGGACGTTGTTTGGAAGATGGTAGTCAAAGTTTGCCAGTCTTTCCGACCAAGATTGTTGATGGCGAAGTGTGGGTATATCCTGAAGCACAAAAAACCTATCTCACCAATGTGGCATTGCAACGTGATCGTATGAAGCTCGTACTAGTAGGCAATGGTTTGGCAGGCATGCGTTGCCTCGAAGACTTGCTCGATATGGCACCTGAGATGTATGACATCACCGTGATTGGTGAAGAGCCGTGGGGTAATTACAACCGCATTATGCTCTCACCAGTGCTTTCGGGTGAAAAGACCATTGAGCAAATCATGCTGCATGCACCTGAATGGTATGCGGAAAAAGGCATTAAATTCATCGCAGGGGATAAAGCGGTGAAAGTTGAACGCCGTAAAAAGCAAGTCATTACCGATTCAGGTTTAGCTGTAGATTATGATCGTTTGATCTTGGCTACAGGGTCAAAACCATTTATGCCACCAATCAAAGGTAATGATCTCGATGGCGTGCTGAGCTTCCGTGATATTTATGATGTCAATAAAATGATCGAGATCAGCCAAACCAAGCAAAATGCCATCGTCATCGGTGGTGGCTTGCTTGGACTTGAAGCGGCATATGGTTTGAAGCAACGTGGTATGAATGTCACGGTATTGCATTTGATGGATCGTATCATGGAGCGTCAGCTTGACCTTCGTGCCAGTCAAATGCTACGCCAAAGCATCCATGAAAAAGGCATTAAAATCATCACTGAAGCCTCAACCCAAGAGATTCTCGGTCAATATGGCAAAGTGGTTGGTGTGCGTCTTGCTGATGGCACACAGCTTCTTGCCGACCTCGTGGTATTTGCGGTCGGGATTCGTCCGAATACCGATCTTGCGCAAAGCGCAGGCTTACGTTGCAATCGTGGTGTGGTGGTCAATGACACCATGCAGACTTTTGACCCAAGTATTTATGCGATCGGTGAATGTATCGAGCATCGTGGTAGTGTCTTTGGTTTGGTTGAGCCACTTTGGGGACAAGCCTTTGTTTGTGCAACACATTTGGCAGAGCATGGTAGCTTGACCTTCAAAACCTTGCCAACGCCGACACAGCTTAAAGTGAGTGGTGTTGATGTGTTCTCCGCAGGCAATATCGAAGCGACCGAAGATTGTGAAGACATCGTGCTTAATGATGAAAAACGTCAAATCTATAAACGCCTCATTATCCAAAATGACAAAGTGATCGGTGCGGTATTGTTTGGTGATACCGAAGATGGTGCGTGGTATGCAGAGTTGATCAGCGACCAAACACCGATTCACCAAATCCGTAATAAGCTGTTATTTGGTCGAGATTTCGCCCTAAAACAAGCAAGCTAAGAGATTGATCATCGCCAAATTGGTACTTACTCCAATTTGGCTTTCAAGATCAACTGATTACGAATCTGTATAATTTTGGAGAATGGCAAAGATGAATCAAGTTGCACAGCTCATCCCAACGATTTCAAACAATGAAGTCGTGCATTCGACCTGTCCTTATTGTGGTGTAGGCTGTGGTGTCACCGCACAGCAGACTGCCAAAGGGCTACAAGTGGTCGGAGATGAGTCGCATCCTGCCAATCGAGGAAAGCTTTGTATCAAAGGCAGTAATTTGGCTGATACCGTGGGTATGTCACATCGTTTGATTGCGCCACAACTTGGGCGAGGCGCAGCGCGTAAGCAAGCGTCTTGGGATCAAGCTACGCATTTGATTGCGGATAAATTTCGTCAATGTATCGACCAATATGGGCGTGAAAGTATTGCTTTTTATGTGTCGGGACAGCTGTTGACCGAAGACTATTATGTGGTCAATAAATTCGTCAAAGGCTATCTCGGGACAGGTAATATCGACACCAATTCACGCCTTTGTATGTCTTCTGCGGTAGCAGCACATAAGCGAGCTTTCGGTGAAGATATCGTTGCAGGTAATTATCAAGATTTTGAACAAGCTGAATTGATCGTTTTGGTCGGTTCAAACACCGCATGGTGCCATCCGATTTTGTTTCAGCGCATCATGGTTGCAAAAGCGGAAAATGCCAATCTTAAAGTCGTGGTCATCGACCCTCGATTTACCGCGACCTGTGAACAAGCGGATTTACATCTCCCAATTTTGATTGGTCAAGATATTTGCCTGTTTAATGGTTTATTGCAATATCTCAATGAACAGGGTTATGCCGATCAAGCCTTTATTGATGCGCATACCACGCAACTTGATCGTGCACTTGATGTCAGTCAAGCCGAGCAAGACCTCGATTTTGTCGCTTCGGAAACAGGTATTGCCATTGAGAAACTGCTTGAGTTTTATCAACTGTTCGCAAAAACCAAGAAAGTCATTACGCTATTCTCAATGGGCGTGAATCAGTCCAGTCAAGGCACCAACAAAGCCAATAGCATTATTAATTGTCATTTACTGACTGGTCGTGTGACAGGCGAGGGCATGGGTGCATTTTCCATGACAGGACAGCCCAATGCCATGGGCGGACGTGAAGTCGGTGGTTTGGCAAATATGCTCGCTTCGCATCTCGATATTGATAATCCAACGCATCAGCAACTGGTGCAAGACTTTTGGCAAAGTCCGCACATCGCACAAAAAGTCGGTTTAAAAGCTGTAGATATGTTTGAAGCGGTGGAAGCAGGAAAAATCAAAGCAATTTGGATCATGGCGACCAATCCAGTGGTGAGCTTACCGAATAGTGATCAAGTCAAACGTGCATTGGAAAAGTGTGAATTCGTAGTGGTATCCGATGTCTGTAAAGATACCGATACGACGGACTTTGCCGATGTGTTGTTGCCTGCGCAAGCATGGGGAGAAAAAGACGGCACTGTGACCAATTCTGAACGTCGTATCTCTCGTCAGAATGCTTTCTTATCCGTGCCTGAAACCATCAAGGCGGATTGGTGGGCGGTGAGCCAAGTCGCACAAAAACTCGGTTGGCAAGGTTTTGATTTTAATTCGAATTATCAGATTTTCTTAGAGCATGCAAAGCTCTCAACGGTTGGCAATGGTTTTGCCTCGGAACGTGATAACTTGCCTGCATTTCGCTATTTCAATCTGCAAGGTTTAAGTGACATTAGCCAAGGCGAATACAATGCGCTGAAACCGATTCAATGGCCTGTCTATGCGGACAAGCCAGGTACATCACGGATTTATGGCGATGGGATTTTCAGTCATACAGATAGCAAAGCAAAATTTATTGCCACGCCAAATGTGGCACCGAAAAATAAGCCAAATGCTGAATATCCTCTGATTTTGAATACAGGTCGTGTTCGTGATCAATGGCATACCATGTCACGTACGGGATTATCCGCCAATCTCTCTACGCACCGCAGTGAGCCATATTGTGAAATTCACCCACAAGATGCGCTCAAGTTCGGGATTAAAGAATTTGATTTGGTCGAAGTGCGCTCGGAATGGGGGCGTTGCGTGGTACGTGGTCAGTTTTCGACCAAAGTGCGTCGTGGTCAGATTTTTGTGCCAATTCATTGGAATGATCAAGTCGCTTCCGATGCACGTGTCGGTGCGGTGGTTAATCCTGTGGTTGATGCAATTTCGGGTGAGCCTGAGTTTAAGCATACACCAGTGATGATTCAGCCATTTTATGGACGTTGGCAAGGTGTGCTGTATGTGCGTCCAGAGTGGATGGCAAGTGCACCAAGTGAAAAACAATGGGATAAAGATGCTTTCACGTGGTGGGTGAAAATTCAAACGGCACAAGCAATTCGCTATGAAATCGTCGATCGTACCGAAAGTCTACACGTCGCCAATAAACTGCAAGATTTACTACCTTATGATGCCGAAAATGATGAATGGTTGATGTATGAGGATGTGCATACTGACACCTTGCACATCGTGGTACTACGTGAAGACCGGTTGATGGCGGCATTCTATCTTGCACCTCGTGAGTTTTTACCTGATCGGGATTGGTTGGCAGGGTTGTTTAGTCGTCATCGTCTGAGTGCTTTACATCGCCGTGCCTTACTCGCAGGCATGCCGATTGGACAGGCAAATAATGAAGGCGCATTGGTGTGTAGTTGCTTTAAAGTCGGTAAAAACCGTATTATTGAAACGATTAAAACCAAAAACATCACCAATGAAAAACAAGTCACAGCTTGTCTAAAAGCAGGCGGAAACTGTGGTTCATGCTTACCTGAAATCCGTGGTTTGATTAAGCAATGTCAGTCGGAGCGTGAAAGTGAATTGTCCAACGAAGCCAATTGAGAGTTGTCAGTTTCAAGATCAGCAGTTTCAAGATCGACAGCGCTTTGATTCGAAAACGATTCTGAATAATACTGATGCAGTGATTCTCGCAGGCGGTCAGGCGACACGCATGGGCGGTTGTAATAAACTGCTTCAATGTTTCGATGGACAATGCCGTCAGCTTGATCGACTGCGGGAAAAGCTCAAACCACAAGTGCAAAAGCTTTGGATTAATAGCCACCGAGATAGTGAAATTTATCAAGCCATAGATGCAGAGATTGGGATTTTTTCTGATTTGGAAAAAGGCTTTCAAGGTCCGATGATGGGGATGCACAGCGCATGGCTGTATAGTCAACGAGATTGGATTTTGTTTGTGCCATGCGATCTGTTTTATATGCCAGATCAATTGCTTGCACAGTTCGCTGAGCAGGTTGCGACAGATCAAAGTCAACTCTGCTATGCGGAAATTGATGGACAAGCCCTATATCCATTTTGTTTAATGCACCGTTCCGTCAGTGAGCACCTTGCGCAGAGTTTGGCTCAAGATCAACGCAGTTTATTTCGACTGTTTAAATCGCTTAAATTTTCTGTGTTAAAATTAACGAATGACAGTGCGCAACCACATAGTATTAATGCGTGGGCAGAATTAAATATGAGGCTTCCTTAGCCAATTTTTAAGTCAAAGCGTGCTGAACCGATGCGTTGCTTTCTTTGAGAATATGAGTAAAAGCGTTGACTGATCTACCAACACAGATCATGTCTACACATGATCAATCGCCAATGCGACAAGTGAGCAACAATGCAAACTTGGTGGATCAATTTGGTCGTGAAAAACGTAAATTGCGTATTTCCGTGACCGATCGTTGCAATTTTAAATGTCAATATTGTATGCCTGAGCATCCCGAATGGTTGGCGAAGAAGGATATTCTTTCTTTTGAAGCATTATATACCTTTTGCGAATTGATGGTCGAGCAGGGCATTGAAAGTATTCGTATTACAGGCGGCGAGCCGTTAATGCGTCAAGGCGTGGTGCATTTTATTAATGATCTAAATCGCTTGCGTGCCAAAGGCTTAAAGCGTATTTCGATGACCACCAATGCACATTATCTCGCCAAATATGCACAAGATTTAAAACTGGCAGGCTTAGATGATCTGAATATTAGTTTGGACAGTCTAGATGCCAAGCAATTCCAACAACTCACCAAAAAATCACTGCAACCTGTTTTACAAGGCTTTGCTGCTGCACAAGCGGTCGGTTTAAAAGTCAAAATCAACACCGTGCTGATGCGTGGCATCAATGATGATCAAATCATTCCTCTGGTGAAATGGGGAATGGCGCAGAAGATTAGCGTGCGTTTTATTGAATATATGCCACTCGATGGTGATGCACTGTGGCAAAAGGATTGGGTGGTCAGTGAACAAGATATCCTGAGCATACTGGAAAAAGAATTTAAGATCACCGCAATTGCCCAAGATCATGAGCCTGCAAAGCAATTTGCAATTCAAAATTTAAATGATGCAATTAAAGAAAATTTTTCAAAACAAACCTATAGAATCGGCATTATCTCAACGATTTCTAATCCATTTTGTCAGCAGTGTGATCGCTTGCGATTGACTGCCACAGGCGAGTTATTTACCTGTTTGTTTAGCGATCAAGGTTTAAGTTTTAAAGATAAATTAGAGCAATATCAGAAAAATAAAGATGATACGCTACGAAACGAGATCATCGACACGATTAAAACCGTGGTGTGGTACAAAGATGCAGGCTATGTCAGTAAACAGCGTGCGCCACTTCGCAAAATTAGTATGCATGCCATCGGCGGCTAATCTATAGCCAAAGCAATTTAATCTGCTACAGCGTTAACCTCACTCGCTGTACTATATGTACACCTTCGTTCGGTTGCCTTGTATCAGAAATAAATTTCTTCGGCTATAGAAGGCTAGAGTTCTTTATTTGAAGACTACATCGGCTTTGCAATCTCATCATAGTTCATCTGACCAAATGCACCTGTTTTTAATCCAGATACCGTAAAAGCCATTTGCTTTTGAAAGTATGGAATCTGATTCATCCAAGAAAACATAATATTTCGTAAACTGCCTGCCCACCATAGATCTGATTGATATAGTGGTGTGAGTAGTCGGCTCATCAGTTGATACATGTTGATCGAGGAGTGTCTGAGTTCGTGGTAATGTTGCCAAACAACGTGCCAATCCATATCTTTTGCTGTTCTTGCTTTGCTGAAACTTTGCGCCAAAGCCCAAGCATCCAGTAACGCCATATTCGCACCTTGCCCAAGTTGAGGACTCATCGCATGTGCGGCATCACCAATGACACCAATGCGACCTTGACCATATTTCGACATGACCACATCACGGTATTGAGCATTCAGCCATTGTGGTTGATTGTCTTTAAATACAGCGTCTAAACACGTTGCAAGGTCTGACCAACGGCTTTGAACTTTAGCTAACCATGCTGAGTAAGGTGCTTTAGCAAATGTATCGAACTGACCTGTTGGTAAGCTCCAGAAGATACTTGATAAACGCTTTTGCGGATCAGAGGGCAAGCTTCCAGTAGGTAAAACCCCCATCATCATTGACGTACTGTCATAGAATTGATGCAGAATTTTTGGATCGCCATATATGCAGTCAGGCACGATCGTCCATGCAGCACCCCACGGATAAGGTTTGTCTAGCTTGACCCATTGCGCAGGGCGCAAACGGCTACGTGCGCCATTGGCAATAATGGTTGCGTCAAAAGCCTCATCAAAAGGCTGATCTTTGCAATGACCTTTTACGATGACCTGTGAGCCTTTGTCTTCGAGATGTGTGATTTCATGTTGAAAGCGCCAAGTGATTTGGCGTTCATTTGCTAAACTTTGCGTTAACACATGGCACAAAGTGGCACGGTGGATACCAATGCCAAAAAATCTTGAATCGGCTTGAGCATAATGGCTATCCACAATTCGCTGTTGATTGGGCAATTGACCTGTTAAGCCAGTGACTTCAGCACCGAGCTTCTGTGTTTCTTCCAAAATACCGAGATGAGCCAATACCGCAAGTCCAGAGGGTTGGAGTAATAGACCTGCACCAACGGGATCCAGGGTCGGTGCTTGTTCAAATAGTGTGACTTCGATATCTTGATGAATCAACATTTTTGCCAATGCTAATCCTGCTGTTCCTGCGCCGATAATGGCAACTTTCATTGTTGTCTATCCGTTTTTTATGAATACAGTTTAATACCGTCATATTTATAAAATGAGTATTTTACAAAATAGACATCTTACCCAAAAAAGATGATGGAAGACAGCTATGTCATCTCAATAATTATTAAACATATTTTTATGAAATTTAGAAGCTCATTGCGCCTAATTTAAACTGCTCAACACCTCTTGATAACACGCCAAATCAATACACTGCAAACTATAATCCTGAAATTTTGAACTGTCTAAATCCGCATGTAACCATGCCTTGAGTTGTGACAAAATCCAATCAAAATCTGTGGCTTTCGGTTGCATATTCTGCTGATGGATTTGTAAAATCAATGCTTCAACATCTTGTTGTAATGTTGCTGAGCCAAGTGCAGGATCACGTTCAGGGTTGATAATGCCAAACTGTTGTAGCAGTTGATAGGCTACTGTACTATTTTTAGGCTGAGCCAAATCACGCTGTGCTTTCATTAAGGCACGAATCAAGGCTTGATGCGATTCGCTATGTTGTGTTGCCCATTCACTGGTCACGGCAAGCACTTTGTCAGCAATACTTGGAATCACATCTTGCGAACGGCACACGACTTTGGAAATTTGCTTGGTTGCGCCGACACTATTCCACGGTTCGCCAACGCAACAACCGTCAATCATACCTTGACCAATTGCATCAAGCATATAATGCGGTGGCAAAGTGGCAAGTTTACATTGATGCGCAAAGTCTTGATCTGCAAGGCGTAACCATTCTCGCAAAGTAAAGTGATGCAATGATGCAGGGAAGACTTGTGCTAATTTGTGGATGACTTGCGTTGAATTGGCGACAAATTTCGCTGCACTTTGATGTGGTAAATCATTCGCTTGGATGCCTAGCTCGTCATAGAGTTCACGCTTTAGGCTGATTTTTGCTGTGTTATGTGACAGTACCAAAGCGGTGCGCATTGGAATGCCAATATCATCTGCGGTACTACAGGCACTGGCAACGATCGGCGATAGACAATGCGCAGCTTGCAATATGCCAAATGCCAAACGATCTCGCAAGGTCGCCCAAGAGGTTTCTTGTACCAATTCAACGCTTAAATTTTCCGCAGAAAAATAACCCTGATGTTGTGCCCAAAGTAGTGCAATGCTATCGACGAGCGGTAAATAACCGATCTTTAACATGTCAGTCGTATTTTTTTCTGATTCAAATTGAGTTACTGACATGGTGGCTCCTGATCGTTGGGACTGATCAATGATAATGCTTCATAAAAATGCCGTGCCGCCTCGCCCAAAGTAATACGATGGCTCATCGCATGTTTACGCAAGCGTTTATACGCATCTTCTTCATCAATATTGTGCATTTGCATGAGTAATGCCTTGGCACGGTCAATATCTTTGCGATCAGCAAGTTTGCTTTTGGCATCATTCAGATCTTTGAGCAATTTTTGATGATGCTTATATTGCTCAATCGCAATATCTAAGATTGCATGGAGGCGTTCATTATCAATACCATCGACGATATACGCTGTGACACCTGCTTCAATCGCACTGTGAATGGTTTGACGGTCAGTGTTTTTGGTAAATAAAACAATCGGTAAGTTGGAATTCATGACGCAACTTTCCACGACATCACGATGTGGGTGATCCATATCGAGCAAAATCACGTCTGCATCCAGTGACTCCAGATTGAGTAAACTGGTTTGGGAGGAGAGAAAGCAACCAACCACTTCAAACGATTGTTGTTCTAGTGTTTTGGCGACATATTCTGCTCGGTCTGGATGATCGTCGATCAGTACGACTTTGAGTTTAGACATGACAAAATAAGTTGGCTAATTGAGTAGAGTTGATTAGGGTCTGTTGACATTTCATAAAGGTAACCAAATATAGATACAAGCTAGGTAGTGTTCAAAAAACTGTGTCATTTCCTTAAACTGTTAAAAACAGGAATGATGCATTATGGCAACTACATTTGATTTTGAAACAGCCTTAAA
>LULG01000147.1_pt1 | contig 15778 bp, 13 predicted proteins | sample 728211 | NCBI WGS metagenome assembly LULG01 (sample SAMN03860295, study PRJNA289734) | marine metagenome | biome: seawater column; feature: ocean; material: water; isolation source: Red Sea water column Station 169 - depth 200m | place: Saudi Arabia: Red Sea | collected 2011-10-15 | depth 200 m | reverse complement strand
TCTATTCTCTGGGGAACGATCTCTGAAAACCGACTTATCATTAGACAGAATTATCTCAGCTGGGAATTCAGTATTGATCACGCTCATCACATTCAGGATTTTCTGAAAAACACGTATCAAAAGGAATCAAATTTAAATTATAATTTCATTTAAGATTACTGATCTGGTATTGAGACTTTTCCAGGAAGTCAGGATTAATTTCAATCCCCCACCCAGGGCCATCGGGAATCTGTACTTTCCCATCTTTAACAGCCAGAGCAGGATCGTAGATTCCTTCCTGCCATGGATAATAATCAGTTCCCTCAATTGAAAATTCAACATATGGTCCTGCGTTTCTCAGTGCGCCCATAAGGTGAAGAGTAAAAACAGTAACTAGGGAGAGGTTTGCGGAGTGTGGAGTGCAGGGCAATTCAGCTTGACGTGCCATTTCAGCAACCTTAAGTGTTCTCGTAACTCCTCCAAGGTAGCACACATCAGGTTGAACAACATTTACAGCACGCATATCAATCATTCTTTTCCAGATTGTGAGATCACAGTCCTGTTCCCCACCGGTAACATCCAAATTGAGTGCATCAGTGACCTGTTTAGTCCATTCCAGTTCCCAATAGGGACACGGCTCCTCAAAGTGGCAAATCCCATTATCTTCCAGCATTCTCCCAACTGAAATAGCTTTCTGGGGTGTGTAACCACTGTTGCCGTCAACAAGGAGTGATACCTGATCTCCAAGAGTTTTTCGAACTGTGGGTACAATTTTTTCAGTACGCCCCGGCCACTCATCTTCGTCATGCCCACACTCCTTTCCGATACGGAATTTAAAAGCATCAAATCCAAATTCATCTCTAAGCCTGTATAACCGCTCCGCTTCAGCCTGGGGTGTAATATCCCTCTTCATACTGGAGCCATAAACCCTGAATGGTCTTGGTTTCCCTCCCAACAGTTCACATACGCTTTTATTTTCAAGCTTACCCCTCAAATCCCACAGTGCAGTTTCAAGACCTGAAAGTGCACGGCGCAGATAAGAACCAGGGAATTTATGCTCTTTTTCCGGGATTTCTTCGACAAGTTTTTCAATATCAAGAGCTTCTGATCCCAGAGCATAAGGAGCTATCTGACGATGAACAACTAATGATGTTATATCTGCGTTGTAGGGCGAAACTTGTCCCCACCCTTCAGAACCATCTTCGGTGCGGACTCTCAAAAGCCCGATAAACCTATTACTGAAGGTTTCGATGCTATGAATTGCTGAACTTTCTAAAATCCTCATAAGTTTTTAATGTTATCCAAGATAATAGAATTCTTGATTATGGGCTTTCTAGAAGTCTGTTTTTTTGTTTGAATTGTTCAGTGCAGGTGACAGATTGGAAGTATTCTTGATCCTAATTTTTCCCTGGAGAATTCTGTAAATTGTCAGCAATTAAACAAACCATTTCGAATAGTATTGAATTGGCTACGTGAGCAGTAATTTGGTTAGGTGAATCCTTAGTCGGCATTAGGCATACCACATCACCACCTATAATATTTTTGCCGCGCATCCCTTGCAGCAGTCCCAAAACATCTTTCATTGAGAACCCTTCAATTGCTGGTTCCAGATTGGCTACTCCCGGTGCAACAACTGGGTCCAAACAATCCAGATCAAAAGTTATATAAAGAGGCTTATCTCCTACTCTTTCATGGATGGTTTCTAAACAGCGTTCTGTACCGTATTCATCGTATTTTTGTTTGGTAATAACTTCGTATCCCAATTCATAACTTGAATCCAGCCAATCCAAAGTACGGGGATTGCCCCTAATACCTATCTGCACACTACTTGAAGCATCAACAAAACCATCACGAACCAGATAGCTTGCCCAGTGCGCTGCGGATTTTATTGCTCCCAGAAAGTGATCAAGCTGGTGAAAAGTGTCCGTATGAGCATCGAAATGTAATAACACCGCCTTCTCCCCTCCAGTCAAATTTGAATTTGGAGACGCAATCGCTTGAAGTATACCTCCAGTAATCGAATGATCTCCACCAACTGAAAGTGGTCGAGTCTTTGTTTCAGCAATACGGGTATAAAATTCAGTAATATGTTCTATACACTTTTCATTGTTATTTGCTTCTGGAAGAGGTACATCACCTAAGTCGCGAATATCGCATATGTCCCATGGGACAAGGCCAAATTTTAGATGAGCACGCCTCCCCAATGCCGAAATGTTCCTTACTGCTCTTGGGCCCAAGTGCTGATCTCGTTCTGTTGTTCCATTTCCTGTGCTGTGCGGCACTCCAACTAATGCTATATCACATCCTTTTGTATCTGTATTATAGGGACATCGAAAAAGCGTAGGTATACCCCACCAGTTCAGTCCCTGCATCATAGCATCATGGTCCCTTGTTTTTTTGTCCATGCTGATCCATATATCTGAAATTGTTTAATTTAAAACAGACAAATTTTTATATTTTCTACTGAGGGTGAAAAATTCTGCAAAAGTAAAAAAACTTTATAAGAATTAACTGGCTGGAATTGCATTATGTGAACTATATATTTTTTGATTTTCAGAAAAAAAGGTCAAAAAACAATCACATTTCTCAAAGTATCACTTCGGCGTATATCAGCAATAGCTTGATTTATTTCTTCCAGTGGATAGCGACCGGTAATCAATTCATCGAGTTTGAGCCGGCCTTGCTGGTAAAGTGATATATACCATGGAATGTCTGTCACCAAACGGGTTGATCCCATTTTGCTGCCCAGCACACTTTGTTCAATTCCTGCAAATTTGCAGGGATCAAATTCAACTTTCACTCCGTCTGCAGTCATTCCTACAATCACCAGAGTACCGCCTCTGCCGAGAATTTTAAAGCCTTGTTCAATTGCGTTTTTGTCTCCAACAGTAACAAAAACGTAGTCAGCACCTCTTCCTTCAGTTATGCCATATACTGCTTTTGTTGGCTTTTCACGACTTACATTTACAGCATGTGTAGCTCCAAAATTTTTAGCTGCTTCCAGTTTTTCATCTGAAAGGTCCAGAGCTATAATACTTTCAGCCCCGGCAACGGAGGCCCCCTGTACACTGTTAAGACCAACTCCTCCAGTTCCCATGACCACCACACTGCATCCTGATTGAATTTTTGCAGTATTGACTACAGCGCCAAAACCTGTGATGACCCCACAACTCAGGACTGAAGCACTATCAAGGGGGATCTCTTTTGGAATTGGTGCTACCTGCGAAGAGTCAACCACCACTGATTCTGCAAACGCTGCGGTTCGGAGTCCATGTTTGATCAATTCTCCCTCTGAAGTTCTAAGAGGACTTTGCTCATCCAATGGAAAAACACTGTTGCATTGAACTTTATCTCCTTGAGAACAGAAATGGCATGTTCCACAGGATCTAATTAAAGTTACCAGTACATGGTCACCTGCTTTTACATTTGTTACTCCGGCACCAATATCTGTAACCAATCCGGCAGCCTCATGTCCATATACGGCCGGAAGATCTCCCCCCCATGCTCCTTCAGCGTAAAGAATATCACTGTGACAAATTGAACAGGCAGCAAGTTTTACCTGTACTTCTCCAAAATTTGGAGGTAGCAGCTCAACTTCTTCAATTAACAGTGGTTTACCAAATTCACGACATACTGCAGCTTTTATACGAGTCATTTTCCTTTCCATACGGGTTCACGTTTTTCAGCAAAGGCTTTTGCACCTTCCTTCATGTCTTCTGATCGATTGACCGTTTCTACTGATGAACAGGCGTCATGGACAGCAAAAGCTTCATTCTCAGGTACCATTTCAGTCATTCTGAGCACCTGTTTTATTGCAGGATAAAGAAGAGGTGGTCCCGCAGCAAGTTGTTCCACAATTTCGCGGGCCTTTGTCAGTCCCTGTCCTTTTGGAACAATATGATTCACAAGTCCCCAGTGTTTGGCTTCTGCGGTATCCATCCAGCGTCCAGTCATCATCATTTCAACAGCAACATGATAAGGGACCCTTCTCCTGAGCTTTACAACTCCGCAATCTGGAAGTACCCCTACATTTATCTCAGGGAGTGCGAAAGTGGCATGTTCCTCAGCAACAATAATGTCGCATCCAAGCATAATTTCAAAACCACCACCACACGCGATTCCGTTTACGGCACAAACCACCGGCTTATTAAAATTTCTTGGATAGTTTAACCCTCCAAAACCACCAGTGCCGTAGGCCGAGTCAGCTTCTTCACCTGTATCAGCCACATTTTTCAGATCCCACCCTGCAGAAAAAAATTTTTCTCCTTTGCCCGTTAGAATGGCAAAACGCATCTCAGGATCGTCCCTGAATGTTTCCCATACCCGGTTCAATTTCCGGCTATCTTCAGCACTTATGGCATTTGCCTTCCCTTTGGAAAGTGTAATTTCCATGACTGGTCCAACTTGGTTAAGAACGAATGGTGAATTAGACATTATTTTTCTTTCATCATGATAAGTGCATCCGCTGCAACCACACCCTTTCCGGAAGGACGCACGATTAAAGGGTTAATCTCACATTCCGCAAGATGGTCAATGTTACTTTTTACAAATTTTTCAAAGGACATTACTGCCTCAACTAGCTGCTCTGTATCTGCTTTGGGCTGACCTCTCCAGCCATTAAGGAGTTTGTGTGCACGCAGTTTACTGATTGATTCTTTCAGCTGATTTTTTGATAAAGGCATCATCAATACAACCGAATCTTTTAGCAATTCTGTAATAATTCCTCCGGCACCCAATGTCAAAGACAGACCAAACTGCAGATCAGTGGTCACTCCCAGTATCAACTCAGCCACACAGTCAGTGATCATTTCTTCAACTAAAAAAATTTCACTTATTTCGGTCATTTTTAAAAGGGCATCGCTTAATTCAGAAACATTTTTCAGGTTAAGAGCAACACCTCCGCTATCTGTTTTGTGCAGAATTTCAGGCACAACCGCTTTTAAAACCACCGGAAAACCAATTGCTTCTGCAGCCTCTACAACCTTTTCGGCACCGACCAGTTTGTTTTTTGGAACATTTATCTGGTGCTGGTTAAGAAGATTTTTAGCTTCAAATTCATTTAAAGTCCTTAACTTAAACTCTTTGGGAGAAGAAGGAAAAATCTTAGGAGGTGACCATTCTTTCCAAACCCTGCTTAGTTTAGCAGCATGATGCAGCCCTTCAATGGATTCCAAAAGGCCCTGCAAAGGAACAACACCTGAACCCAAGCATTTTTCACGTGTTGACCTAGACAGACTTTCCGGCAAGGACGACATCAAAGCAGTATGAGCAAAATTTTTTTGAACTGCTTCCAGAAGCATCTCAATCACATTGTCGAAGGATTCAGTATCTGCCTCAGTTTCATCCTGTGGATCAAGCATCAAAGCCGTAACAGCATAACCGCATTTCAACAGGACATCAAACATTTCACTCAGTTTTGAATAATCAAACCATGTTGCAGTCTGAAAATCAAGAGGATTACCTACCTTAACGCGTTGGCCAACTGTTGCCCTCAATGCGTCTAGTTTATCTTCCGGAATTGCAGAAAAATCCAAGTCATAACCCTTAGCAGCATCTGAAACCATGGACATATCTCCTCCGGATGCTCCCATTACCAGAATTCTATTGGAAGGCAAAGGTCCGTAACAATGAAATATCTTGAGTGTTTCTACAAGTGAACTGAGTGTCTCACAACGGGCAACACCTAACCTTTTAAAAAGCGCATCATGGAGTTCATCAGAACCTGTCAATGCGCCTGTATGAGTCATGGCAATACTTTGACTCTGCCTAGACCTCCCGACCTTGATAAGGGCGACAGGTTTACCGAGAGACCTGGCGTGATCCACTGAATCAATAAATTTTTGCAAATCGAGAATACCTTCCAGATAGAGACCTATTGCTGTCACTCGGTCATCTTCTGCGCAATATCGAATCAAATCTTCTGCCGCAAGTCTCTGCTGGTTGCCAACGGTAATCACATATCCAACTGGCAGTGACCTGCGTTGCCCCATTACAGTGATGGAAATGGTCCCGCTCTGGGAAATGAACGCCACACCTCGTTCTAAAGATTCACCTGTAACCTGATCAGGCCAGAGAGCCACTCTGTCGAAATAATTGGCAAATCCATAACAGTTCGGGCCGATGTAAGGTATTTCTCCAGCAGCATGGTCAAGCTTTAGGGCTAAAGCAGCTCCATCCTTTTCTTCATTGAATCCCGACGCAAAAATAACAGCACCTCCAATGCCTATTTTTCTGAGAGCATGTAATTCCTTTACAGTAAGATCACGATTTATTCCCAAAAAAACAGAATCAGGAACTCCCGGGAGATTATCTGATGAATTAATACAGTCTTTTCTGGTGGGGTGAACATGCCAGATCTCTCCTGGGAAACCCAGCTTGCGACATTGTTGAACTACATAATCCGACCATTTTCCCCCATAGACAGCAACGGATTGAGGTCGGAAAAGACGTTCGAGGTTCATAATATTTTGAGTTTCAGGAGGGAATAGATCTGAAGATTTTGATTAAATTTAATAAAATGAAGATTGAATTATATTATTTATTTTTATTAAAATTGTCAGCAACAGTTTTTTATTTTAATTATTTAACATTTTATATTTAGCTGCATGGAAATCACACTTAAAGGTAAGCGCGTGTTTATAAGCGGAGCAGCAACAGGTATTGGTAGAGCTACAGCGTTGTCTATGCATGAACTAGGAGCTGAAGTAATGATATGTGACATTGACGTGGAAAAATTGCGGGATATGGAAGAAGAGATTAAAACCTTTGCATGTGATGTCTCTGACTCCTCTGCAGTTGACAAGATGTTCCAACAGATTGAGGATTCCGGACTTGATATTCTTGTTAACAATGCAGGCATTGCTGGCCCCACCAAACTTATTGAAAATATCACTGACGATGAATGGCGTAATTGCATGGCAGTCTGCATCGACTCTCAGTTTTACTGCACTCGCCGTGCTGTGCCAATTTTTAAACAGCAACAGAATGGAGTAATCATCAACTTAATTTCAGGTGCAGGCATAATGGGCTACCCCACAAGAAGCCCGTACGTTGCAGCAAAATGGGCAGTAACAGGTCTTACAAAATCATTGGCCATGGAACTGGGCCCTGATAATATACGAGTAAACGGTATCGTACCCGGCAATGTCAGTGGTGATCGTTTGGAACGAGTAATTTCTGCACATGCTGAAGTAGACAAGCTGGATACTGAAACTGTGCGCAGATTGTATAAAATCGGCACATCTATGCAGTGCTTTGTTGACCCGGAAGAAATTGCAGAATTGATATGCTTTCTCAGTTCTGACAGGGCAAAACATATCTCGGGACAAATAGTGGGAGTTGATGGTAATACTGAAACTCTCTATCCACGAAGCTAAAAAATTATTTTAGCAAAAGTGGAATTGAACAGCATAAATCATTGTTAGTGACTGTACTGTAGTCTGAAGTCCTCCTGATTATACGTACTGGGGAAGCGCCCGTTCAACACAAATTCTGTGGCTATGCTCCCCACCTCATCTGCAGATTTGGCACACTGGCCATTATCTGCCAGTAATGAGTAAATCTGCGTATCTTCAAACTGGTCGATATATTGCTTACCTGTCGGAGATTTTGTTGTAACACAGGATTTGCTGCTGAAACTATTAAAGCTTATGTCCGGAAGCAGGTTTTTCAAAGTATCTTTCAGCCATTCAACCCTGGTCATGTCTCCATCGCTTTGAAACCAGCGTGTCAAAGACTCTCTTTGAATAGGCATAGTATCTCCAAAAGAATGTCCTATTTTTACATAATGCTTACCGTCAGGATACAAAACAGGAGGCATGAAATAAATATAGCGCATCTGATCATTTCCATAACGATAACTGAGAGAAGGCATTCCTTTCAGTGCGGGTAATTGCTGCTTTGCTATCTCACCAAATACTATTGTGTGAGGCACAATTTCATATTCAATTTCCCTAGGAATCAGACCACCAATATTTGCATATGCTCCGGTTATGAGAATGACCTTTCTGCAGTTCAATATTTCATTATTTGTATGGACAAAAACAGCTGAATCCTTCTGTTTTATTTCTAAAACAACATCATCAATAATACTTCCGCTGTACATTGCAAGGGCTTTGTTTTGTGCTGAAATTTGCATGCGTGGATTAATATAACCTCCCATGTTTTGCTGATATATTGTTTGTACATCTGCAGGAAAATTAAAGTATGGGAAACGTTCTGCTGACTCCTTTTGCAAAAATTGCTCTGCATCAGGAAAAAACATCTTTCCCACCGCTTCTACATTTGAATAATAATCACTGTTGTTGGTAACAGAAAGATAGCCAACTTCGTGAAAAAAGCTGATTCCTGTTTGATTTTCTAATGAACGATATTGTTCTATCGAAGCTTTGGCAATCTGAGCATAATAGGGATCTGGATCAAGAATTCTTACAATTCTTCCTGAATCATAATGACTGCCAAACACACCATTGTGTGAATGATTATCTTCAGGCTCTCCCGGTCCAATCAATACTACACTTGCTCCAGCTTTTGCAAGTTGCCTGGCAGTAGCAGAACCGATCAAACCTCTTCCAACAACTATAATATCAATGTCTGTCATAACTGATTTGTTTGAATTATTAGGAAATAGTTTTTTTCAGCAGCAATTTAACAGTAACTGTTTTCACTTTCGTAATCATAACTTGTCAAATATATTTTTTAGAACGCTTTTCAGGCGCCAAGCGGGCGCAGCAGTGCTCTTGAAATAATATGACGCTGAATTTCAGAAGTTCCGTCCCAAATTCTTTCAACCCTTGAATCTCTCCATATTCTCTCCAGAGGGAGGTCTTCCATTAGTCCCATTCCTCCAACTGTCTGAATTGCCTGGTCAGCAACTCTTGCTAGCATCTCTGTACAGTAAAGCTTGGCCATCGCACAATCTTCAGGTGTAACTGTTCCCTGGTCAATTTTCCATGCAGTTTCCATCAGCAGGAGGTTTGCGAGTTTGATTTCCAGTGACATGTCTGCAAGAGGAAAGGAAACACCCTGGAATTTGCCTATTTTCTGACCAAACTGCTCCCTTGTGGAAGCATACTTCAATGCAGTATCAAAAGCTCGTTCGGCGCGAGAGACACTTGTAGCGGCAACAGTAAGACGAGTAGGTCCGAGCCATTCGTTTATTAACTGAAAACCCTGGCCTTCCGTTCCCAGCATTCTCCATTCAGGGATACGGACATTGTTGAAATTAAGGATGTTATTGGTATATCCCCTGTGTGAAACATTCTTGTATCCCTTCGCCACCTCAACACCTGAATCACTGAAATCAACTAGAAAAGCAGAAATTCTCTTCTTCATGCCTTTAGAAGTTTCCTCTTCTCCAGTTGCCGCAAACAGCACACAGTAATCTGAAACAGCTGCCTGTGAAATAAAATGTTTTACTCCATTGATCAGCCAGTAATCTTTATCACGGACTGCTTTACATTTCATTCCTCGCAAATCGGAACCTGCTTCAGGTTCTGTCATTGCAATACAATCACGTTTATCACCTCGAACAGTGGGTTCCAAAAATTTTGTTACTTGTTCCCCCTGACATGCAGAAAGAATATTCAACGGACGGTGAGCACATTCTGCTAGTGCCAGTGAAGTCCTTCCGAGTTCTTTTTCAATCAGCATTACAGACACAGCGTCTAAACCACCACCCCCTACTTCTTCAGGGAGATTGCAGGCATGTATTCCGAGCTCAATAGATTTCTTTTTCAGTGAGGCTGCGAGGTCAGACGGAAGAATATCTTTGGTCTCCAAAATTTCTTCGTGAGGTATCATATCTTTTTCGACGAAACTTCTTGTCATTTCTACAAGCATTTGCTGTTCGTCGCTTAATTTAAAATCTAACATGAATTAAATCCTACCCTGTTTAAAAAATATATTCTGAAAAATAAATCATTCCAAACGACCAAAAAATGTCATACGTGCCAGTTCAGAAAGCATGACGCCTGGCTCGGTGTTAAAATTTAGAGTAACAAGTATTCTTGCGTGATCACTTGTAACCGGTGCCACGCGATGCAGTGAATTGCGGCCTCTGAAAAGTACGAGTGCACCGTCCCCCATAGTAAGTGTTTTGCATGGAAGTCTGCCTTTGACCACGTCTTCTGTTTTGTCGAAACCCTGATCAGACTTTTCAAAATTCCTAACCTGCTCAAGATACTGAAATTCACCACCCTGATCAGGTGCCTGAACCATCAGTGTTACAGCAAAAGACGCGTTGTCATAGTGCCAGCCAAGCTGCTGTCCCCTTTCAAAATAGTTTATATTTATTGAAGACAGAGTGTCTGTGTAAGGGAAAATTGAATTCGCGAGCACAACTTCCAGAAACCCCCGAAATCCGGACCATTCATAAAGGATTCTAAGAGGTGAATTCACAGGTATTTGATCGTGTGTAACACACCCTTTGTCACTGATCTGAGCAAGATTCCTGATATGCTCATCAGGAAGGTCAGGGTCTGGTTCAAGCAAATAAGCGTTGTGATCCTGATGACAGAAGTAAGCAAAATTGCGTAACTCTCTGGACTCATATTGCAAATAATTAAGAGATTCATCCGTAAGAAAATTTTCCATTACCAAGGCACCGTTTAGATCAAGCTTTACCTTGCATTTTTTTGTGTAGTTCAAGTCCTCTATTGGATGTTTTTGCAGATTAACTATTGTCTCAGGTGTCATGGGATAAACTTAAGCACTTCAAGTTAATTAAATTTAAAATATAAAACTATCACAACTACTCAAGAAATCAACTTTCACTGATTTATATGTAATAAGTTAATAAAAGCACATCCCTTTAGAATTATTCCGGACTACTAATTTGATCGCTTAAGTAGAAAATGATCTGCAGAAATAGATGTAATTAATTATGGATTGTTAAGATGAAGATATAACTGATGCTGACCATCCTGCAGTATGCACGATGTTTTTTTTGGAAATAATTCATTTCACTTTGAAAAAAATATGAGGAACTTTAAAGTCATTTAAGACAAATTATCAATGATTAATTACTGGAATTAATCTTACAGTTTTACCGATTCCTGAATTTTAATCACAATTATGGTCAAGTATTACTAGATTATTTTTTCCTTCATAATCTTGCATAAGAAGTCATTTAGAATTCTTAATTAATCTTGATTCAACATTCAACCTTTTAGCCAGATTCAACATTTGGGTCCAAGTCTTTAACGGAATTGCAATACCCTTCTGCAGGTTTTGGGTATAGGAATCTCGTTCACGCTCACCAGGAATTTCCACTTTTACGAATCCAGATAAAGGAGGGCATGATCGCAGATCCTGAAGGATATTTTCAGCAACATCCATGTACTTTTTGCCATCACTGTACAAACTTGTATCAACACAAACACAAAACCAGTTCATCTCTGTGGTCGCTGGACCCAGCATTGCTTCTCCAATCAACTCTGCCAGCAGGGCAAGCCCGTATCCTTTTGCACCAGCCATTGGCAGAATTGCTCCGCCATTGAAGTAATCATCTGGATCCCGGGTAGGATTACCATTCGCATCAATCAACTTTCCCTCAGGCAACATTACACCTGCACTTTTAGCAGCATATATCCATCCGCCAGCAATTTGGCCGGTTGCGAAGTCAAGCACGATAGGGCCTCTTTTACCACCAGGGATTCCAAAAGCATAAGGATTGGTAGGTAATATTCCTTTTGCTCCTCCATGCGGAGCAACCTGTGGCCAATCTTTATGACCTCCTCCTCCAACCCAGATTGTTAAACAGCCAGCTTCGGCTCCCTTTTCCGCAAATGCTCCCACACGTCCTGTATGACCGCAATGTAGCACAGCCACAGTAGATATTCCTTTTTCTTTTGCCTCTCCAACTGCCTTTTCCATTCCAAGCTGAAGAGCCGGCATACCAAATCCTCCGTGACCATCAACAATCCATGCCCCCTTATCATTGCGTTTTAAAGAAGGACGTCCGGTGGCATTCATATAACCACTTTCCAGTTGCTCCACGTACTGAATCATTCTCATTACACCGTGAGATTCAACCCCCTTAAGATTGGACTCCACAAGATGCTCGGCAACGAATTCAGAAATATCCTCATCACATCCCACTTTCTTGAAAACATTGCCAACCAGAATTTTAATTTCCTCAATTGGAACAAGTTCTCGTTTATCAACTTCCAGTTTGCTGCTCATAAATTGATTCTAATTTATCTTTATAATTTCTTTTTATTTGTTGCTAATGGAGTCTCAAAATGGATCTACTCCCATTAACAAGATCAGGCCTCCTTGCTCCTGAAAAATTCCATCATAATTTTTAGTCATGTTTCATGCTGTAATTCCAGGCTTTTTTGATTAGCTGAATCCGCAATCTGGCTTTGCTAGCAGTGACGAATCAGGAAATCTCTTAACGGAGGCAAAACTTTCTCAGGGGCTTCAATTAAAATAGAATGCTTGAGATTCTCCAGAATTACCAGTTCGGCATTAGGAAGGGTATCCGCAATCAATTTATTCAGAGCGGGACTGCAACCTTGGTCCAATTCTCCTGTCATTACAAGGCAAGGACATTCCAACCGAGGGAGCCATGGCAGCATTTCCGTATCAGCATAGATGTCAAATACGCTCAGTAAAACCTCTTCAGGAGTGTCAACAACCTGCTTGATACGAGCCTCAACTGCATCCGGACGACTGGCTATGAACTGATCAGTGTACCAGCGTTTGATGAGTGTTTTCAGCACTGGTTTCACTCCTTTTTCCCTCATCAAAGCGACCACACCCTTTACCTTGGCACTATCCTCTGAATTCCTTCCTGCTGCAGTACTGAGAAGTGTAACGGTCTCAACACATTCAGGATGTCTTCGAGTGTAGGCAGGGCCAATTTGACCACCAAGTGAATGGCCGACCACATGAATTCGTTCATGCCCCAAACGCTTTCGGAGTGACTCCAGGTCTTCAACCAGTTCATCTAACGAGTAGGGGATGGGCGGAACAGGACTCTCTCCATGCCCACGCAGATCGAATGAAACACAGGTAAAATCAGTCCGCAAATCTTTAATAAGAGTTCCCCATGTGGCTTTACGGGACCCAATACCATGAACCATGTAGAGAGGCGGACCCGTTCCCTCAATGCTGTAGGCGACTTCAACGGAACTCATGCATGTCCTTCGTTGTCTTCAAAATTATGCTACTTTTTTCACTTTTGTTGGCCCACGGAAGTTTGGCATTACTTCTTCTGCAAAGCGCTGCATAGCCTCTAGATGCTGAGACTGAGGCTGACCAAGGTTAGAACTTAGAATGTACTCGTCAATACCAGCTTCGTGGTATTCGGCCATGCGATCAATCAACTGATTAGGTGTCCCAATTAGCAGGTTCTGCTCAAGTTCTTCTATAGATTGAATGCAGGGGAGGGCAAGTATACAGCCGTTTTCTACTTCGCCTGGGCCAGTGAAAACATTATCAAAACGACCATAGTATTCATAGGCACGGGAAAGAATTTCCGTTGCTTCCTTTTCGTCTTCTGCACAGTATGTGACACGAGACATCATGATACGCAGATGCTCACCTTTGGTTCCCATAGCTGACTTTGCTTCCTTGTGCGCGGTAATCTGGGACTTGAAAAGTTCCTGCTTACCGGCTAATGGTGTGGTCTGGATGTGGAAGCCACGCCTGGTAGAGGCTGCAATACCTGAAGGATCCATTACTGCTATCATCATACGTGGCATTGGCTGTGTCAGGGGGCGGGGCATAATAGTCATTGGCTGAAAGTTGTAATACTCACCTGACCATCCCACCTCTTCCTGAGATAGAAGTGCAATCAAAACTTCAACACTTTCGTCAAACTTTGCTCTTGTCTCCTCCATTCGAACGCCGAAACGCTCTATCTCGTATGCAAAAGCTCCCCTGCCAACTCCAAGAACCAGCCTTCCGTTGGTAAGAATGTCTGCCTGCGTAACCTCTCCTGCGAAAACACGCATGTCCCGTATCGGCAGGACCGCAACTGAGGTCACCACCTCAACATGTTTTGTAATGCTCGCCACTTTTACTGCCATTTGCAGCGGAGAGGGTGTAAGCAGAATGTTAATAAGGTGGTGCTCCGGAATTGTAACTCCATGATAACCAAGCCGATCTGCAGCCTGCGCCTGTTCCAGCATATCGGCAAAAAGCCGTTGACCCCCATATGACGGATCTGGAAAGTAGCTTGAAAGAAAATGGTTGAACTCCATCCTGCAATGACAAAATTATCTTTTGACTGTCACTTCTTCTCCTGATTTTTCAGGCTCATCATCCACAATTTCAGCAGGGAAACCCAACGCTAATACCTCAGTTCCAGAGGATTCCTCCAGTCGTCGGACAATGTTAGGAGACCACTCTCGGGAACCATAACGCTTTTTACCATCCTTAAATATATCTATCAGTAACGGTGAAACTTCCAGAGGTACTCCTTCGCGTTCAGCAATCGCCTGGAAAAGACTGACATCCTTAATTACAAGATCCATGGTAAAGTTTATGTCACGGCTTCCGTTGAGAATCACCTGACTCTCGGTTTCGTGAACGAATGAATTCCCTGAAGAAATGCGAATTGCTTCATAGGTTGTGTTTAGATCCATGCCTGCCTTCTTTGCAGTTGTAAGTGCTTCGCAGAGACTTACAAGGTTGGCTGTGGCTAAATAATTTGTAAGAACCTTAAGTACGGAGGCAGAACCAAGTTTGCCTGTGTGCAGAATACGACGACCAAGAACTTTTAAAACAGGCAGCATTTTCTCAAATGTCGATCTTTCTCCTCCAGCAAAAATGGATATATTACCTGTAGCAGCTCTGTGGCATCCTCCAGATACAGGACAATCCATAGGCTCCCCATCCAGATTCAGAACCTTCTCACCCAGTCTAATAACTTCTGCCTCATCTGTTGTGCTCATTTCTGCCCAAATTTTGCCTGCTGACATACCGGCAAGTATGCCATCCTGGTCTTCCATAACAGCAGCGCTGACCGCAGGACTGGGGAGACATGTTATCACCAGGTCAGATGATTCGACCATCTGTTTTGGAGATTCACCAAATTTTGCTCCTTTTTTAATAAATGTTCTGACTGTTTGTTCGTTCAAATCACGAACAGTAAGATCAAAACCATTTCGGAGAAGGCTTCCTGCCAGTTTGCCTCCAACATTCCCAAGACCAATGAATCCAATTTTCATCTCATTTTATATGGTTACAGTTAAGAAAAATTGACTTCCCGTGTTTTCAATTGAAATTTATTATTATTCTACCTTCACCCCCATCTAGCATTTCTTTACACGCTTCGTTAATCTGCTCTAAGGAGCAGGTACTTGTAATCAGGCGATCCACAGGCAGTTTCCCGTTCAGACACAATTCTCCATATTTTACAAAATCACGCTTAGTGTGAGCAGTGCCATAAATGGAACCAGTCAAAACTTTTTCATCTCGTATTATCTCAGCCGGATTAACCTGGAACTTTTCACCGGAAGCAGGGAATCCAATCATCACTGCAGTTCCACCAGGACGAATTGTATCTATCAGCTGTGTTTCGAGTTCTGTATTTCCAACTGCCTCAAATGCGTAATCTGCACCTATTCCATCAGTAAATGCCTTTATTTCATCTAATGTCCCTTTTTCACTTAACACAAAATGAGTTGCCCCAAAACTCTCAGCCAGATCTTTTTTAGAATCCGAAATATCAACAACTATTATTTTGGCGGCACCAGCCAATTTGGCTCCCATCACAACAGACAGTCCCACTCCACCTGCACCATAAACCACTACACTGGAACCCGGCAAAACACTCGCCTTGTTTAGA
>LULG01000453.1_pt1 | contig 15785 bp, 13 predicted proteins | sample 728211 | NCBI WGS metagenome assembly LULG01 (sample SAMN03860295, study PRJNA289734) | marine metagenome | biome: seawater column; feature: ocean; material: water; isolation source: Red Sea water column Station 169 - depth 200m | place: Saudi Arabia: Red Sea | collected 2011-10-15 | depth 200 m | reverse complement strand
AATAAATATTAATGAAACTTATTCTGTATTGATGGCTTCAATGCCCATTGGTTTGCTTCATCAAATTATGGCGATAGCACAATTGGATTGGGAAAGAAGTCAATCAAATTTTTATTTACGATGGGGAATTACATACGATCGTTTTAGTTTTAATTTTTCATTATCTGAAAATCCCCAAATAAATGATTATAAAAAATATAAGAAATATTTACCTACCAATTTAGAAGGATTAGGTAATGTCTTGGATTTTACAATAATATATAACCACTAGGAATGCCATGAACAAAAAAAACAGTGTAATAAAAAAGTAATCAATCACATCTGGGATTTAAAACGAACTACATTCAAAGGCTCAATACTTGAAAAATTAATTTCAGAGTTTGGGGTGCCTGAACCTTTGGGCCATGAAAAACGAAGAAGGCGGCTCGGCTTCGATCTTTCAACAGGCGTATTATTCAAAGATCGCATCTGTTGTGTTGGAACTTCTATCACATTTCCATCAAATGCTAGTACTTCCAGAGTGTTATCCTGGTCAAAAGTGTTTTGAGTCTGCATGATAAAAGACTTTCCCTTTTGCACTTCCAGCACTATTCCTGCAATCTCATATCCTGAAATGCCTCCATTTCTCCCTCCACGATAAATACTATCCAGTCCAGCCTGTTTTTCAAGTGAAGCTTCGGTGTAGCCCCTGTGCGGGATTTTTTCCAGTATTGCGGATAACTCAATTAATTTGTCATTCCATTTTTCTCGCGGTTTTGAACTACACCATCTAAGTGCCTGAGAATAAGCAGTCGTGGTTGTTGCTGCATAAAGAGCGCTTTTCATGCGTCCCTCCACTTTTATGCAGTCTACTCCATTTTCAATGTACTTAGGCAAAAGTCTCATCCCACGCAGATCTTTTGAGCTCAGCAGAGAAACAGATTTGTTTCCCGGGATATTTTCATTGAATTTTTTATTTCCCGAATCAGTGAAGTTGGAGTCTGTAAAATTTTCAGAATTAATATTTTTTTTAACATGACTATCCTGTATCGCTGAATAGTAAAATCTACAGCTCTGGACACAGCCTCCACGGTTACTGTCTCGTCCGGAGGTATAATTTGAGATTGTGCAGTTTCCTGAATATGCCGTGCACATAGCTCCATGAACAAAAAGTTCCACTTCAATTCCTGATGCCTTTCGTATCTTACCTGCTTCTTCAAGCGAAACTTCACGTCCCAGAACCAGCCTTTTTGCGCCTAACCGTTTCCAGGCTTTAGCAGCATGAACATTAAGGCATGAGGCCTGTGTTGACAAATGTACTGGCAGTTTAGAGTGCTGCTGAACAACAGTCATCACTCCAAGGTCTGAAACTATAACTGCATCAACCTTACTTTGCTCAAGGAAACTCACATAGTCAGGAAGCTCTTCCAGTTCCTTGTCATGTAAAAATGCGTTCAGTGTAACGTAAGTTTTACAGTTATTTCGATGAGCAAACTGAATTCCATCAAGTAATTCAGAATCTGAAAAATTATCTGAGGCACTTCGGAGGCCATATTTTGGACCGGCCATGTAAACAGCGTCTGCGCCATACAATATGGCAATTTTTAATTTATTTAAGTTTCCTGCCGGTGCAAGCAGTTCCATCATTTGATTTTTTTTAATATTAGATTTCCATTGATATGGAAAAACATTTCCATCTTATTTTGATAGAGCGTTTAAAGAACTATGCCCTGCTTTTCCTGAATCAGTTTACGGACATTTCCAAGGTAACGTGGCCCTGTTTGCCCGATCACTGCAGCGGCCAGAGTGGCCCCAATTCTTCCACTGTCCAGCGGAGACATGTTATGTGTCATTCCATACAGAAAACCCGCTGCGAATGCATCTCCTGCACCTGTTGTGTCTTCTACCCTTACTGGTAATGGATCAATATAACAAGTTTCTCCCTGATGTGAAATCAGTGCCCCGTATGCTCCTATAGTTAAAGCTACTGTTTCTGTCCAATCAGACAATGTTTCTACAGCCTTCTGTGTAATTTTAGTATCAAGCAGTGTAAAAGCTTCTTCCTGGTTACAGAAAACCATGCTGACATATCCCTTGAGCAGATTAATAAAATCTTCTTTATGACGTGTGACACAAAATGGATCTGATAGACTTAATGCAACTTTTATCTCACGTTTTTTAGCTTCATCAAGTGCATTAAGAACAGCTTTTTTCTGAGACTCTGTATCCCACAAATATCCAGTAAGATAGAGATATTTTGATGATTGAATAATATCCGGATCAATATCAGGATTCATCAATTCCTGGCTCATTCCAAGAAAAGTATTCATAGTTCTAGCACCGTCTTCACTAACAAGAATCAAGCTGCTACCTGTGGCCCCTTCTCCTTCAGCAAGACAGTCAGAAACCCCGAGGGCCTCAAGTTTTTCTCGATAGAGTTTCCCATGCTCATCCCTGCCTATTTTGCCGCTGAATGCACTTGTTCCACCAAGCTGAGATATTCCTATCATCGAATTCGCCCCGGATCCCCCCGCCGCAATTTCAACAGAAATTTGTTCTTCAGCAAGCGCAAACAACAGTTCCTGCTGCTGTTCAAAGGTAACAAGATGCATAATATTTTTTTGAATACCGAGTTTTTTTAGGAACGAATCGGGTACATGGCTAAGCAAATCTACCAATGGATTGCAAACGCCATACACATCAAACTTTTTCATATTTGATGAATCAAATTAAAGTGAGAGGATGGGTACTGAAAAATCAGCTTGCTTTCGCTTGAGGAAGATTGCTTGAGGGATTCCTTGTCATTTTTGGCTTACCCTTCTGCAGAACGGTTTCTTTGTTAATTTCAACTTCACTTATGTCAGGATCAGAGGGAATCTGATACATCAGGTCCAGCATCGCGTTTTCAATAATTGAGCGCAAACCCCGCGCACCTGTTTTACGCTTAATTGCCTCTTTTGCTAGGGTACGTACAGCATCTTTTTTGAATGTAAGCTTAACATTCTCAAGTTCAAACATTTTTTCATACTGACGTATCAACGCATTTTTTGGCTCATTTAATATCTGCACCAGATGATCAACTTCCAGGTCATGCAGAGTTGCAACAACCGGAAGCCTTCCTATAAATTCTGGAATCAAACCATATTTGAGCAAGTCTTCTGGTTCAAGCTGTGACAAAATCTCTAGACTCCGAGTTTTCCTGTTAACGTCTGCCCCAAAACCAATAGCATTACGGCCAATACGTCTCTTAATTATATCATCAAGGGCAGTAAATGCCCCCCCACAGATAAAAAGAACATTTTCTGTATTTACCTGCATAGTTTCCTGATGAGGGTGCTTGCGTCCCCCTTGCGGAGGAATGCTTGCAATTGTTCCTTCAATTATTTTAAGTAAAGCCTGCTGCACTCCCTCACCTGAGACATCACGAGTGATAGATACGTTTTCACTTTTTCTGGTAATTTTATCAATCTCGTCAATATAAATTATACCCTGCTCAGCACGCGAGATATCATAATCAGCTGCCTGCAATAGTTTCAGCACAATATTCTCGACATCCTCACCTACATATCCAGCCTCAGTCAGTGAAGTAGCATCTGCCACGGCAAATGGGACATTTAATATTCGTGCCAGGGTCTGAGCTAAAAGTGTCTTTCCAGTACCAGTTGGTCCAATTAGCAGAATATTGCTTTTTTGCAGTTCAACTTCAGAATTATCATAATTTGCATTAATCCGTTTGTAATGATTGTGAACAGCCACAGCGAGAACTTTTTTGGATTGCTCCTGTCCAACCACATATTTGTCAAGAACATCCTTTATTTCTGCTGGTTTAAGCAGTTCCTGCTGTAATTGATCTGGATTTTCATTCTGGTATTCTTCCTCCATAATTTCATTGCAGAGGTCAATGCATTCATCGCAAATATAGACTGTAGGTCCTGCAATTATTTTTTTAACCTCTTCCTGTGTTTTTCCACAGAATGAACAACGCAGGAGCGTTTCTTTAATGTTGTTCATATACTATTTCCTTTCATACAGCTTTCAATTTTCTGTTTTGCATAACCTCGTCTATAATGCCGTATTCCTTGGCTTCCTGGCTTGAAAAATAGAAATCACGCTGGGTATCTTCTGCAATTTTCTCTATTTTTTGGCCGGTATGATTTGCCAGAACTTCGTTTAAAATATCTGTCATTCTGATTATTTCTTTGGCCTGAATATCTATGTCCTCTGCCTGTCCCGAAAAACCGCCCATCATTTGATGAATCATGATTCTAGCATGTGGCAATGCCTGTCTTTTGCCAGCTGCGCCTGCGGCTAAAAGAACAGCACCCATACTTGTTGCCTGACCAATGCAAATTGTCTGCACATCCGGCTTTAGATACTGAATTGTATCATAAATCGCCATTCCGGAAGTAACTAATCCACCCGGACAATTCAAATAAAGTGAAATATCACTTTCAGGATCCTCTGCTTCTAAGAAAAGCAGTTGTGCAATCATAACATTAGCAACATTATCATCAACAGGCGAACCTAGAAAAATAATACGGTCTTTGAGAAGACGGGAATATATATCGTAAGCGCGTTCACCACGACTGTTCTGCTCTACGACCATTGGAATAAGAGACATGAAAAGCTTCTACTTTGTTGATAATTAGTGTTTATCAGGAATGATCATGATCACAGTGTTCATCGTGGACATGATCTTCTGCAGTGGTGTTTGTTTCCTCTACGGGATCTCCAAATACTCTTGCCACAATTCTGTCAAGAGTAGCATCTCCCTGTTTACGTATAAAGATACGTTGATACATGTTACGTCCAAAAGGTGTTTGTATCAACTCGTCAGGATTCTGACCTGTAATTTGTGCCAGATTAAAAAACTCGCCTGCAGCTTCTTTTTCATCAAACTTTAATTGTTCATGTTCTCTGACTGAATCCAGAATGAACTTCATTCTCAAGTCCATCTTTGCATTTTCGTAGCCTTCCTGCCGTTTTTTTTCTATTTCTGCTTCAGTAATTTCTTTTTTTTCTGATGCCTCCTCCATTTCTGTATCAACCCGTTCCTTGCCTAATTTAATTAATTCTTCGGGCAATACAAAATCATCATATAAACCAGTCAGCTGAGACCCAACCTGCATACGATACTCACTTTGAAGTTCTGATTTTTTTCTAGACCCTATGTTTTCTGCAATTTTCTCTTTAAGTTCTTTTTCGTTTGCAACTCCAAATTTCTTAAAAAAACCTTCATCCATATTTGGTCTTTTTGCTGTGGATATCCCTGTTAATTTAAATTTGAAATCAGCCTTTTTCCCTTTATTTTCGTCAAAACGCTCAGATAATTCAATAACTGCTTCTTTTTCTTCACCACTGCCCATTCCAATCAGTGCAGCATGAAACTCCTTATACTCTGTACCCCCAATCTTGAACTGCAATTCTTTAGCTATTGAACCTGAAAATTCTTTACCCTCAATTGTTCCGGTGTAATCAATCAACACCCAGTCATTATTTTCCACTTTGATATCGTTGCCTGATTTAGGTTCAAGATACTCTTCACCCTGCATCAACAATTCAATTTCATGATCAATTTCATCAGTTTTTACTTCCTCAACTTCCTTACGTGTAAGCAGAATTTTTCCATAATCAAGCTGTGGAAGTTTTGGAGCAATTTCAAAATGCAGAGTTGCTGAAAGAGGTTCCTTACGGTCGAATTCGATTTGCTGAATTACGGGCACTGTGACCGGCTTTAAAGAGTGATTTTCCAATGCATTCTCCATAAATGCGGGAATTACTCGGTCAACTGCTTCTTGTTGCATTGCTGACTTAAACCGCTTTTCAAGCCATCCTTTGGGGTGTTTACCTGGACGAAAACCGTTGAGACGAGTCTTTTTCAGTTGTTTATAAACGGCATCGTAGGTGGGTTTAATTTCTTCAAGGGGAATTTCGAGAGCAATAGAATATTTCAGGTCCCCCAGTTCCTCAACGCTGGATTCCATGAGTGTATTATTAAATGAAATAAATCAGATTAATAGGAATTAGTTTTCAAAAAAACTGATCATTATTTAACTATATTTACACAAAAAATCTCAAGACATTTATGCCTTGTTTAAGCATTAAAATTTGCAACCAAAATTATAATTAAATTTTATATTTATAATTATCAGATATTTACTATGTAATGGGACAAATCCAAAACACATATTCGTCATAATCTGCTACTTAACCATATTTCCAGTAGCGGAAGCAACATTGCAGTTGTCGGAACATCTCTAAACAAAAATCCAAAACGTGAAAAATAGTCAGAACTCTCCAATTTATTTGCTACATCCTTATTTTTGAGTAAACTGCGGTTGATGCCTATAAGCAATGGAGCCTCTTTTTGTGCATCTAGCTGGGACAACCGATTAAGAAGGGGTGCAGAGTGCCAGTTATGAAAAAGCTCCAATGGCACTTTTTTTCCTGAAATGTGTTTCAAAAGATAATCCGGGAAGCACATATTTTCACCGGACAAGGGTACAAAATCATTTGAAGAAGACAGTGTCCAGTCAGGTAACTTCTTAGCAAGCTGCAGACCCAACTTCTCAATTTCTTCAGGCACATAAGCCAGAAATTGTCTTAAGTGCGAACGAATACCACAGGACTGATCAAGTTGCAGAATGTATGTCCTGTTTTTATGTATTCTGACAGTAGCATCCAGCTCCCATTCTTGCTGATGCAATACAGCAGGGAAAAAATTAGCCAGATTCAGTCCGTATTTTTGTGTCTGCAAAAACATACTTAACGGTCCGTCAATCTGCATGTCAATTGACTTACTCTTTTTATGATCAAAACTTATCTTTGCCAGCAATTTGTTGAAACGAACATATTTTAACAACTGTCTTAAACTGGCAGTACTGCTTTCAGGTAGTTTTAATTTAATTTTTTCACTGCGTAGCAATAAGCCCTGGACTTGTGCACAATTGTAGCGATGAAGAAGCGCTTCTCCAGTTATTTTACGAAACTTAATCACTTTTTGGAAAGGAGGCAAATCTGAATAAAGTTGATCGCTCAAATTTTCCGATGTTATGCCAATTGAGCCTGCCAAGGCTTTTCGATATGACTCTAAAATGTCTTTTTCTGAACAATCTGAATTATATAAGCCTGAATACTCATGTTTTCGCATTAAGGCAGAGGAATTTCTAAATACTTTTTCTCTAAGTTTTCAAGTACCTGCTTTGATCGATTCTCAAGAGTTCCACGTTCTTCTCCAACACATCCGGAAAAAAGCTCAGTTAATTCGAAAGCTATTTTCAGAAATTTTGGAGCAGTAGTATCAATAAATTTTGGTTGTATTTTGCCACTTTTAGTCCTGAAGCAAAGCAGGTCCTTCGTAAGCACGGTGCTGTCTCCTTCTCTGGTTAGTAAAATATTCCCCTGTATCTTTGGATACAAGTTCATAAAGCAAGGCCTGTTTACCGGGACGCGCACGCAAAATTCTTCCCAGTCTCTGTACATGTTCCCTTATACTGCCGCTTCCAGAAACAATTACCCCAACATTCGCTTCAGGAACATCAATTCCTTCATTCAATACTTTTGAAGTAATCAACACAGGATATTCTCCGTTTCTGAATGCCGCCAAAAAAGCTTCACGTTCAGGAAGTTTGGTATGATGTGTTAGCACCGGCAAATAGAATTTTCTCCCAATACGATAGGCCATCTCATTGTCCTGGGTAAAAACAAGCATTCGTTCTCTTTTATGATTAAGAATGAGCTTCCACAAAAGCTCTTCTTTTGCCTCAGAAGCCTGACTGAGTTTTTTTTGCATTAAATATGCTTTGAAAGCCTCCCTTCCTTCCTGGCTTTCACTAGTTCTGCGCAAGAAAATAGACCAACCGTGCGGGTGCTTAAAACTGATTCGTGCTTTTCCCAAAAAATCAGTGTAGCATTTGCGTGAAATTTCATATTGTTCACGATCTTCTGGAAGCATTTCAACCTCTATTGTTTTAACCAGGTATGGGGCCAGAGTTTTTCCGCTTAATTCATCTATATGTGTTTCATAACAGAGAGGACCACAAAGCTCGTAAAGCACCTTTTCTTTACCGTCAGACCTTTCAGGTGTGGCAGTCAATCCAAGACGGAAAGGTGCGATAGATCCCAATGCGGTAAACTTGAATTGCTCTCCAGGCAAGTGGTGGCATTCATCAAAAACCAGCAATCCAAACTGATCTCCACGATATGGAACATGCAGCAAAGCAGAGTCATATGTAGCCACGGTAATCAACTGTATGTCATTTACTCCACCTCCCAGTAATCCAATTTTAATATCAAAATATTCATTCAAAACAGCATTCCATTGTCCCATCAAGTCAATTGTAGGGACGTGGATCAAAGTGGGACGTCCAATTCTGGCAATCAGCATAACCGCAAGAATTGTTTTGCCAGCTCCGGTAGGTAGTGTAACAACTCCACGTTTTTCAGAAATCCAAGCCTCTGCAGCCTCAGTTTGGAATGAACGTGGAGTTATTTTTTTTTTAAGAGGAAATGTTAAAGCAGAAAATTTGCGGGCATTGTCATTATAAGTAATTTTATGTTCCCGAAGATCGGTTACAAGTTTGCGATATTCAGAAGCAGGTGCACGGAAAGAATTAGTACGTTCATCCCAGCTAAGCCCATTCAAAAACTGCAGTTGATGCTTCTCAGCTCCGTAAACCAGGATCGTACCTTTGTCAAACTGCAGACTAAGATTCATTAGAACAACTTTTTTTCTGTATGAGCATCAGATTAATAAAATACATAAGCATATAATTCCTCAATCAGGCAAAATATATTACTTGAGTATATAATTTTACTTAAATCTTTTGACAGGTAAGAAAATTAGTCTTTACAAATTTTAAAAATTAAAGTGTAAATGAATTGCATAGTATTATGACTATGACTTGGGATGAAATTTATTTGCACTTTAATAATTAACTCAATTTTGATTTAGCATCCCTCAGCGCAGTTCGTAAGCCTTCCTCAATTACTGGATGGTAGAATGGCATCTCTAACATTTGCTGAATAGTCATTTTCTGCTGGTGCGCCCACGACATCAGGTGTGCAAGATGTTCCGCATGTGGTCCAATAAATTCACTGCCCAGAAAAAGTCCGGAATTTTGATCTGCATATATGTGCATCAACCCCTTATTTTTCAGAATTATTCTGCTTCGTCCCTGACCTTCAAAAGAGACTTTTCCTGTAACCACATTCTCATTTCCTTCCAGTTCACTCCATGATTTACCCACAATAGCTATTTGGGGGTCGCAAAAAACAACCGTAACAGGAGATCTTCTCAGTCCTGTCTTTATATCAGGAAACCTGCCTGCATTATCGCCTGCTATTTGACCTTCATCTGCTGCTTCATGAAGTAGAGGAAGATCATTGTTCACATCTCCTGCAATGAATATGGATGAATTTCCACATTGCATTGTGGCTGAATTATACAGTGGCACTCCGAGAGAATCTAATTCAAGCTCGGTATTTTCCAATCCTAAATCATTAACATTAGGTAATCTGCCCGTTGCTGCGAGCAAAAAATCAAACAACTCTTCCTTTTCTTCACCATTATTATGATCTACAAAACTTATTTTCACTTGACCATTTTCAAGCTCCAAACCTTGAATATCAGCTTTAGTATCGATCGGAAATTCATCTTTAAATAAATTTTCAGCATAACTTTTGATCCCCATATCACTTAGAGGTTTTAAGGACCCTGAAAGTCCAAAAATGTGAATACGAACCCCAAGACGATGTAATGCCTGCCCAAGCTCAAGTCCTATCACTCCAGGCCCAAATACAGCCACAGATTCAGGAAGTGTTTCCCATTCAAAAATATCATCGTTAACTACTAAACGCTCACCAAGCCCCTCAAACATGGGCATAAGTTTTGGAGAAGAACCAGTCGCAATAACAACTGATTTTGCTTCAATAATTTTGTCTTCTACTTGAATTGTATGATTATCAAGAAAATGAGCGTGTCCCCTAAAATGGTGCATTTGATCAATATTCTCCACACTTTCCAGTACAAAACCAACAAACCGGTCACGTTCACTACGTACACGTTCCATGACATCGCGACCATTGATGGTTGGTTTTGATGAATATACTCCAAATTTAGAAGCATTTTCTACTGAATGGGCTGCCTCCGAAGCTGCTATTAAAAGTTTAGTCCCACCTTCTATAAGCACAACGTTTTCCGTGTGCATTCGTGCGGCACGAAAAGCAGGAAGACCTGCAGAACCGGCACCTATGACTGCGACATCAACTTTACGAATTAATTGTTGTGATTTTTCCATGTTTAAAAAAAAAACATATCTTTTTATATAATCTTTTAGTGGTAACTTAACTCAAAAAGGACTTATTTACAAATAACCTGCAGCCTGCATTTGAAACAAATCCGAATACTGCCCTCCTGCAGCCAACAACTCCTCATGTGATCCGTGCTCCAGTAACCTGCCTTGATGTAATACGACAATTCTGTCTGCCATTCTCACTGTAGAAAAACGATGAGATATCAGTACAGCACATTTATCAAAAGTTAATTCAACAAAACGTTTGAAAACTTCATGTTCAGCACGTGCGTCCAACGAAGCAGTCGGCTCATCCAAAATCAGCATTTGAGCATCACGCATATAAGCGCGGGCTATTGCAATTTTCTGCCATTCTCCTCCGGATAAATTAGTACCACGCTTGAACCAGCGTCCTATTCTCTGCTGATAACCGTCAGGAAGTTTTTCAATTACTCCATCAGCCAGACTTCGACTGGCAGATTCTTTTATTCTTTTCTCATTTTTCAATTCAGATATACGTCCCACGGCAATATTTTCTGATGCTGTGAGATGGTATTTCACATAATCTTGAAAAATTACTCCAACTGCATCACGTAATCCCTCAAGGTCATAATCACGCAAGTCTTTTCCTTCGAGTAAAATCCGGCCCTCGGTTGGATCGTATAATCGTGTAAGCAGCTTGACAAGTGTTGTTTTTCCCGCACCATTTTCGCCAACTAGGGCAACTTTTTCACCTGGCAGCAAATTGAAAGAGATATTACGCAGTACCCACTGCTTTGACTGCGGGTAACGAAAACCCACATCTTCAAAAGTAAATCCTTTTATAATTTTACCTGGGAATGGAATTGAGTTATAGCTTGTGCTAATATTTGGTTTCATCTCCAGGAAATCAAAAAGGTCGCGTAGATAAAGTGCACTGTCCGCAATGCTGGAAAAACGAATAAGTATTGCTTCCATCAAAGACCTTAAGCGTAAAAATGAACCTGAAAGGAATGTCAGGTCACCCAGGGTTAATTCACCATAAACTGTTCTATAAATGATGACAGCATAGGCTGTGTAATAGCCTAAACTACCTACAGTCGAAAGCAATCCTCCCCAGGCAGCTCTGTGTACAGAAAGATTTTTATTCGCTTGATAATACTCTCCTGCAAGTTTTCGGTAACGACTGCCGAAAAAATCAGATAGGCCGAATATTTTAACTTCTTTTGCAGTTTCATCACTTGCTCCAGCAAATCGCAAATAATCCAGTTCTCTGCGTTCTTCCGTCCAGCCATACATAAGAGAATAACTTTGATTATTGAAATGCGTCTCTCCTAAAAATGCGGGTACGAGTGTGATTGCCAGCAACAGCAAAAGCCAGGCATTGAAGGTAATCAATGCTGCAGCCAGAAAAAATACGGTTATGCATTCCTGAAGCTGTGTCAACGCCTGAGACATCAATAATATTCTGCTTGAGGCCTGGCGTCGAGCACGTTCAAGTTTGTCATAAAACTCAGAATCTTCGAAGCATTCAAGGTCAAGTTTTGCAGATTGATTCATTAAACGAATAGAAATATCATGTGATACCAAATCACCTAGCAGGCTGTCTACTAAAGCAATGCCTCGTCCAAGCAAGTCCGAAAAAACAGCAAAACCAAGCTCCGCCAGAACAAGCATTGTCAAAATTGACATGTCAGGATTTTTCACACTAACTCCACTCCCTACACCTGATAAAAGTACAATTTCATCAATTATCAGTTTGGCTAAATAAAGCATTATTAAAGGTAAAGAGGCACGTACAACACGAAGCAGCATATTTAATGTGGTCAACCACTGGTTGCAATTCCAGATAAGCCTGAAAAATTCAGGAAGATTTCTTATTGTTCCCAGTCTTTCTCGAAAGTCTAAATTAGGAACTGATCCGTGAGGTCCTGAAGATTTTTTTCTTTTTTTTATCATTTACAAAAACTTGATTTAGTACGGAGTATCTTCCTCAGAAAGAAAATCTTTTGCATGGCAAAAAATTATATAAATCCTCTATAATTTAAGGTATTTTCTGCACTATATGGAAAATATTTTTTAAAATCTTTTTTACTCCCCTAATATACAGCCAAGTAGCAGCTTGTTAAGTCATGGCCAGTTCAGATTGAAATTGCAACTGGCCATGATTAACTTCTAATATGATGATTTAAATTTGTAGACATTTCTATAACGCTGCTAGATTTTTTTATGAAAAAAACTGACAAAATTGCGAAATTCGATTGGGCTGACCCTATGTTTTTCAATGAACAATTGAGTGAAGAAGAACGATTGATACGTGATACAGCCCGTGATTACTGCCAGGAAAAATTAATGCCCAGAGTTTTGGAAGCAAATCGAAGTGAGAAATATGACCGTGAAATAATGAACGAATTTGCTGAAATGGGATTTCTTGGGTCTACAATTCCTGAAGAATACGGAGGAATTGGGGCAAATTATGTCTCGTACGGCTTAATAGCCCGCGAAATTGAAAGGGTTGATTCAGGTTACCGTTCAGCGATGAGTGTACAATCCAGTCTGGTAATGTATCCAATATACGCTTACGGCACGGAAGAACAACGTAAAAAATACCTTCCAAAACTGGCAAAAGCAGAGTTAATTGGATGTTTTGGACTTACTGAACCAAATCATGGATCAGACCCTGGAGGCATGGAAACACGAGCAAGAAAAACAGAGGGCGGATTCAGGCTGACAGGAAACAAAATGTGGATTTCAAACTCACCAGTTGCCGATATTTTCGTAGTCTGGGCCAAAAATGATGATGGAGTAATAAGAGGCTATATCCTAGAAAAAAACATGGAAGGCTTAAGTACTCCTAAAATTGGGGGTAAAATGTCTCTGCGTACATCAGTAACCGGTGAGATTGTTATGGATAATGTATTTGTATCAGCAGAAAATGAATTACCCAACGTTTCCGGTTTAAAAGGACCATTCGGGTGCCTAAACCGTGCACGTTTCGGTATTGCATGGGGCATTTGGCAGACCCCTGGCGGCAAATCAACTGATACAAAAGAAACTGGCAGATATGCAGACTGAAATTGCGCTTGGGATGCAGGGTGTTCTCCAAATGGGACGTCTGATGGATAATGATAAATGTTCTCCAGAATTGATTTCTCTGATGAAACGCAACAATTGCGGTAAAGCCCTTGAGATTGCCCGGGCAGCCCGCGATATGCACGGAGCAAATGGAATTTCTGATGAATTTCATGTTATGAGACACATGACGAATTTAGAGACAGTCAATACTTACGAAGGTACACATGATATTCATGCACTAATATTAGGACGCGCCCAGACTGGAATCCAAGCATTTTCCTAAAAATCCTAACAACAACGAATATGTTGGTAAAGGCAGAATCCTTAAAAAGAATAGTCTCAGCGATACTTGAAAAAGGAGGAAGCAGCAATAATGAAAGTCAAGTCGTGGCTGATCATTTGGTACGTGCAAATCTGGCAGGCCATGACAGTCACGGTGTGGGCATGCTCCCGAAGTATGTAAAGATGCTTAAGGCAAAACTGCTTTTCCCAAACCAGGAGCCTGAAATAGTGAAAACTAATGGTTCAATAATGATGTTTGACGGGAAACGTGGATATGGACAAGCCGTAGGTAAAATAGCTATGGAGCAGGCCATTGAAAAATGCCGAGAAACTGGTTTGGTTTTGATGACCCTGCGTAATTCTCACCATCTTGGACGAATAGGCACATATGGAGAACAAAGCATTGAGGCTGGAATGGTGTCAATGCATTTTGTCAATGTGACAGATCATTCTCCCTACGTAGCACCTCATAGAGGTTCAGACGGACGTTTTGCAACTAATCCAATTTGCCTGGCCATGCCTGGAACCAATAAACATCCGCCAGTTTTGCTGGACATGGCTACCAGCAGGATTGCCTTGGGTAAGGCAAGAGTTGCCATAAATAAAAAAGAAACTCTTGACGAAGGACTTGTCTTAGACCACAAAGGGAAACCGAGCAATAACCCCGGGGTAATGGCAGGTTACTTATATCCTGAAAGGGAAGATAATCCTCCCCTTGGAGCGCTATCTCCATTAGGAGAATACAAAGGATCCGGACTTGCTCTGTTTTGCGAATTATTTGGCGGAGTACTAAGTGGTGGGGGGACAATACAACCCGAAAATAAACGCCATGACAGCATCATCAACAACATGTTCACTTTGATTATTGATCCTGTAAAATTAGTAGAAATTCCCTGGATGCAACATGAAATTGAGGAAATAACTTCATTCTGCAAAAAATCTCCTCCGGCAGATACGGAAGAACCGGTCCTTATTGCAGGAGATCCTGAACGGCTTAAAGAACAAGAACGCAAAGAAAATGGAATACCTGTTGATAAAACTACATGGAGACAGATTATTGAAGGTGGCGAGACACTTGGATTATCCCGTATTGAAATTGAACAAATGCTCTGAAAAGCATGAAAATTATCTTAAGACCATTTAAATAAAGGCAAACAGAATCACATAGGATGAACTCTCCTCACCGAACAAAAACAATTTCACTCCAGAACAAAGTCCGCATAGTCACCGCAACAAGTTTGTTCGACGGTCACGATGCCGCAATTAACATCATGCGCCGCATCATTCAGTCACAAGGAGCGGAAGTTATTCATCTTGGCCATGATCGCGGTGTCGAAGAAATAGTTGATGTGGCAATACAGGAAGATGTGCAGGGCATTGCAGTAAGTTCCTACCAAGGCGGGCATAATGAATATTTTCGCTATATGGTTGACCTGCTGAAAAAGAAAGATTCCGGACACATACGAGTTTTTGCAGGAGGAGGTGGAGTGATTGTTCCCTCTGAAATTGATGAATTGATGGAATACGGAGTAAATCGTGTTTATTCTCCGGAAGACGGAAGAGAACTTGGACTGCAGGGAATGATTACAGATATGCTCAAACGGGCTGATTTCCCTTTAATAACTGATGATTTTATACCTGAGCCAGTAAAGCTTATTCCAGGAAGTACCCAGCATATTGCACGTAGTTTAACCTGGGCGGAAGGTCATTGGACTAACCGGCACGGGAGGAGCAGGGAAATCCTGCCTGATGGATGAACTGGTACGAAGTTTTATAACTGAGTTTCCGGATAAAAGGGTGGCAATAGTATCAATTGACCCCTCAAAACGTAAAACCGGAGGTGCATTACTTGGTGACCGCCTACGAATGAATTCGATTCATGATAGACGTGTTTACATGCGTTCGCTTGCCACACGTAGATCGAATCTTGCTACATCTGCCTCTCTGGACAGTTCCGTGAAATTGCTTCGTGCTTCCGGATTTGATCTAGTTCTGGTGGAAACTGCGGGAATCGGTCAAAGTGATTCTGAAATTTCTGACCTTGTTGATTTTAGTATATACGTGATGACCCCCGAATACGGAGCTGAGACCCAGTTGGAAAAAATCAACATGATTGATTTTGCCGACTGCATTGTGATCAATAAATTTGATAAACCAGGAGCTGAAGATGCATTGCGT
>LULG01000177.1_pt1 | contig 15849 bp, 18 predicted proteins | sample 728211 | NCBI WGS metagenome assembly LULG01 (sample SAMN03860295, study PRJNA289734) | marine metagenome | biome: seawater column; feature: ocean; material: water; isolation source: Red Sea water column Station 169 - depth 200m | place: Saudi Arabia: Red Sea | collected 2011-10-15 | depth 200 m | reverse complement strand
ATCCGGTTCTGTCCTGGAGGTAGTGATGCGAGGCCGTCAGGTTGAAGGTTTGACCGATGCCAACGAACGCTTCCAGACTCAAGTTCCGAATTATCCTGCACTATTTGAAATTCTTGAAAAGAATCAGGTCCGAACTAGGGTCGAACCAACGGATCAGGGCAATATTTTTCTGGCAATCCTCAACAGTTGGTTGCCTATGCTGCTCATCATAGGGATCTGGCTTTTTTTTATGCGTCAGATTCAGGGTGGCGGAAACCGGGCGATGAGCTTTGGTAAAATCCGTACCCAGATGAAAGATAAAGAACAGAACACGGTTCGCTTCAATGATGTTCAGGGCATTGATGAGGCCAAAGAAGAATTAACCGAAATAGTCGAGTTTCTGTCTGCCCCGGAAAAGTTTGAAAAACTTGGTGGAGAAGTACTTGCCAACGCATGTGGACCATGTATCGGTCAATGGAAGAGGTCTGATGTGAATGATGGTGAAAAAAATACGATTATTACTTCTTTCAATAGAAATTTTGCAAAACGTAATGATGGAAATGCGGCAACTGAAGCATTTGTTGCTAGTCCCGAAATTGTTACGGCTTTAGCAATTGCAGGGAAATTAGATTTTAATCCTATTTCGGATAGTATCATGCTTGATAACGATGAAAGATTTATATTTGAAGCACCAGAGGGTTCGGAATTACCTAATGAAGGATTTGCAAAAGTTAAAACATTAGATTTTGATCCTTGTGAAGTCCCAGAAATTAATAAAGAGATTTTTATTAATCCTAAAAGCAGAAGACTACAGATATTGAAACCTTTTGAAAAATGGAATAATAAAGAAATGGAAGATGTACAACAGATCATGTTTCTCCAGCTGGAACATGGCTTAGATTTAGAGGACATTTAGAAAATATATCACAAAATATGTATTCTGGTGCATTAAATGCTTTTACAGAAACTACTGGCGAAGCAATTAATACAGACAATAAAAAAACAGGAAATATATATGAAATTGCCAAATATTATAATTCAAATAATATTAATTGGATAGTTGTTGCAGATGAAAATTATGGTGAAGGATCTAGCAGAGAACACGCAGCCATGGAACCAAGATTTATGGGTTGTAAAATAATTCTTGCAAAAAGCTTTGCTAGGATTGCACAAACTAACCTTAAAAAACAAGGGATTATACCTTTAATCTTTGAAAATGAATCAGACTATGATTTAATTGAAGCATTTGATGTAATCTCAACTGTTAATTTGAAAAAATTCAAATCAGGAAATAATATTAAACTATCTCTAAAAAAACCAGATGGATCAATACATACAATCAATACTTTGCACACATTCTCTAATAATCAAGTTTCATGGTTTAAAGCAGGATCTGCATTAAATCTTATAGCAAATCAGTCATGAATGGTATAAATAAAATAAATAAAGATTGGGATTTTACTATTGGATTAGAAATTCATGTTCAATTGGAGACAAATTCTAAGATGTTTAGTTCATGTGAGTATTCTTATGATAAATCAGAAAACTCATTAACATGTCCTACCTCTCTGGGATTGCCTGGAGCTTTGCCAACTATTAATGAAAAAGCAATTGATTTTGCAATCAAATTTGGTTTAGCAGTAAAGGGAAACATTAATTTATCTTTCTCATTTGCTAGAAAACACTATTTTTACCCTGATCTTCCTAAAGGATATCAAATTTCACAATATGAAAAACCAATTGTAACAGGAGGATCAATCCCAATTTGGTGGGATAATAAGAAATATAATATTGATCTAACAAGAGCTCATCTTGAAGAAGATGCAGGAAAATTAACTCATAACTTTCCTAGGGATAAAAGCGAAGTTGACTTTAATAGAAGCGGAGTTCCTTTAATTGAAATTGTAACAGAACCAGTTATGTCTCATCCTGAACAAGCAAGAGCTTTCATCCAAAGAATTAAACAAGTTGTTAATTATATTCTTATATCTAATGCTGAAATGGAACAAGGAAAGTTAAGATGTGATGCAAATATTTCTATTAAGAAGAAAAATTCAAAGAAACTTGGAACAAAAACGGAAATTAAAAACATTAATTCTTTTAGAAATGTACAAAAAGCAATTGAGTCTGAAATAAAAAGACAACATAAATTATTGACGACTGGAAAATCGGTTAAACAAGCAACTCTTACATGGAATAATGAAAAAAATATTGCAGAAGTGATGCGAATCAAAGAAAATGCTGATGATTATAGATACTTTCCTGATCCTGATTTACCACCAGTAAAAGTCAATCAAAAAAGAATTCAATCGATCAAAAAATCACTTCCTCTTCTTCCATTTGACTTAGAAAATAGGTGGATCAAAAATTATAATTTTACATCTATTGAAGCTATGACTCTATCCAATACTACTGAAATTGCATCCTATTTTGAAAAAATGATTTCAGTCAATACAAATCCCAAAGATGCAAATAAATGGATTACAGGAGAATTATTCAGACTATTTAATGAAGAAAATAAATTATTTGATAGCAAGAAAATCAGTCCTCAAGATTTATCAGAAATTATATCTTTAGTCAATACGGAAAAAATAACAGCGTCTTCTGGAAAAGATATCTTAAGAAAATTATTTCACTCTAAATCATCTCTTAAAACAATTCTCAAAGATGGAAAATATGCTGATGATTCCAAAAAAATCAAAAAAATTATTGAAGTTCTGAATAAAGAATTAAAGAAAAAATAATTAGAATTTTCTTCCTTGAGACACTAAATCTCGAATCACAACATCAATACCTTTTTTATCAATAATTCTTAGTCCCTTTGCAGATACTCTTAAAGTAATAGACTTGTTTAAACTATCAACCCAAAAAGTCTTCTTTTGAAGATTAATATCAAATTTTCTACGAGTTTTGTTATGAGCATGACTAACATTGTTACCATGCATAACTTTCTTACCTGTAACTTCACAAACTCTTGACATTTTTTAACCTTTTTTTGTTTAATTTTATTAAGGTTTGGAAATATAAATCATTTATGACTCATTTCAAAAAAAAATTACAAATTGGAAATATTAATATAGACTTCCCTTTCTTCTTAGCTCCTATGGCTGGAGTGACAGATTATGCTTTTAGAGTAATAGCAAAAGAATTCGGTGCTGGCATAGTATATTCAGAATTTGTCTCTGCACATGGCATTATTAGAAAAAACGAAAAAACTCTCAAAATGATTCAGTTTTCCGATTTCGAAAGACCGATTGGAATTCAAATATTTGGTGATAGTCCTGAAGTAATGAGAGATGCAGCCAAAGTTGTCTATGAAAAATTTAAACCAAATCTTATTGATATTAATTATGGATGTCCAGTACCTAAAGTAACTAAGAAAGGAGCTGGGTCTGCTGCATTAAAAGATTTATGTCTTATGGAAGATATTACTCAAGCAGTCGTAGAATCTGTTCCAAAAATTCCAGTAACTGTTAAAATGAGAGCTGGATGGAATGCAGAAAAAATAGTTAGTACAGAAGCTGGCATTAAACTTGAAAAAATTGGAGTTAAAGCTATTACATTGCACCCAAGAACTACGGTTCAAATGTATAAATCAAAAGCAAACTGGGATTTGATAAAAGAATTAAAAGAAAATGTTGATATTCCAGTTATTGGAAATGGTGATGTAAGTAGCATTGATGATATAAAAAGAATGTTCAAAACTACAAATTGCGATGGTATTATGATTGGCAGAGCTGCCCTGGGGAATCCTTGGTTTTTTACTGAAATAAAAAAATATATGAATAATGAAGATCCAAAAGATATTAGCATGAAAGAAAGGTTCGAAGTCTGTCAAAAACATTTAGACTTACTTGTACAGACTCATGGTGAAGTCATTGGAACAAATAATATGCGAAAACATTTTGGTTGGTACTTTAAAGGATTTAAAGATGCATCCGCATTGCGAAAAAAATTAGTTTTAGTAAAGAATTATTCTGAAATGAAAGATATTTTATCTAATATTAGGCACTAAAAACAAAGGAAAAAATAATAAGGGAAATTATGGACAAAAATTTTAAAGCAATTAATGAACCAATACTCGATTTTGAACCAGGTTCAAAGCATAGAGAAGAGCTACTAAAAGAATTAGAACGACAATCAAGTAGACAAGTTGAGATTCCTGTTATTATTCATGGAAAAGAACACTTCACAGGAAATACAAAGAAATGTGTCAAACCACATGATCATAATCATATCCTTGGTCAAAGTCATCAAGCTGGTGAGAAAGAAATAAAAATGACTATTGAGTCATCAATGGAAGCTTGGAAATCATGGTCTACTACATCCCTAGAATATAGAGCATCAATTTTCAGAAAAGTTGCAGATTTAATAGCCGGACCTTATAGATATAAAATCAATGCAGCGGCAATGTTAGATATTGGAAAAAGTATTTTTCAAGCAGAAATTGATGCATCATGCGAATTAATTGATTTTTTGAATTTTAACATAGAATATGCTCATAAAATGCATGGAGTTTTTCAACCATTCTCCCCTCCTGAAATGGATAATTCATTAGAATTTAGACCTCTTGAAGGATTTGTATTTGCAATAGCTCCATTTAATTTCTTCAGTATTGGTGGAAATCTTGCTGCTGCACCTGCTTTACTTGGGAATACAGCAATATGGAAACCAGCAAGTAGTGCTATTTATTCATCTTATTATATTATGAAACTTTATAAAGAAGCTGGACTTCCTGATGGAGTGATTAATTTTCTTCCAGGATCTGGAGCAGAAATTGGAAACGAAGTTTTAAATCATAGAGACTTGGCTGGTATTCATTTTACTGGATCTACAGAAACATTTAGATCAATATGGAAAACAGTATCTAATAATATAGAAAACTATAAGAACTACCCTAAACTTGTTGGTGAAACAGGTGGAAAAGATTTTTGTATAGCACATGAATCTGCGAATATTGATGCTTTAGTAACTGGAATGATTCGAGGAGCATTTGAGTATCAAGGACAAAAATGTTCAGCAATGTCTAGGGCTTATCTTCCTAAAAATCAATGGGATAAAATTAAAGAAAAACTAGTCACAGAAGTGGCAAGTATTGACGTTGGACCACCTGAAGATTTAAAAAACTTTGTTAATGCTGTAATCGATGAAAATGCTTTTGATAAGATTGCTTCTTATGTTGATTTTGCTAATGATGCAGATGATTGTGATGTTTTATGTGGAGGCACATATGATAAATCAAAAGGATATTTCATTCAACCTACTGTTATTGTAACAACAAATCCTCACTTTAAAACTTTAGAAGAAGAAATTTTTGGACCGGTGCTTACAATTTATATTTACGACAATAATAAATGGTCAGAAACATTAGATCTCATTGATAATACTTCTCCTTACGCATTAACGGGATGTGTTTTCTCAGAAGACAAAACTATTGCTGAAGAGGTAAAATCAACACTGAGATTTGCAGCTGGTAATTTCTATATCAATGATAAACCAACAGGGGCGGTTGTTGGTCAACAACCATTTGGAGGAAGCAGAGCATCTGGTACAAATGACAAAGCCGGATCAATGTTAAATCTATTAAGATGGACTTCACCAAGAACTATCAAAGAAACATTTGAACCTCCAGTAAAATATCAATACCCATTCATGGACGAACATGAAGATTCATGAATATCAAGCGAAAGAAATTCTAGAAAAATTTGATATTCCGATTCAAAGAGGTTACCCTCTAGATAACAAATCAGATATCAATTCTACTATCAAAAGAGTTCAAGAAAACTTTGACACTGAAGCAGTAATTGTTAAAGCACAAGTTCATGCTGGAGGAAGAGGCAAAGGTGGTGGAGTAAAATATTGTGCAACTCATGAAGATGCTCAAAATGCAGCTAATAGTATTTTAGGAATGAATCTTATTACACATCAAACCGGTCCTGAAGGTAAAAAAGTAAATAAAATACTTATTACTGAAGCTTTGGATATTAAAAAAGAGTATTATTTTGCTATCACATTTGATCGTTCAAAAAATTGTGATGTATTGATTGTATCAGATGAAGGTGGTATTGATATTGAAGAAGTTGCCAACAATTCACCAGAAAAAATTATTAAGGCTTGGATTAATGACTCAGAAAATTCTCTTTTAAATGGAATTAATGGGATTATTTCAAAACTTTCATTAGAAAAGTATCAGAATCAAATTGAAGACATCTTTAGAAAACTATATAGATGTTATTATGAATCAGATTGTTCTTTGTTAGAAATTAATCCACTTGTTATTACTACAGATGATAATGTTATTGCGCTTGATGCTAAAGTGAATATTGACTCTAATGCTCTTTTTAGACATCCTGAAATCAAAGCATACCGAGATAAATCAGAAGAAAATCCGCTAGAACTGAAAGCGTCTGAATATGGACTAAATTATATTAAACTTGATGGCAATGTAGGATGTATGGTTAATGGTGCCGGATTAGCCATGGCAACTATGGATATAATAAAACATTATGGAGGTGAACCAGCAAATTTCTTAGATGTTGGCGGTGCTGCTAATGTAGAGACTATTAAAAATGGATTTAAGATTATTCTATCTGATCGTAATGTAAAATCGATTCTAATTAATATCTTTGGTGGAATTGTACGATGTGATAGAGTGGCAAATGGAGTCATTCAGGCTGTTAAAGAATTGGATTTGGATGCTTCCGTTGTTGTAAGACTTCAAGGAACGAATGCTGATTTGGCTAAAGAAATACTTGATGATTCTGGTATTAATATAATTAGTGCTGAAACAATAAACGAAGCTGCTAAAAAAGCAGTGGAGGCAGTGTAATGTCAATACTTTTAGATAAGAATACAAATATTTTGGTACAAGGAATTACTGGATCTGAAGGCCTCTTTCATACTGAACAAATGCTTAACTATAATGCGAAAGTATTGTGTGGAGTTACTCCAGGAAAAGGTGGACAAGTAGTTACAAATAATCAATTACCTGTTTTTAACTCAATTAAAGATGCAAAAAAACAATTTGATATTCATGCCACTACTATTTTTGTTCCTCCAAAATTTGCAGCAGATGCAATAATTGAAGCCATTGAAGAAAATATCAAATTAATAGTATGTATTTCTGAAGGGATACCTGTTAGAGATATGATTGAGGTAAAAAATATGCTTAATAAATCTTCTAGCATACTAATAGGACCAAATTGTCCAGGCATTATTACTGCAGAAGAATCAAAAATTGGTATTACTCCTGGTTTTATTTGTAAAAAAGGATCCATAGGAATTTTATCCCGATCTGGAACATTAACATATGAAGCTATCGACCAAGTTGTTAATATAGGACTTGGACTAACAACAGCAGTAGGAATTGGTGGTGATTCAGTAATTGGTTCAAGTATGATTGATATTCTAAAACACTTTGATGCAGATGAAGAAACAAAAGGAATTGTTATGATTGGAGAAATAGGTGGTAATATGGAAAATGAAGCTGCAAAATGGATAAGAGATAACATGAATAAACCTGTTGTTTCCTTCATTGCTGGTCAAACAGCTCCAAAGGGAAAAAGAATGGGTCACGCAGGTGCTATCATATCAGAGGGGTCAGAAACTGCTGAAGCAAAAATTGACATATTGAAAGAATGTGGGGTTACAATTTCGAATACCGTATCAGAAATTGGAAGCACTATGAAAAAAATAATAGGATAATCAATGAATCAAACACTAGCAATTATAAAACCAGATGCAATGAAAAAAGATAATATGAATAATATCAAAGAAGATATTATAGACAATGGATTTAGCATTCTAAAAGAAAAAACGTTGTTGCTTACAGATAAACAGGCATGTTCTTTTTATGATATTCATAAAGAAAAACCATTTTTTGATGAATTAGTAGAGTTTATGACATCATATGAATGTCATGTGATGATATTAGAGAAAGAAAATGCTGTAGAAGAATGGCGTAATCTTATGGGAGCAACAGATTCACAAAAAGCTGAGATTGGAACTATAAGAAATAAATATGGAACGGATGTATCTATGAATGCTACGCATGGTTCAGATAGTAATGAAAACGCAATAAAAGAAATCAACTTCTTCTTCAATGACTAAATACATTACACTACTACTTCTGATGACTATATGCTATGCACAAGAATCTAGCGATGCATGGCTTGATATTACTTTAGAAGAAGATAAGACACCTCAAAATGTAGAATCAAATATAGTAGATAAAGATGACAATATATATTTCATTATACAAGTTGCTGCAAGAAAAAATTTTCCTGAAGCTATTGATGTAGTCAAGAAACTCAATGAAATTGGCTTTGATGCATTTATTCAAAAAAATGATACCAATCCAGATGCAAGATATAGAATCCGTTATGGAAATTTCTCCTCTAGAGAAGATGCTTCTAAAACAGCAGATATTATCAAAGAAAAACTAGGATATGACTGTTGGATTAATCAAGTAGAATTATAAAAATTATTTTAATTCAAACATTTATTTGTTTATATTGGCGCTGATTAAGGAAAAAAATGTTACCAAAAAAGAGACAATCAAAAACGAGGTCAAAAAAGAGAAGAACTCATTATAAATCTTCACTAGTACGTACTGTCAAGTGTAAGAATACAGGTGAAGAACACTTGCCTCATCATGCATACTATCATGACGGAATTCTTTATTATAAAGGAAAACCTGTCGATCAAGAATAATGGATTGTTGTTTTATTTTTTCAGGACAAGGTTCACACCGTCCTGGCATGGGAATAAATCTCTATAAACACTCTTCAATGGCAAAATCAAAAATTGATTTAGCTGATTCAGTGTTGGGTTATAAAATATCTCAAATTATGTTTGATGATAATGAACCTGTTTTAAAAAAGACAATTAATGCCCAAGTAGCAATTTATATTCATTCATGTATTTTATTTGATATTATAAGAGAGAGTAAATACAACCCTGTTGCAGTTGCTGGACATAGTTTAGGTGAATTTTCAGCATTATATGCAAATGGAACATATAGTTTCGAAGATGGATTAGAAATTGTCAAAACACGTGCACAGGCAATGCATCAATGCGAAACTAATAATAAAGGTAAAATGAGTGCGGTAATGGGTCTTAGTAAGGAAACAATCTCCAAAGTATGCAATAATAGTGATACACAAGTTGCCAACATTAATTCTGATCAACAAATTGTTATTTCTGGACCAGATATATCCGTTGAAGAAATTTCTAATGAATTAAAGTCTTTAGGAGCAAAACGTATTATTCCATTAAATGTAAGTGGTGCATTTCACTCAAAATTAATGTCCGAAGCAAAACCAAAATTAAAAGACATTATTTCAGAAAAAATATTTCAAACTCCTCACTGCCCTATTGTTTCAAATTATGATGCAAAAGACAAAACAAGTACTGATGAAATAAAACATGCTTTAATTGAACAGATTGATAACACGGTACTCTGGCTTGAAAGCGTTAAACAACTTGGAAACATTAATGGTAATTTCATTGAGATCGGCCCAAAGAAAGTTTTAACTGGATTAATAAAAAAAATAAATGAATCATTTCATATCTCTAGTTTTAATTCTTATAATGATACTAAACAATTATTAAATGTTTAAATATTCAAATAAAACTGCTGTTGTAACAGGAGCATCCAGAGGTATTGGAAAGGAAATTGCAACCACTTTAGCAGACAATGGAATACAAGTAATTGGTATTGCAACTTCTGAAGAATCACTGGATACAATTAGAGATATAGACAATATCATTCCTTTTTGCTGTGATATATCAGATGAAAAATCTATTGAAGATTTATATACTTTTGTCACAGAACATTCTAGTAACATTGATATCTTAGTTAATAATGCTGGAATTCATATGGACAACATTCTGTTAAGAATGCAAACAGAAGAATGGAAAAGAGTATTAGATGTTAACCTGAATGGACCTTTTTATTTAACAAAAATATTATTGAAAAATATGGTAAAAAATAAAAAAGGTAGGATAATTAATATATCGTCTATTTCAGGAACTGATGGCAATAAAGGACAAAGCAATTATTCTGCTTCTAAAGGCGGATTATTAGCATTTACAAAATCTCTTGCAAAAGAAGTAGGAAAACGCAATATAACTGTAAATTGTATCGCTCCAGGAATTATTGAGACTGATATGATCTCTGACTTGAGTGATACAGTAAAAAAAGGCTATTTGCAAAGAATTCCATTAAAAAAATTTGGAAAACCAGAAGATATTAGCAAAATGATTTTGTTTTTATGTTCTGATGAAGCGAGTTATATTACTGGTCAAACATTTTATATTGATGGTGGAATGTCATTAAACTAATTAGGAGTTAGAATATGTCATCAAATGATAAAGTAAAAAATATAGTTGTTGATAAGTTAGGTGTTGAGGAATCAAGAGTTGTACCTGAAGCAAATTTTCTTGATGACTTAGGTGCAGATTCACTAGATATCGTCGAATTAATTATGGAATTTGAAGAAGAATTTGATATAGAAATTCCTGATGAAGATGCAGAAACAATTACTACTGTTGGTGCAGCAATAGACTATATTGATAAACACACTAGCTAATCTTGGAAAATAGAGTTGTCATTACTGGGGAAGGTAGCATTTCTCCGTTAGGTCTTTCATCACAATCCTTGTGGGATAATTTAATTGGTGGCGTATCTGGAATTAGATTAATAAAACAATTTGATACAGAAAATTTAAGTGTAAAAATTGCTGGAGAAATTTCTGATTTTAATCCTTCTGAATTTTTTGACCGTAAACAAGAAAGAAAGCTTGATCGGTATACTATGTTTGCACTCGTTGCAGCTGAAGAAGCAATCAAACAATCAGGAATTGATTCTTCGGAAACTGGCGTAATTCTTGGTGTTGGCATTGGTGGTATGCATACCCTTGAAGAACAACATTCAAGAGTTGAGAATCGAGGACAACGTGGTGTATCACCACAATTTATTCCAAAAATGATAGCCAATATTGCTGGAAGTCAAATTGCTATAAAATATGGATTTCATGGACCAAACTATGCAGTTACCACTGCATGTTCATCAGCAACCGATGCCATTGGGATGGCATATCAACTTATTCAATCTGGACAGACCAATGTAGTCATTTCTGGTGGATGTGAAGCGGGAATTACTCCATTAACTCTTTCAGGGTTTGCTAATATGAAAGCTTTGTCTACACAAAATGATAATCCAACTGAGGCATCTAAGCCATTTGATAAAAATAGAGATGGATTTATACTATCTGAGGGTGCAGGAATTTTAGTATTGGAATCTTTAGAGCATGCGGAAAAAAGAAATGCAACTATTTTAGGTGAAATTGTAGGATACGGATGTACAAATGACGCCTATCATGTTACCCAGCCAGACAATGATAGCAAAAGTGCAACAAAAGCAATTAATCTTGCGTTAGAAAATAGCAATCTTAATCCTGCTGATATCGACTATATTAATGCTCACGGTACTTCTACATATTATAATGATATGTTAGAAACTCAAGCAATTAAACAAGCATTTGGAAATCATGCAGAACAATTATTAGTCAGCTCAACAAAATCGATGACAGGTCATTTGTTGGGTGCTGCGGGCGCTATTGAGGCAATCGCATGTATTCATGCATTAAATCAAGGAATTATCCCCCCTACCATCAATTATAACACTCCTGATCCTGAATGTGATTTAAACTATGTCCCAAATAAGCATGTGAAAAAAGACATTAATATTGCGATGAGTAATTCTTTTGGGTTTGGCGGACATAATTCTGTGCTAATATTTAAGAAATTCTAAATCTATTCAACGGTCACTGAATGTTTTCGAACAGTGATTTAATTTCATTCTTTATTCTGCATATGGATGGTTCCAGGCAGGATAGCAAAAAGCATTATAAGTGTTGCCCAATAATCAACACCTAGGGATTCTTCAGATAAATAATCCTTTACTCCAATCATAACTAAAATAATTATCATGCCAATATTAAGAAAAAGCATAAATTTTTTAAATGTTAGTTTTTTAATCACTGTTTAAAATTACTCCACCGTTATAGATTTTTTTAAAGTATCAATATTATCAATGTTCATAATATCAACTCCATGAAGAGTAGAACACCAATAACTTAACCAATCAATATAGTTAATTAGATAAAGAAGCGAAGCGAGATGATTAGAAACTATTTCGGATGGAACTTGAATATGATTATTAAATGATAGTTTATCTTTTAATATATCATTTGTAATCGTCATTCTTTTGATATTTTTATCATGTCTAATGTTAATCCAAAGCAAAGAAAATGCACTATTATCAATTTGTTCACTTTGCCATCCTACAATTTCGTTATGATTCATCTCCGGCAATGTAATATTGTATGATAGCATTTTACTGTTTTCATTGAACTGTGATTTTAGCCTAAAACCAATAGATGTCATATCTTCTTCTGTGACAACAATTGGCATTGTTGAATATATTGCTTTTGCTAAGGAATGTATTTCATTTCCTTCAGAGGAATAGTTATCAGAATAACTTTGAAGCAAATCAATATCTAAATCATTTAATAGATTGCTATTTAGCAATTTGATTAAAACTGTTAAAGAATATCCTGTTGCAGATCTTGGAGGATATCCTTCTGGGAGAACATAGCAATCTTTGTTATCATTTTTTAAAGTTTCTAAAAGTTCTCCTCCTGATGTTATTCCAAAAATATTATTGGTAAGCTCTTTTGCAGAATGATAATATGATAGAGTTTCTTCTGTTTTTCCAGAATAAGATGATACAATGACCAACGTATTTTGATTGATTGCAGTATTTGGAATATAATTTCTTTCTACAACAATATTTACTTGAGGTAAAAGATCTTTAACAATCAATCCAGCAATGGCAGATCCCCCCATCCCTACAATAACAACTTTATCATAATCTGAACCAATACTAAGTAACTTGGTATTATCAATAGTATTAGAAATCTGTTTTGGAAAGTTTTTTATTTTGTTATACATCAATCATTTATGTCGCTTAACTATTAAATTTAAAAGTAGTCCAACATCCTCTTGAATATCTTCTGGTAGAGAATTTACAACTTCTCTACATTTTTTCTCATAACTACTCAGCAAATCATTTGCTTTATTTAAAACACCACTTTCTTTAAAATAATCTCCTAAAATTTGTTTTTTTTCAACAATGTCTATTGATTTTATTTGATTTTCTAATTTTTCCCAATTTTCTTTATCATATTCAAACGCTATACTTGATAGAATTGTTTTTTTTCTTCTCTCAATATCAGAACTGGTTCCTTTTCCCATATTTTCTTCTGATGTCAACATTTCTAAGATATCATCCTGCATCTGAAAGATTACTCCTAAATTTTCACCTAATTCTTTCAAAGACAGTTTATGCTCTAGGAATATCTCACTCATTAATGCTGGAATTTCAAAACATAAAGAAAATAAAGATCCCGTTTTCTTTTTACTCATTAGCAGATAATCATTTACTGTGGCATTTCTATTTTCAAATTCCATATCATACGCTTGTCCCTCACAAACCTCCAAGATAACTTCATTATATCTAACAAGAATTTCTAAAGTATTAGTCTTAATTTTACCAATATAGATAGGACCTAATGCTCCTAACCCATCTCCAGACAATATTGCATGGGCATTATCCCATTTTTCATGAATTGTAGTAACATTATGTCTTAAAGTATCTTCATCCATTATATCATCATGAACTAGCGTAAAATTATGTAATAGTTCTACGCCCATGGCAGCATTTATAGCATCATTAGAATCATTTTCAAAAAGATCTCCCAAAAATAGTACAATAACTGGTCTTAATCTCTTTCCTTCAGACTTTATAATATGCTTAATAGGATCATAGATATAGGATGGATCTTTCAAATCTTGAAGCTTGTTCCATTCTTCAATAAAATGACTTTTATATTCTTCTATACTTTTAATCTTCACTAAGTGTTTCTAGTATTTTTTTAGTGTGTTTATAACCATCCTCTGCAGAAGGCGCCCCTGCTTGATACACACTACAATTATCTGTTTTATTCATGATAGCTGCTAATGGATAATCATTACCGCCTTCCATTGTTCTATCTCCTATAAAAATATATTGATCGGTAGGAAAATATTTTTTTATTTCGCTTAGTACTTGAGATTTATTCATTCCTTTTGGTGTAATATCAATTGATATTTGCCCTCCAATAACAGCTTCAATATCTTTCCATGTTGCATTAATTTCTTCTGCAATAGAAGACCTTTCACCAACATTGGAGTCATATTCAAAATAATCTTGTCGTTGTTCCAAAGAACAATCTCTTCCCACTATACTAAAATTGAGCATTGAACCTCTATCTTCAATATGGTTCCCTGCTTTAGTGGTATAATCGGTATTTTCTAATTTCTTTTGTAGGAAACTAAGTAAATCTTCTGACGGTTTAAACTCACGATTATACTTTTGACTATCATTGATAAATAACTGATTCCCACCACAAGGAAACACCCCTGCTGCAAGATCTAATATATAACCAGGAAGTTGTTCCTGTATTTTTTCTAGATTACTACCACTAACAAGATAAAAAGTGTTCTTTTTAGCCCATTTTGAAAAAAATGCTTCAAAATCTTCTGTCATTGCTCTTCTTGAAGGTGTTAAAGTACCATCTACATCGAAAATATAAATCTTTTTCATGCTTATCTTCCTCCTTCTAGACTAGCAAAATATCTTTTAGCCTCTTTTTTAATATGAGGTGATAAATAAAGTGCAGAAATCATAGTAGGTATAGCCATTAAAGCAAACATAGAGTCAACAATATTAACAGCTAAATCTAGAGAAAGTACAGATCCAATCACAAGTGTAAAGACATAAAACATTCTATAGTATACCTTTGAACCTGTTCCAAACAAGTAGGATGCACATTTACAACCATAATATGAATAACCAAACATAGTTGATAAAGCAAATGTTGCAACTGAAAATACTAGGATAAAATCTCCAACAATACCCAAATGATTAGAAAAAGCTTTCTGAGTTAAACTTACTCCTTCAAACTGTCCTACAGTCCAATCATTTGAAAGCAAGATAACAATACCAGTAATTGAACAAACAAGAATTGTATCAATAAATGGACCAAGCATTGCAACTAAACCTGATCTAATAGGTTCATTTGTTTTTGCTGCTCCAATAGCCATTACCTCTGTCCCCATTCCAGCTTCATTTGAAAATGCTGCTCTTCTAAAACCTTGACTAATTACTACAGCTGTACCTACAAATCCGCCAGCAACAGCACTACCCTTAAAAGCGCTCACAAAAATTAAATTAAAAATTGATGGAATTGCTGCAAGGTTTGATAAAACAATATATAACCCTGACAAAAGATAGATTAATACCATAAATGGTACGAGTTTAGAGGCCACATCAGCAATACGTTGTAACCCACCAAAAATTACAAATGAAACTATCGTTGCAATTATGATTCCAATAGTAAGATCCATATAAAACGCATCGTTTATATTAAGATTATACTTTACAAGCTGATCTGAAAGAATTTGTGTTAATTGATTAACCTGCAACAAAGATAAACATCCGATAAGACCTGCAATACTAAACCAATAGGATAAGAACTTAAATTTCTTTCCCATGCCTTGCTCTATGACATACATAGGACCACCTTGCAACTCATTATCCGAATCATATCCTCGAAACATAATTCCTAGAGAACAAGTAAAAAACTTTGTCGCCATACCAACAATAGCACTAATCCACATCCAGAAAAGCGCACCAGGACCTCCAAGAGATATTGCAACAGCGACTCCTGCAATATTTCCTATACCAACTGTACTTGATAGTGC
>LULG01000506.1_pt1 | contig 15866 bp, 15 predicted proteins | sample 728211 | NCBI WGS metagenome assembly LULG01 (sample SAMN03860295, study PRJNA289734) | marine metagenome | biome: seawater column; feature: ocean; material: water; isolation source: Red Sea water column Station 169 - depth 200m | place: Saudi Arabia: Red Sea | collected 2011-10-15 | depth 200 m | reverse complement strand
TTTTTACGGCTATTATCCGATGGCGAGCCATGCGGTGCTCAGCGCAGGCAAGGTCGGCGCCGGCGGCTTCACCGACATCACGCCGCGGCGCACCACCCTGCCCCCCATTTACAATCAATATCAGCGGATCGAGGCCTTGCCCGACTATCGCGCCGATCATCATGATTATTGGCCGATCTTCCGTCCGCTCTTCCTCACCGGCTGGCTGATCGCCGACCAGTTCGAGGATGATGGCGATTATGGCGCCGATCAGGTCCTGATCGCCAGCGCGTCGAGCAAGACCGCGATCGGCCTCGGCTTCGCGCTCGCCCAGCGCGCGGGGCCCCGCCCCGTCAGCATCGGGCTGACGAGCAAGGCCAATGTCGCGGCGCTGGCCGCGCAAGGCATCTACGACCGCGTGATCGCCTATGACGACATCGCTACGCTCGACGCTGCGACGCCGTCGGCCTTTGTCGACATGGCGGGCAATGGCGCCGTCACCCGCGCGGTGCACGGCCATTTCGGCGACGCGCTGAAGGTATCGATCATCGTCGGCAAATCGCACTGGGACGCCGAAGCCGACGCCGCGGCCTTGCCCGGCCCCGAACGACAGGGCTTCTTCGCCCCCGGCCGCAGCCAGAAGCGCGTCGGCGACTGGGGCGCCGCGGGCTTCGGGCAGCGAATCGCCGAGGCATGGCTGGGCTTCATGGCGGTCGCACCGCGCATCGCGCGCATCGACCGGCGCGAAGGTAGTGCCGCGGCGCTCGATGCCTATCGCGAAATGCTGTCGGGACGCGCCGATCCCGCGGCGGGGATATTGGTCGTCCCCTGACCAACGCGTCCCCTGCGTCCGCCTCCCGGTCAGAGCTTGACCGCGGCGTTGCCGCCTTCGGCCCATAGCGCCGATCCCGAAACGAAGCTCGCCATGTCGCTCGCCAGAAACAGCGCCGCCTGCGCGATCTCGTCGGGGTCGGCGATACGCTTCATCGCGTGCAGGCTGGCGGCCCATGCTTTCGATTCGGCATCGCCCGCCATCGCCGTATCGGTCCCGCCCGGGATCAGCGCGTTGGCGCGAATACCCGCCGCGCCATAATCGGCGGTGATCCCGCGCACGAGCCCGAGCAGCCCCGCCTTGGCGGCGCCGTAGCAGGCCATGCCCGGCAGCCCGACGCTGTTGCCGACAAAGCTTGAGGTAAAGATCAGGGCGCCCTTGCCGCGCGCCAGCATCGACGGAATCTGCGCGCGGGCGCCCAGAAAGGCGGCGGTCAGATTGGCCGCCATCACCGCGTCCCAATTGCCCGGCGCCTGATCGGCGAGCGGGGCGAGCGCGCCGACCGTACCCGCGTTGTTGAAAGCGATGTCGAGCCCGCCCCACGGTGCGCAGGCGGCAACCAGTGCCTCGTGCGTCGCGGCATCGGCAACGTCGCCCGCGACCGCGCGCGCCGTTCCGTTATCGGCGGCAATTTCGGCGACCACGGCATCGAGCCGCGTCCGGTCGCGTCCGCCGAGCACGAGCCGCGCGCCGTGACGCGCAAACAGCCGTGCGGCGGCGCGCCCGATTCCCGAACTCGCGCCGGTGATGATGACGGTCTTTCCTTCGAGCAGCATAAATCCTCCGGTGAATGAACAGCGCCGCGCCTTGCCGTAGCGGCAGGGGCGTGGCGTCCCGAAAGATGCGGTCAAATTCGCTTGATCTTGGACGATAGCGCGCGGCATGGCCGTCGGCATGGCTCAATACACGCATGTGATCTTCGACTTCGGCGGCGTCATCACCGCCTCGCCCTTCGAGGCGTTCAACCGGCTGGAAGCCGAACGCGGGCTACCCCGCGATTTCGTGCGCGGGGTGAATGCGCGCAACCCCGACACCAATGCCTGGGCGCTGTTCGAGCGCGCCGAGATCGACGCCGCAACCTTCGACACATTGTTCGCCGAAGAAGCGCGCGCGCTGGGCCACGACCTTGAAGGCGAAGCGGTTCTTGCGGTCCTCGCCGGCGCGGTGCGCCCGCAAATGGTTGCGGCGCTCGACACGCTGAAGGCCGGCGGCTTCACGATCGGCTGCATCACCAACAATGTGCCGTCGGGCAAGGGTGCCGGCATGGCGCGCAGCGAGGCGATGGCCGCCGAGGTCGCGGCGATCATGGCGCGCTTCGACCATGTCATCGAATCGTCGAAGGTCGGCGTACGCAAACCCGACCCGCGCATCTATCAGATGATGTGCGCGGCGCTGGGCGTCGAACCCGCGGCGTGCATCTACCTCGACGACCTCGGCATCAACTGCAAGCCCGCCGCCGCGCTCGGCATGCACGCGATCAAGGTGACGAGCGGCGAACAGGCGCTAGCCGACCTGTCCGCCGCACTGGGCGTGCCTCTACCCTGAGTGGCCAGAGCGGTGCATTGCCCCGCGCGGAATTTTGGGGTGGTTAGCTGTCGCCCAGCGGTTCAGGCTTGAAGCCGCCATTTGGAACGTATGGCGGATCAAGGCGACGGCACTTCCACTGATCTACCGGCGCCTTGGTGCCTGGACATGCAAACTCGGCTGTTGATTCTTCGCCAGTCTTATTGTCACGCCCGAGATACAGTGCGCTAAACCCATCGCAATAAACATCAGGCCTAGCGTCACAGCCAGTTTCGCGCTGATCGACAATCAGATAGCCTTCACGATAGAGCTCTTGCACTATCGGCGCATCGACATCTGTGACCGGCGCGAGAGCAGGATCCGGTTCGCGCTCCCAACGGTCGCTGGGGTCGCTAGAGCTACCAACGCCGCACGCTGTAATGACCAAAAATGGGACCAAGAGCACGACCGAGAGCTTTCGTCTCATCTCTTTCATTTGCCGGAACATACTGAGTGTGTGAACGGCAGCAACCGGTCGTTAGCGGCTCATCCGGTTTTGGATCGGGATGCCCTCACATCGGTCGCCTCGCTCTGCCCAGCGGCCACCGCCATCAAGACAACTATCAATGGCGAGATAACTTCGCGCTGCCCAACCAGCCCAAATGCCGAGCATGCCAGCGAGGATTACAGCAAACACGATTCGTCGCCTCATGCTGTGCGTAATAGGTCTGCTTGCGATGTCCGCAACCGGTCGTTCGCCGTCGTCCAGGCCTGTCTTTCGGGTCTAGTGCGCGAGCAGCAGCGGATAGCGGCCGCCCGTCACGAGATATTGCGTCGCGCCGCCGAAGATCGTCTCGCGCAGCCGGCTGCGACCGAAGGCGCCCATCACGATCAGGCCGGCGCCCAGCGCGTCGGCTTCCTTTTCGATCCGCTCCTCGGGGGTTTCGACGCCGCGCTCGATCGCGCGCAGTTCGGCGTGGATGCCGTGCCGCGACAGATAGCGCGCGGCCTCCTCCGCAGCGAAATCGCCCTCGTCGCCTCCGATCGTGACGATCACGACCGGGCGGTCCTTCAGGAAAGGAACCGCGGCGCGCACCGCATGGGCGGCTTCGGGGCTGCCGTTCCACGCGATCAGCGCCGGCTTGTCGAAATCGAGCGCCTTGCTGTCCTGCGGCAGCGCGAGAACCGGGACCGACGCGGTCAGCGCCAGATCGCCCGCGAGCATTGGCGGGCCGCTGCGGAAATCGCCCTTCGCCTTGGGCAGGCTGACGATCGCCAGATCGGCGAGCGTCGCAGCGCCCGACAAGGCGCTCACGATTTCGCCATCGGCCATTTCGATGTCCCACGGCACATCTTCCTTCGCCAGCCGGTCGGCAAGCCGGCTTTCGAGCGCCAGATCGTCGGCCTGCGCCTTCGCCAGCGCCTCGGCGGCGAAATAGGTGCCGCCGAACGGATCGAAGCTGACGAATTCGCGCAGCGGCGTCGCGATGAGCAGGCTGACATGGCCTTCGAAACGGCGGGCGCAATCGAGCGCGACCTGCAAACGTCCTTCGGACGCGGCATCGCTGTCGGCATGAACCAGAATTGAGCGCATTGGGGGCCTCCTTTGTCCAGTGAACATCAGAATAATGCGCCGCGCGATCCTATCGTTCATTGACCGGGGTCAAAAGGGACGAATCTTCGCGCGCCGCGCTATCCCGCGGTCAGGCTGAGGCCCGCGGCCTGATCGAAGATGCGCGTCAGCACCGGTTCGGTATCCGACACGCGTATCGCGACGCGGAATTCGACCGGCGCGAGCGCGGGCAGTCCCGCCAGTTCGACGAGCGTGCCTGCGGCAACCTCGGCGCGCACCATCGGTTCGGGAAAGATGCCGACACCGCCGCCGGCGCGTGCGATGTCGATCATCATCCGGGCGTTGTTGCACAGGTTCAGCGATTTCTGCGCGATCCGCGACGCCGCGATCGCCTCGCGCATCCGGCCGTGGATCGGCGAGGGGCTGGCAAGCGACCAGACGGGCACCTGCTGTTCGCCCGTTCCGCGCTCGAACAGCGCGGCGACCGCCGGGTTGGCGAGCCAGAGCAGTGCAACCTCGCCGATCGGGCTGGTCCGAAGTGCCGGGTGCGCGATCGGTCCCGCCGCGAAGGCCAAGTCGGTGCGGCCGGTCAGCAGTTGCTGGATCAGATTCGCGGTCAGGTCGATCTCGATCTCGAGCGCGACATTGGGCATTTCGGCTTTCAGCGCCGCAACGAAGGGCGGCAGGCAGCTCGCGGCCGCGATCTCGCCCGCGCCGATCCGCACCACCCCGCTCGCCTCGTTGAACCCGCCGCTGCCGAGCAGCGCGAGTTGCATGTCGCGCAGCAGCGGGGTGCAATCATTGACCAGTTTGCGCCCCGCCGGGGTCAGCGACATGGTGCGCCCGTCGCGGCGGAACAGCGTCGACCCCAATCGCTGCTCCAATTCGCGCATCCGCGCCGACACCGCGGGCTGCGTCGTGTTGAGCCGCTCGGCAGCGGCCGAGAAAGTGCCGAGCCGATCGATCCACAGCAAGGTTTCGAGATGATAGATGGAGATGCGATTGATCGACATTGGTTATGGATAATCGAAAAATAGAACAATTAGAATTGATGATTTATTTGCGCCAAGGTCGCCGCCGATCAGAGGAAGGGAGTCCCGTCATGGCGAACAAGCAATATCCCGATGCAGCATCCGCGCTCGAAGGGCTGCTCTTCGACGGCATGCACATCTGCGCGGGCGGCTTCGGCCTGCGTACGCGGCAGGTCAGGAAGATGATCTCCTCTTATGTCGGCGAGAACAAGGAGTTCGAGCGGCAGTATCTGGCCGGCGAGCTCGAGGTCGAATTCTGTCCGCAGGGCACGCTCGCCGAACGCTGCCGCGCGGGCGGCGCGGGCATCCCCGGCTTCTATACCAAGACCGGCGTCGGCACCGCGGTGGCCGAGGGCAAGGAGGTCAAGAATTTCGACGGACAGGATTATATCCTCGAACGCGGCATCTTTGCCGACCTAGCGATCGTCAAGGGCTGGAAGGCTGACGAAAGCGGCAATCTGATCTTCCGCAAGACCGCGCGCAACTTCAACCAGCCGATGGCCACCGCGGCCAAGATCTGCGTTGCCGAGGTCGAGGAGATCGTCCCCGTCGGCAGCCTCGATCCCGATTGCATCCATTTGCCCGGCATCTATGTGAAGCGCCTGATCGTCGGCGCGCCCTATGACAAGAAGATCGAGTTCCGCACCGTGCGCCCGCGGGAAGCCGCATGATGCGCGCGCTTGCCCTTTCGGCCGGCCTGCTGCTCGCCGGGTGCGCCCAGACCGCCGCGACGACGGCGCCCGCCGCGCCCAGCGCCGAAGTGATCGCCTCGCAGGTCGGTGAAAAGCCGACGCCGACCTCGCCGCCGGCGGGACAGCAATGGCTCTATGGGTCCGCCGAGGGCGCGATTGCCTCGGCGCAAGTCTATCGCACCATGGCCGATTATGTCCGCATGGCCGCGATTTCGGCGGCGCCGCGCCGTCAGGTCGTGCTCGCCGAAGGATCGACGCCCGCCGCGCCCAAGTTCGACGATTGCGGCGAAAAGCCGCTCGCGGCGGTGTTCGACGCCGACGAAACGCTGATCTGGAACCTCGGCGCGATGCGCTACTTTGCCGAGCAGGGGAAGGATTTCGATCCCGCAGTCTGGGACCAGTGGGAAAAGACCGGCGCCGGCAAGGCGGTCGCGATGCCCGGCGTCATCGATGCGCTGGCGATCATGCGCGGTGCAGGGGTGACGATCATCGTCAACACCAACCGCAGCGCCGCCAATCCCAAGGGCAGCGAGGATACGCTGCGCGCCGCCGGCCTTGGCGACTTCAAACATGGCGAGACGCTGTTCCTGATGGGCGACACGCCCGATGGGGCGAGCAAGGACGGACGCCGGGCGCTGATCGCCTCGCGTTGGTGCGTGATCGCGATGGGCGGCGACCAGCTCGGCGATTTTGCGCAGGCGTTCAATGCACGCGGTCTGTCGGTCGCCGAACGCAAGACGATGGCGACGAGCAGACCGGTCGCGGACCTGTGGGGCCATGGCTGGTTCCTCTTCTCCAACCCCGTCTATGGCCCGTCGATCCGCGGCGGCTTTGCCGACATCTTCCCCTCCGACAAGCAATGGGAGCCGAACTGACATGGCCTGGACGCGTGATGATATGGCGGCGCGCGCCGCGAAGGAATTGCAGGACGGCTTCTACGTCAATTTGGGCATCGGCATCCCGACGCTGGTCGCCAACCACATCCCCGACGGGATGGACGTGACGCTGCAGTCGGAAAACGGCATGCTCGGCATCGGCCCCTTCCCGATCGAAGGCGAGGAGGACGCCGACCTGATCAATGCGGGCAAGCAGACGATCAGCGAACTGCCGCAGTCGGTCTATTTCAGCTCGGCGGAAAGCTTCGCGATGATCCGCGGCGGGCATATCGACCTTACCGTGCTGGGCGCGATGGAAGTCGCCGAAAATGGCGACATCGCCAACTGGATGATCCCCGGCAAGATGATCAAGGGCATGGGCGGCGCAATGGATCTGGTCGCCGGCGTCAAGAAGATCATCGTCGTCATGGAACATAATGCCAAGGACGGCAGCCCCAAATTCATCCCCGCCTGCACCCTGCCGCTGACCGGCAAGAATGTCGTCGACATGATCATCACCGACCTCGCGGTGTTCAAGCGCGACGACCACGACAGCCCGTTCCGGCTGATCGAGCTCGCACCGGGGGTGACGGCGGACGAAGTCGCAGCTAAGACGACGGCCAAATATGAGGTCGCCGTCTGATCGAGAGTCCATGCTGCGTGCTTTGATGATATTGGTTGCGGCCGGCGCGCTCGTTTTCGCCGGCTGGTTCGGAGTTCAGGCGCTGGGCGGCAGCCAGCCGCTGGCAAGCGTTCCGATTCCCTTCGCCGCTCCCGAAGATCTGCCCGACACGCCCGACAAATGGCACGGGCGGATCGATTATCGCGCGCTCGACCGGCAATTGACCGATCTCGCCGCCCGCCCCGAAATGGCGGGGCTGGCGGTGGCGGTCGTCGAGGATGGCAAGCTGAGCTTCGTGCGCACCTACGGCGTCGCCGACGCCGATAGCGGCGCGCCGGTCACGCCGCATACGCTGTTCCGCTGGGCGTCGGTGTCCAAGACCGCAACCGGCGCGCTGGCCGCGGCGCTGAGCAAGGATGGCGCGGTGAACCTCGACCGGCCGGTCGCAAGCTGGCACAGCTCTCTGCGCCTCCCCGGCGGCGCCGAATCGCATGTGACGCTGGCCGAACTGCTCGCCCAGCGCACCGGCCTCACCAAAAATGCCTATGACGAAAAGCTGGAGGAAGGACAGAGCCCGGCGCTCCTGCGCACCAGCCTTGCCGGCGCGCCGCTGCAATGCGAGGCTATGGCGCAGAGCGGCTGACGGGCGCGAAGGATTGGGCACGGCCGCATCGCGGGCGCCACGTCCAGCCGGTCAAGGAAGCCTATTGGCGCGTCCCCGCCGCCGCCGGCGTCGAAAGCGATATCGTCGATTTCGCGACCTGGATGCAGGCGATGATGGGCAATCGTCCCGACGTGCTGCCGAAGGATGTGCTGCAAATCGCTCATCAGCCGCGCGTCGGCACCGCGCGGCTCTATGGCGGCGCGTTGCGGCAGGCGATCGGCGATGCCTCCTACGGCCTCGGCTGGCGTAACTTCACCTATGCCGGGCTCCGCCTTCAAGGTCATTCGGGCGCCGTGTCGGGCTATCGCGCGACGATGATCTTCGAACCCGCAACGCGCACCGGCGTCGTCGCGCTGTGGAACAGCGACTGGGGCTTCCCCTTCCGCATCCCCTTCGCCGCACTCGACAGCTATCACAAGCGCGCCGACGCGGCCTGGCTCGACCTCAGCGAACTCCCCAAGGTCAAGGGCGCGCCCGTCGCGACCGCGCCGAGCATCGACGACAGCAATGGGTGAGGAGCCACCGCGCATGTATGTGCTGATCACCGCCAACCGCAATTATTCGAGCTGGTCGCTGCGCCCGTGGGTGCTGATGAAGGGGCTCGGCATCGGCTTCGAGGATCGCGTCGAGCCTTTCGCAAAGCCCGTCAATTACGACGCCTTCCGCAGCTTTTCGCCGACCGGTCAGGTTCCGGCCTTGCTCCACGAGGGGCGCACGATCTACGACTCGCTCGGCATTACACTCTATCTTGCCGACCGGCACGATGGCGTCTGGCCGGCCGATCCCGACGCCCGCGCCTGGGCGCAGTGCACCGTGGCGGAAATGCACAGCGGCTTTGCGGCACTCCGCAACGATTGCACAATGAACGTCGGCGTCCGCGTGACGCCCAAGCCGATGTCGGCCGCCCTCGCCGCCAATGTCGCGCGCATCCGCGAACTGTTCGAGGAAGGCTTGACGCAATTCGGCGGCCCGTGGCTCGCCGGCGCCGACTTCTCGGCCGCTGACGCCTTTTTCGCGCCGGTCGCCTTTCGCATCCGCACTTACGGCCTCGACGTCGGCGCCGGGCAGGCGTGGGTCGACCATATGCTGGCGCACCCCGCCATGCGCGAATGGGAACGGCAGGCGCTCGCCGAAGAGTGGCGCGAAGAAAGCCACGAAGCCGAGCTGGCTGCGGCGGGGGTAATTACGGCGGATTACCGGCATGGTTGATCCCGTTATGACTGTGGCCGACGCAACGCACTTGGCGCAGCAAGGTGGCCAAGCACTCCAGCGGGGCGACGCTCGCGAAGCACGGCGCGCCTTGCAACCGATCGCCGCCGCCGGTCTCGCCAACGCTCAGATCTGGATGATGCTGGGCGAAGCGTGTCGCATGGAGGGCGATCTGTACGGCCAGGAGCGAGCTGCCGACGCGGTGTTGGAACACGATAGTAATGCGCTGCGCGCCCTTGTGTGGAAGGCAGACTGCCGACGTGCAGCGGGTGATCGGCGGGGAGCAGCGAGCTGGTATGGCGCGGCGTTGCGTCTTGCCGAGAACGCGGCCCCATTGCCGCCGTCTTTGACGCCTTTGATGCAATCCGCGCAGGCTTCCGCGGCCGCGCTTGATGCCGAATTCGGCGTCGCGCTCGATGCAGGTCTGGCGCAGCGTGGCTTTCCGGTCGATCGGCGCAGCCCTGCGCTCGCCCGAGCCTTGGCCGTGATGCGCGGCACGGAGACTGCCGAATCCGAGTTGCAAAAGCCTTCGAGTTTCTTTTTTCCCGATCTTCCGCAACGCCGCTTCTACGAACGAGAGGAGTTTTCCTGGGCGCCTTCGGTGGAAGCCGCGACGGACGCGATTCGGTCCGAACTGCAGGCTGCCCTCGCGGATCCCGCCCTGTTCAAGCCCTATTTGACGCACGATACAGGACGGCCGCGAATCGATTTCGGCGGCATGCACGATAATCCGGAATGGTCGGCGCTTCACCTGGTCGAAAAGGGCGAGCCGGTCGCCGAACTCGCGTCGCGATTCCCCAAAACGCTGGAAGCGCTCGAGCAGGCTCCGCTGTGCCGCATATCGGTGCGGTCGCCTTCCGTCATGTTCTCGCTCCTCCAGCCCGGCGCCACAATTGCCCCGCACCACGGCATGATCAACGCACGCCTGATTTGCCACCTTCCCCTGATCATTCCAGGCGAAGGCGCGCTTCGCGTCGCAGGAGAAGCGCGTCAATGGACCGAAGGAGAGCTGATGATTTTCGACGACTCGGTCGAGCATGAAGCCTGGAACAACGCCGACCGCGACCGCATCGTTCTGATCTTCGACATCTGGCGCCCGGAACTCAGCGATGCCGACCGCAAAGGTGTTGCTGCGCTGTTTGAGACCGTCGACGCATACCTCTAATCAACCAGCGCCTCGCGCACCACGGCGATGCCCGCTTCGCGCTGCGCCTTCAACTCGGCCTTCAGCTTCGCCGGATCGCGTGCGAAGACGAAGCCGAAGCTGACTCCGCCTTCCTTGCCGATCGTCGCATGGTGCAGCTTGTGCGCCTGCACCAGCCGCTTGGCATAGCCGCGCCGCGGCACCCAGCGGAAATAGCGTTGATGGACCAGCCCGTCATGTACCAGCGTATAGATGATGCCATAGCAAAGGATACCGAGGCCGATCCACGTTCCGGGTTCCCACGCCGCCGCACCGAAGATCATCGGGCTGCCGATCGCGAACATCGAAATGCTCATCGCGGCACCGACGATGGCGAACAGGTCGTTCTTCTCCAGCCGACGCCCGTGCGGTTCGTGATGGTCGCGGTGCCAACCCCAGCCGAAGCCGTGCATGATATATTTGTGGCTCGCCCAGGCGACACCTTCCATCGCGATGACGGTGGCAAGGACAAGGGCGATGATGGCGAGGGTCGACATGGGGGAGAGTATAGGCCGGTTAAGGCGACCGCGCCATCATCTCCTCGTTCCCGGCTATAGGTATCGGCGACCGAAAATTGCGTTTTTGATCGCCACTCGCTTGCAAAGTTGTGTGGGCAGCGTAAGTGAACCCGCATGACTCGGCCCCGCACGCTTTATGAGAAAATATGGGACGCGCATGTCGTCGAACAGCGTCCCGACGGTACCTGCCTGATCTTCATCGACCGCCACCTCGTCCATGAAGTCACCAGCCCGCAAGCCTTCGCCGGGCTTCGCGCGAGCGGTCGCACGGTGCGCCGCCCCGATCTGACGCTCGCGGTTCCCGATCATAATCTGCCGACGACGGCGCGGCGCGATGCCGACGGCAACCGGCTGCCGATCGCCGACCCCGAAAGCGCATCACAGCTCGCCGCGCTCGAAAAGAATGCGCCCGAATATGGCATCCGCTACATCGACGCGGTGGCGCCCGAACAGGGCATCGTCCATGTCGTCGGCCCCGAACAGGGCTTCTCCCTGCCCGGCACGACGATCGTCTGCGGCGACAGCCACACCGCCTGTCACGGCGGCATCGGCGCGCTCGCCTTCGGCATCGGAACGAGCGAGGTCGAGCATGTGCTGGCGACGCAGACATTGCTGCTCCAGCCCGCAAAGACGATGGAAGTGCGCGTCGACGGTGATGTCGGGCCCGGCGTCAGCGCGAAGGACATCATCCTTCACATCACCGGTGTGATCGGCGCTGCCGGCGGTACCGGCCATGTCATCGAATATACGGGCAGCGCAATTCGCGGCCTGAGCATCGAGGGCCGTCTGACGGTCAGTAACATGGCAATCGAGGGCGGCGCCCGCGCCGGGCTGATCGCCCCCGACGATGTTACCTTCGCTTATCTGAAGGGCCGCCCCTACGCGCCGAAGGGGGCCGACTGGGAGGCTGCGGTCGCTTATTGGCGCAGCCTCGCGACCGATCCGGGCGCCACCTACGACAAGACCGTCGTCATCGACGCCGCCGACATCGCACCAAGCGTCACCTGGGGAACCAGCCCCGAGGATGTCGTGCCGATCACCGGCATCGTTCCCGATCCCGCGAGCTTTGCCGACCCGTCGAAACAGGCCGCCGCCGCCAAGTCGCTCGCCTATATGGGCCTCGAACCCGGCACGCGGATGCAGGACGTCGCGGTTGAGAACATCTTCATCGGCAGTTGCACCAACAGCCGGATCGAGGACATGCGCGCTGCCGCCGCGGTCATCAAGGGCCGGAAGAAGGCCGATAATGTCCGCTGGGCGATCGTCGTTCCGGGATCGGGCCTGGTCAAGGCGCAGGCCGAAGCCGAAGGGCTCGACCGCATCTTCATCGACGCAGGGCTCGAATGGCGCGAGCCGGGCTGTTCGGCGTGCCTCGCGATGAATCCCGACAAGGTACCCGCCGGCGAACGCTGCGCATCGACGAGTAACCGCAATTTCGTCGGCCGTCAGGGTCCGGGCAGCCGCACGCATCTTGTCAGCCCCGCGATGGCCGCAGCGGCGGCGGTGACCGGCAAGCTCACCGACGTGCGGGAGTTGATGGCATGACACCGCTGGAAAAGGTCGAAGGCCGCGCGATTCCGCTCGGGCTCAAGAATGTCGATACCGACGTCATCATTCCCGCGCACTGGCTCAAGACCACGAGCCGCGAAGGCATGGGCCGCGGCGCGTTCGAAAGCCTGCGCGCCGATCCCGACAATCTGTTCGACCGGCCCGAGAACAAGGGCGCACCCATCCTGATCGCGGGCGACAATTTCGGCTGCGGGTCGAGCCGCGAACATGCCGCCTGGGCGCTCGGCGACCTTGGCATCCGCGTCGTCATCGCGCCCAGCTATTCGGACATTTTCTCGGGCAATGCCGTGAAGAACGGCATCTTGCCCGTCGTATTGCCGCAGGAAGCGGTCGACCGGCTGATCGAGGTCGCGGCAACCGATCCGATTCACGTCGACCTCGACACGCAGACGGTGACGACGCCCTTCCAGGATCGCTTCACCTTCGAAATCGACCCGTTCCGCAAGATGTGCCTGCTCGGCGGTCTCGACGAGATCTCGCTCACCGAAAAGAGCGGCGGCGCGATCGACGCTTATGAGGCAAGGCTGGCGGCCGAGCGGCCCTGGCTGCGCCCCGCGCTCACCGAATAACCAACGAAACAGGAAAAGGAGACGATGATGAAGGCTCTTCTGTCGACCGCAACCGGCGGCCCCGAAACGCTCGAACTGGGCGAGGTCGCGCGCCCTACCCCCGGCAAGGGCCAGATGGTCGTCGACGTAAAGGCCTGCGCGGTCAACTTCCCCGACGTGCTCATCATCGAGGATAAATATCAGTTCAAGCCGCAGCGCCCCTTCGCCCCCGGCGGCGAGGTCGCGGGCATCGTAGCCGAGGTCGGCGAAGGTGTGACCGATTTCAAGACCGGCGACCGGGTGATCGCGGCGTGCGGCAATGGCGGCATGGCCGAAGCGGCGCTGGTCAATGCCGCCAACGCCTATCCGCTGCCCGAAGGGCGCGACTTTGCCGAAGGCGCGGCGCTCTTGATGACCTATGGCACCAGCATCCACGCGTTGGTCGATCGCGGCCATATCGAGGAAGGCGACACGCTGCTCGTCCTCGGCGCTTCGGGCGGCGTCGGCATCGCCGCGGTCGAACTGGGCAAGGCGTTCGGCGCGCGCGTCGTTGCGGGCGTATCGAGCGAGGCAAAGGCCGACATCGCACGTCAGGCCGGCGCCGACGAGGTCGTCGTCTATGGCTATCAGCCGTTCGACAAGGAAGCCTCGAAGGCGCTTGCCAACACGTTCAAGGCGGCGGTCGGCGGCGACGGCGCCAATGTGATCTACGATGCGGTCGGGGGCGATTATTGCGAACCGGCGCTGCGCTCGATCGCGTGGGAAGGACGCTACCTCGTTGTCGGCTTCCCCGCGGGCATCCCGCGCCTGCCGCTCAACCTGACCCTGCTCAAGAGCTGCGACGTCGCCGGTGTCTTCTGGGGGGCCTTCGCCGCCCGCGAGCCGCAGCGCAACCGCGCCAATATCGCGCGCCTGTTCCAGCTTTGGGAACAGGGCAAGATCAGCCCGCGCGTCACCGAACGCTTCGCGCTGGCCGATGGCGGCAAGGCGATCGCCAAGCTGGGCACGCCGGCGGAGTTCTACCAGCAGCTGGAGCCCGAGAAGATCGCCGAGCACATCGTCACGGTCTTCCGCCCCGAGCTGCCGCAGCTCGTCGACGAGGTCATGCGTCGCGAGCACCCGCGGCTGTGGCGCGACCTGCCCCGGCCGGTGCGGCAGGCGGTCATCGATCGGGTGCAGGCCCAGCTCCCGAGCGTGGTCGGCAACGTGACGCACGAGATCGGCGTGCACATCGACCAGATCCTCGACCCCAAGATCATGGTGATCGACCACTTCCGGGAGAACCCCGCGCTGGTGGTGCGGATCTTCCGCGACTTCGGTCAGCGCGAGCTCAACCTGATGGTGACCTTCGGTTTCGTCTTCGGCTTCCTGCTCGGCATCCCGGTCGCCTTCATCGACAGCATCTTCGGGCTGTGGTGGGCACTGCCGCTGATGGGCGTGATCGTCGGGTGGGTCACCAACGCCCTCGGCATGTGGCTGATCTTCGAGCCGCCCGAGCCCAAGCGGATCCTCGGCATCCCCGTGCACGGGCTGTTCCTGCGCCGCCAGGACGAGGCCGCCGAGGTCTACGCCCGGATCATCGCCGAGGACGTCATCACCCTCGAGCGGATCGGCGACTTCATCCTCGAGGGCCCCAGCGGCGACCGGACCCGGCAGATGCTGGCCACAGCCCTGCGCCCGGCCATCGAGAAGGCCGCCGGCCCGGTCAGCCGCACGCTCACCCCGTTCAAGGACCCCGAGTTCAGCAGGCAGCAGTCGGAGAAGATCAGGGTGCTCATCGCGCGGCGGACCAAGGAGCTGCCGCCCCGCGACTTCGTGGAGATGATGCGCTCGGCGATCAAGGAGGACGAGTGGATGCTCTACGCCCACGGCGCGATCATGGGCCTGGCCGGTGGCTTCCTGCACCTGTGGATCTTCGGGGTGTCCGGCGGATGAGCAACGGCACCGAGCGTCGTCCCGAGTCCTCCGCGCGTGCGGGGGGAGAAGCCCCACGCGCGCTGTCGGAGCAGGTGGCCCCCGTGGTCGAGGCGCTGCCCGGCCTGGCGCGTGTCGCGGCGTCCGCGGCCTGGCACACCGGGGAGTGGGGCGTGCGCAGCTACGTCCGCTCCGCCAAGCGCCTGGCCCGGGCCGCCACCGACCGCGACGAGGCGGCGCACCTGGCCCAGGAGGCCACCGAGGCGGCCCAGGTCGTCTCCGACCTCGCCCGGGCGGTCAGCGGCGGCACCCCGGTCGGCACCGCGCTGCTGCGTGCCGCGGAGTCGCTCGGAGCGGTCCGCGACCCGGCCGGTCGCCCCGCGAGTCCGGTCGTGCCCGGCGGGTTCGTGGACGCCGAGGAGCCGCGCGCCCAGTCGCTGCGCGAGCGGGGGGCGGAGCTGCTCGAGCGCTCCCGGGACGTGTGGTCCAGCGAGGCCGGCCATCCGGCGTACGAACGGATGCTGGGGGAGCTGGCCCCCGACGAGGCGCGCATCCTCCTGCTGCTGCTGGAGAAGGGTCCGCAGCCCAGCGTCGACGTCCGCACCGGCGGCCCGATCGGGATGGTCTCCAGCCAGCTGATCGCACCGGGGCTGACGATGATCGGGGCCCGGTCGGGTGCCCGCTACGTCGAGCAGGTTCCGGCGTACCTCAACAACCTGCACCGCCTCGGGCTGGTCTGGTTCAGCCGCGAGCCGCTGCGCGACCCGATGGAGTACCAGGTCCTCGAGGCGCAGCCGGACGTGCTGGCCGCGATGCACTCGGTGAAGTTCGCCAAGGTCGTGCGCCGCAGCATCCACCTCACGCCGTTCGGCGAGGACTTCTGTCGCACCGTCCTGGTCGACGAGGTCACCGCCGAGGGGACGCTGGTGCGGATGGTGCTGGAGCCCGAGCCCGGCGCCTTCGTCCTCTCGGACCTGTCGTCGGGGCCGGTGCTGTTCGCGACCTGCTGAGCCACCCAGGTGGTCGAGCAGCGAGCGCCAGCGAGCGGGCGTCGAGACCACCGGTCACGCGTCGGTGCGTGGTCTCGACGCCCGCTCCTCGCTGGCGCTCGTCGCTGCCGAGGCGGCGTCCGGGGTCTCGAGACGGCGCTGGCG
>LULG01000238.1_pt1 | contig 16124 bp, 29 predicted proteins | sample 728211 | NCBI WGS metagenome assembly LULG01 (sample SAMN03860295, study PRJNA289734) | marine metagenome | biome: seawater column; feature: ocean; material: water; isolation source: Red Sea water column Station 169 - depth 200m | place: Saudi Arabia: Red Sea | collected 2011-10-15 | depth 200 m | reverse complement strand
GCTATATAGTCCTCCATTACCACCATATACAATATTGTTGGCGCTAACATTACCATATACCGATAATTTTTCATTACCAGCAGATCCGCCGATAGCTACTTTATCTCCAGTTGACGTTAAATATGTAACAGCACCACCATCTGTCCATTTAGATGAACCTCCGCCCCATGCACCACTACTAGCTGATACTGTTAAATATGCAGAGTGCCAATGACCTGAATTTGCATTTACATCCTTATTAGTACTATGCCATATAGCGCTATTCGCATATAGATCTGTATTTGTCGAAACCCATGCTGCACTATACGTCTTTGTTGTATTAAATGCAGAGCTCCATTCCATACTATTACCGCTACTTGTGTGTACTACGCGAGTTGAACTTATACTCGATAAGAATGATAATACATCATGGGACGATTCTGGGTAAATTCTAATAGCGGTTTCACCATCTAAACTCTTAAGATAAATCTGATTACCAGATAAGCCAGAAGCAGAACTTAAACCTTTAACAAATAATTCTTGCTTGCCTTCTAATATAGCACCAGTTATAGTAGTAGTACGAGAAATGTTGGATTGAATAGCTGTATTTTGCGCCGATAATTCCGGAGCAAACGAAACCAAATCTTTTGTGATTACAATATCACCGAAATCAATAATTCGTGATCCAGCATCAGTTTCAACTAAAATATAATCACCTACACTTATACTATCAGTTTTTGGCAGATTTTTAATGTTTAGCTTTACCGCTGATCCTGTTAATGGCTTAGGTGACATCTCTTCAAATATTTATCGTAAGGTCGTTTTTACAAGTTATTTACTTGCCATACAGGCAAGAGCCATTACAATATAACATATACTGATGGACTTAAAGAAAATTATTATCAGTAAAACTTGGCAAGGTATTGCAGTAAGAGCATTGTGTGTTGTTGTATTTCTTATCGCTATTTTATATCCGAATTTTGAACTGATATATGTTCAAGGTAATTCTATGGAACCAACCTTTGATAACGGCCAAATATGCATATTATATACAACTGCATATAGATACAATGAGCCATGCATAGGTGATGTTGTTATATTAAAGGATCGTGAATATCCTGGCGGTCGGTATATTAAACGATTAATAGCCGGACCGGGAGATTATATCAAAATAAACAATGAAGGCATTTTTGTTAATGGTGTAAAATTATCATTAGAATACGGTGCGCCAAGCCATCAATCATCTTTTATTGATGAAACAGTACCACCATATCACTTCTTCTATATAGGTGATAATAGACTTTTATCAACATTCGGATCTGTTCACCGCGATAAAATACAAGGAAAAATAATACTGTACGATTAAATAATCTCGTATGAAAACATTACTCGACCACTTGAATAGTCATGAAGGTAGATTACCTTGGCTGTTAGTAGGACTAGGACTTAACCATCTTCACGGATGGTGGGATATTAGCCTGCTCGGCTGGGGCTTAGTTGTAATTGGAGGTTCTCTCCTATTAGACAAACTTAGCAAATAATCAAGTCATTTGAAGCTATTCACCCGGTCGACGAAAGTCACCGGGTTTTTTTATACAAATACACTAAAAAGATTCAACGCTATAGATATTCCTAATATACTAGCTAAAGCAATAATAGCAACTTTATATCTCTCAACATTAACAAGCTTGTAGTTCTTTTCTTTAACAACTATAGGTTTTTTAGGTTGAAAAGGTACACCTTCTCTAAACTCATATTGTTTTGTTTTATTATTAAACAATATTGTTGTATTTTGTCTTGGAAATGACGAGATGGTCCAAGTGTGGTCTCTAAAGACCTTCCATCGTTTATTCATGAAAATACTTATTTACCTTCCCAATATTGCGTACGATTTGCAGGTACCGGTGGATGACCGAACCCAAACTGAATAGGAGTTTGGCTTAAATTATTTGCCTCATTAGTTAGTCTGTTTGCTTGATTTTGCCTGTTGTTAGTTCTAGCGCGCGCGGCTTCTGCTCGTAATTCTGCTACTCGCCTTTGAATTTCTGCTATTCTGCGTTGTGGTGAGTTCTGTGCATGTCCGAGCGGTTTACCAGTTTGTGAAACTATTGGGTTGATATTTACACGGAACGGTTGTATTCTTAGACCAGGATCACCATAATATGGAGCATATTGTGATGTTTCAGATTGCGCTTGGATACCTACTGATCTAAACCCTGTAGCAATATTTTCCATATATTGTGTACCTTGTTCTCTAATTCCTTTATCAACACCTTCTTGCACCGTGGATGCAAGGTTTCGAGCGGCGCCGTGAACTCTCCGATATACACCACCTACTCTTTCATTGTACATTTGACGAGCTGTACCACCAATCCACTGAAAAATTGGTTTATGAATTTGATTCCGTCTTAAATGTTCACCGAATTGCTGACCTGCTGCCTGCATCGCTTCTCTTTTTATTCTTTCAGCATTAATAGCCTCTAGGCCGCCACCCCGACCTCGAGGATCAAAGGGTATAGGTATGGGTGTTGGTTTAATACCTTCCCGTACCTGATTATAGTTTCGGCCAATTTGCCTGGCGCGCTCAGATATTGTAGGATTACCTCTACCAGTAAAGCTGTAACGTTGCGCACCTTCCCAAAGCGGGGCATTAAGCAAGTTCCCAAGATTTCGCAAAGTAAACTGGCTTACCGCAGGTGCCATAGCTTCAGCCGCACGTTCATGAGCAGCTCGGGCGGCATCCACAGGGCCCGGCGTGTTCCTCATAAACTCTCTGGCTTGACGTTGAGCTTCATTAAGACCAGCACCAGCAGCAACCTCGATTGCAGGTTTAATTCCAGTTTTAATAATTTCTTTGACTCTTTCCTTCGCTGTTTCTGCATCTTCCTGACCTTGTCTTTCCCGTACACCGTGTGCTTCAGCTTGTTGTTGCGCATGCCCAGCTATTTCAGTTGCTACATTTTGAACATTTTCATATGGCGCGGTTTGTTCTGCAGCCATTGTTCTTACAACATTACCATGTACAACAACCGGTTGACTGGATCGCTCGTGTCTACCCGTAGGATCAACTGTAGCAGTAACTAAAGTACCAGTAATTTCTTCACCTCCATACTCAGGTGGAATGTATACAGCTGCTACTATAGTAGGATCACTCTGAGCAATTGCTTCAGTTCCAACTTCCTCATGAGTAAATAATAATGGTGATTGCATACCAATTTCGCCTGGCTGACCTAACCGATATGTTTCTACTTCTTCACCTGTTTCTGGATCAACTGAAACTTGCCTAATTGGCACGTTTCCTCCTAACGCTGCTTGAGAAAATGTTGGATCTGCGCCAACTTGTGCTTGTCGAGTATGAGCCTCAGGTGGCACCATACCACCTAAGCCAACGTTTCGGAATACACCGGCACCAGCCCTAAATATTACCTTCTGGATCGCGCATCACCATACCTTGCGCTCCCTCAGGGAGATTGCCAATAAGTTCTTCTGCTAATTCTGTAGCAGCATTTTCAGCCGTTCCTGGATCAACTGGAATTCCCATAACAGCAGGTAAGTCCCCTGCTCCAACAGCTTCTCCTGGCTTCGGAGTCTCAGGCTTTGGAATCTCTTTCTCTTCACCCCTGTTCATGTGGTGTCTATATGCCGCAATAGCAGGATCAGCTATTTCACTCAATCTCCTACCAGTAAATGGAATTCTCGGATCTTTATCAGTACCACGCCATTCTGGTGGAGCCGGTGGACGTTTAATAAAAACACCATCACCAAGCCCGAAATGTGCAGGTAATGGTGTAATAGGAGCTCTAGAAATTTCCTTTTCTGGTTGCGGGCCTTGAGGTTCTGGTCCTGGTTTTTTTCTATCTTCAACGTCCATTGCTATAAATATTTATAGATGAATCAAGACGATAAGCTAATTTATGAGAATTATATGTTAGTTCATGAACCTGAATTATTACTTCTTGATGAAGGAGCAAAAGAGGCTATTATAGCGTTTATGGCTAGTCTGGGAATTATGGTTAGTACTGGATGCCAAAGTGTTGTTAAAGAATTAATACCAAGACCGTCATATCCACCGAAGCCCGGTCAGCCGCTTGAAACTCCAGATGATTATCACGATTTTTATCGATGGAAAATAAAACCTTTTCTCGGTTCTAAAGATGGTGATCAAGATCAATCTAAAGTATCATGTGAACCAAAGTCTAATGTAAAAAAGCATCCATTGTATGATTATACCCATCCATGGTTGAAATTGTCTCCTGAGAATGCATCTACACCTATACCAGATATTGCTGTTCAAGCCTTAAAGGCACATATGAAAGAAAATCAACGATTTTTATCTGACAAAGATGGTGGTCCGCCTAGTCCATTTGTATACGAAAAGAAATATAAAGAAGGTCAAGCTTTTCGAATTTGGCACAACAAAACATTACATTATTTTTATACCGTTCAACAAATATTACCTAAAATATTAGAAGACATTAAAAAGAAATCGACCTGATGAGAAACAAAGATAATAGATTAATTTATGAAGCTTACGCCGGTGAGGCTGATGAAATAGAGTTTGCTAATATGCCTCCAGCTGATAGACGTGTTGCATATATAATAAGAGTAGCAAGAGATTTAGAACAAACGTTTAGACCTTTTTATCCAGACACTCAAACGCGGTTTCATTATATTATCAAACAAATGAAAGCCGACCCGCAATGGGAAGATGGTGATGAAATCAAAATAAAAGATGCTCTTGAAAACATATAACTATATATATGAGAAAGTTATTACTATGGTTTATGCAGACGAGGGTTTATGCCTGGCTGGTTAAGCATGTAATTCCATACATTAGATTTACCACATATTACACTTCTATGAGAGGTATAAAATACCACAAAGTGTATAAAGCAATTAAACCTGGTGATATTATTCTTACAACAGATAAAAGAAAATTAACTACGCTATTAATACCTGGTGAGTTTGCTCATGCTGCGCTATGTGTCAGTAAAGATAAAGAGTTTGAAGTTGCTGAAATGACACATACTGACTTTACTAAATCAACAGTAGCAGATTTATGCTTCGAAGCTGACAGAGTTAGAGTATTGAGAGGTACTAAATTTACTCCTACATATATTAAAAAGGTAATTGCAAAATGTATATCGTTCGAAGATGTACCTTATGACGATCAATTTGAATTAGGCGTTAAAGCATTATCATGTTCTGAATTAGTTTGGGCAGCTGATTTTGAACAACGATTAGAAGCATCTTTAGAAGATATAGCAGGCTTAGGTAGACAATATATCTCTCCTACTGGTCTCTTTAGAGCTAAAAATGTTGAATTAGTAATAGATACAGATTCACTCTGAGGTAAGCATTTTATTAACAATATTGTTAATGGTTGCATCAAAAGAATTTTCAGTAACATAACCACCCCATCCAGCTGCTTGACTACTTCCATATGTCCATGGGTTTAATGGAGCACTTTTTCTCACCTTCACTACTTTCTTTTTGTTCTTCGTTTTACGTTTCCTGTCACCTTCCTGAAGCTTTCTTGCTTTACGAAATCTTTTTCGTTTACGACCTAATGTCCGAAGTGTATAAGGCGCACCATGACCGGCATCAGGACCTAAACCTACAGCTCCTAATTTTTCAAGTTCAAATAAATATTGATCTTTGAATTTACTCTTCATATTTAACTAGTATTTTTGCATCCATTCCATATATGGACTCGGCTCTCCTGGATTATATTGTCCTACATATTGCTTATCAACATGCCCTGTTGATATCGTAAAGATATTAGGTATACCTTCTAACCATGCATCTGGCTTGACATCATGGTAGAATGGTCTCGATACATATCTATCTTTGTTAACAAAGAATTTACCTTTCCTCTTTTCGCTAGGTTTCTGCTTCTTCTCTATGACTCCTTCACCGCCCCAATATAATGCGACGATCTCAGGTCTATTCCACCATGCGTCTTGAGCTTCATGCCAAGCAGCTTCTTCAGAACCTCCAGTACCTCCACCATAAGATCTCTTAGTAGCTTTAACTAGATCAATTATATTCTCTACATCACCATACAAATTCATATGATCAGCTATATTTTCTTTTGCTCGAGTCCTTTCCCAGTGTGGTGTACTACCTCCTTGATGACTCGGTAGCGCTGATGCTATATCAACATCCTTTTGATTTCTGAATGGCTTCTCTGTTGTATCCTTCCACAGCTTAAACAGCACATCTTCAAATTCTTCCCAACGGTCACCTCCTCGGCCATGCTGAATCCAGTCAGGGCCCATCTTAATCAATCCAGTAGCGAAATACCTTGGATCAAGTATGCGCTTCTCTAGCTCAGGCCAGTTATACTTCTTAACCTTAAACATATATCCTAGCAAGCCAGTACCCAATCCGAGGAAGCGATTAGCTTTCTGCTTATCAGCATACCATTCTTGAAAGATACCGTTAACCCATTGAGTTGGTTCAGGTGCACCAACTTCACTACCGTGCTCTTTTTCTAACTGAGCGGCTATCTCTCGAGTACCCTCCCATGTTTGCTTCTTGATCATTAAGTCCTTGACTTTCTTCTCTTGTTTGACAAGCCCATCTAGTCTCTTAATGAACGCCTCTTCTAACTCTTTCCACGGCTTCTTAGTTGCAGTGTCAGCCCCTGCCAAGCTGCCGATTCTTCCAAGCCCAACATTTGATCTTATGTCTGATCCATAATTCCATGCACCAGCACTGAACATTGCATCTTCATCATTTAAGAAGAATGCATCTGCTTTCTTTAGATTCTCAGGAGTTTGATTCTCCCTTCTCTCCATGTAACCGAATACCTTATTAGGATCTTTATCTTCCCATAGCTTATCTGTAGAGAACTTATTAATATATTCACTCATCTTACTTACGTCTTTATCAGTGATATCAAATGCATCTAGAACTGTGTCAACTTCTATAGATTCATCATTAGCGAGATATCCCTCTGCTGCATAAGGTCCAAAGCCCATACCCTCTAAATCATTTATTTCACTGTCAGTACCAAATGCATATACAGCAACAGCAACCTTATCCCATCGCCTGTCTGCTGTTGGTTGATGGAGTGCTGCACCATGTGCTCCTTGATTCAATTTCTCTATGGTACGGTTGATCAAAGGCCATGAATCAGTTGGTTCGCCTTGTGCTTCATGAGGCTCGATATCACTCCACGTTGATGACAGCATTCCAGTAAGACCCGCATCAAGCGCGCCCTGTACAGCAAATCCTTCCTCAGTCTCCTGCCGCGCATTCTCTTCGGTATAATCGCCAAAAACATCTTGAACAACTTCCCAGCCAGAGATGTTCCAAGCTTTAATCAATCGCCCTACATTCAGACGAGTCATCTCAACAGCACTAGCATTCTCTTCGCTCCATCCTGCTATAGTGTCTAATGATTCTGATGGTCGGCCGTTCTCATAAGCTGCCCATATATATTTCCCTATGGCTCTACTCTCTTGAGTTCCATGCCATTCAAACGAATCAGGATAATGCATTATGATCCAATCAATGGTCGCAGGGTCGTCCTTAGTTTGCTCTACTGTAAACTCAGGACTTTCGAAGCCTTCTTTAGGTAGGAAATATAATAAGACGACCCCGTCTTTATTTGTATATTGATCGAAATGCTCCGGACTTTTAGAAGCTGTACACCATTTAGAACCAGCACCATAATGGCAAGATGCCCGATGTGTTATTGGATGTACTACTTGAACCTTATCATTCTGAAATACTCTAGTAGCTCCTTCTTTCTCTAATTTCTTTAACTCAGCTTTCGTCTGCTGAGATTGAGCTATATCTAATGCTCGAATAAAATCGTCATATGAATCAAAAGCAAAAATATCCTTTTGTTTCATTGTGCCACGTTTTAGCTCTTTATTAAATTCATCGATAAATTCGGTTATATCATCATCATGGGCTGCACCGAGACCATACTTCTTTTTGAACTGAGCAATATTAGCTTTAGAAGCTTTTACCTCATTTAGTAAAAAATATTTCTTAAATGTAATCATTATCAATATGCGCTGAGTTTGCTGTATCCATTGTCAATCGCCCATTGGGCTATATGTTTAATATGATTAAGTCGTTTTTCGATATCGCCTTTATCTAAACCTGGATCTATAATATGCGGACCATCTTCTCTCTTTTCATCTTTAGGTTCAATTATACCTGCACTAATGTCAATATCGTCTATAATAGCTTCTATTCTAAATAATAAATCTCGAGCATCTATTTCATCAAACGAACCGTCATAATAAGGTATATCTAATACATTATGGAGAACCTCATATGCATTTCTGTTTGACATTTGCATCTCCGGTGCAGACTCTTCGCTAGGCTCTGGTACTTCTATGTCAATACGATATACCGGTCCATCTGTAGACTTTGATATCTCTTTTCTAACTTTTATTACATCTGCAAAACCAGCTTTTTGAATATGATGAGCAACATCTTTTACAATTTCTTTTTCAGCGTCTTCTGGAACACCGCTCGGTACATACCAATTTATAGTACCTTTAGCTTCAAAAGCTTCACCTCCATCAGGTGCCCAATGGGTCATATCACCTAACCAACCGCGGCGCCCATATTCTTTTGACCATGGAGCTTTATACCAAATAAAATGACTTGAAAAGTGAATAACATCTAAAACATCCTTTGGAGGTGGTTCATCAGCATCAACAACCGTTAAGGTAACTGACTCATTTAGATAAAATTGTCTAAAGCTGATCACACAATTATTTAATTTTACTACGAATTTCTTCGTAATGTTCTTGAAAATATTCGAGCTTTATACGGAAATCAACTTCATCGCCATACGGATCTTCCGGTTCGGTTTTGAGAATCTCATCACATAGACGGATAATAACATCTACCGTCCATAGGTATTCCCGGGTCAAAGCTCGCGTCTCCTTAGGTGCATACTCAATCGGTGGTAGTTCTCTCAACTCATGAGTTATCTCTGTACACCGTTCATGAGCTGCTTTTATTCTATCGTATTCGGATAATAGTTTCATATCTTATCTTTGTGCTGCTATAATTTCTTGTTCGACGTATTGTTTGAACTTACTAGTTAATCCCATGTGATCAGCAAATCGTAATGTCATATCTAAAGCAATAGAACCATTATCAACGATACCATCATCTATCCACCTATCAACCATTTCTCGTTGCTCAGGGTCTACAGTGGGTGACTCTCGGGATACCATTGTCAATTTAATACCAATCTGATCTTGTTGCTGACTAGATATAAATTCTTTGAATTGCGGATAATATTTGTGAGCGAACCCTATTAAAAAGTGTGCTAATATACTAGGCATTGATCGTATCTTACGCGCACCTTTGATACTTTGCATAACACCCATTAATCTAACAAGCTCAGAGATTTGCGGGTTATCACGTTCCATACCTTGTGGTGGAAAAAACTCCCAATATATTAAAGCAGCATCATCTGTTAGATTGAATAAACCACCTACTCTGTTCTGTTTAGGATCACCGGTACGGTTTGCTGCTGGAGGTCTATTACCACCCCGTCGATGTATTCCACGAAGATCCTCTTCATAAAAAAATTCACTGAACTTTGGAATTACTGATTCTGTTCTACGCCGCCGCGGTTGTTTTTTATACCCCTTTTTTATAGCTTCAATAGCCTTTTCGCCTTCTTCAGCTGATACATGAGGTGGGTTTGGTAATTCCTTAGGAATAGATGTTGGCTTCGGTGTCGCAAATTGACCTTTTACTGCCTGAACAGCCCGTTCACCTTCTTCATCTGATACATTTGGTACCGGCCTACGTGTAGGATGTACATCTGGAATAGATGTTCTCCGTGTAGGAGTTTTCGGTAATCTCTTATCTCTAGGAGTTAAACTTCTCTTAAGTCGTTCAAGAGCTTCTTCTTCCGGATTATTAGGCATTATTATTATTTAGGTATTATTTTTTACCACCTTTAAGTTTTTCAGCCGCGGCAAGAATTTCATCACGCGCATACCCCCGGATAGGAACTCTCCAGTCTCTCGGGATGGGGTTTGCCGTAACCATGCGTGGCACAGCCGGCTTCTTAATACGTGGTCCTCTCTTTGTTTGTTCATCATCAACATCGGACTGTGGAGGCCGTGAGCTTTGCCGCTCTCGACTAGGTGTTGCAACTCTCTTGGACTTACCATATCCTCGAGCAATCTCATCTTCAATACGATCAGCTCTCTCTTGAGGAGTCTCTACTTCCATTAACAAGCTAGCTAGATTGTCAAACTTAGGAGTCATTTAGATTATTTATATTTTAAGTATTTAGGAAAGCGCGCGGAGAAACAATAAAGGCCTCCCCCCACGAATAAATATTTCTAAGCAATGAGGTTTAATAATCATTTTACTCGTTATATAGAAGAGCTAAACGATCTAGAATCTTTAGCTATAGCTAAAAAGCAAGGAATACATCCAATTCAAATGCTAATCGATTATGGATATAAAATAGGCCCTAATCAAACTGTGATTGATCCAGACGGGAATATATATCAAGACGTACCAGAATTATACGATCTCATACAACAACACCTAAAGAGGTAATGAATAACCATTTAGGCGGGGTCTACTATAAAGATAAAATATCAAATATAGTCAAACAACACATAACTTCTAAAAGATCAGTACTCGAGATATGTGCAGGCTGCGGAATTATCGGAAAAACCCTATTAGAACAAAATCTCGTTCAAAATATAACATTCTCAGATATCCAAGATCTCTCTCATATACACGATAATTTTATACAATCAGACGGTTTATCTAATATAACAGAACAATACGATCTAATCATATGCTCACCCCCATGGTACAATAGTATAAAGGCTCCCACCAAGTTCTTATCTAATATCGACCCTATATACTGGCAAGACCTAAATTGGAAGTTCCATACAAACCTTTATCAAAATATATCTAATCATCTAAACCCTAACGGCAGCTTACTAATAACTAATTGCTTCGAAGCTAGATCTCCGGAAAGTTGGAAAAAAATGTCAAACCTAACATTAGAACACACATTCATTAACGAATCCCATATATTACCTAATGGCGATAATTATCCCAGAAATTACATATTATGGTGGCGCCTATATCAACCTAATTACAGGCTCCCCCCAGCACTCTAAACATTCATCTAATCGAGACTTGGCCATCTCCATATCTACCTTATACCACTCACCCTTTATATCTTTACTGAACGGCACCATCGTCTCCTTAAGGCTCCGCTCAGCATCCTTATATTCCGGATGCTCTATAGAATAAACAATCCGATAATCCCGAAAAGGGGAAGAAGTTTGATATGTCTGAAGCCGCTTCTTGAGATTTCCAGTAATCCCAATCTTTACCCATCCCGGGTATTGCGGTGATTCTATAATGTAGAGATATCCGATATTAAGACTTATTATTACAACATATACCAATCCACATAAATAACAATATGAGCACATGGAGTTCAGGACACGGAAAATTTCTTAAAAAAGACCCTAATCACGGAATCTGGTGGAAAAAAATTAAAGCTTGGTGGAAAACACTATTTAATTAGTCGGTTTGTCTCCGATTCATATATACAATGAAATTCCTTAAAAGATGGAATATATGATTGATTAACATATTCAGAAGTAGGATCACCTTGCTCAATATCACTTAATCCAGACGTCTTTAGCTGCTTCCTTCTTTCTGGCATATCTATTGCTCTAGCCATCATATCAATGAAATTCTCTAGAGAATGCTCACCACCTTCTAGATCATGCCATTTTGCCATAGCTGAACCTATAATACCATGATCATTAGGCCAATATCTATACTTCTGATCACTTACTCTATATTGAATTGTAAAGTTAGGCGTCGTAAACGTATCAAAAGATTGATCAATTATTGAAACATCCTTTTTATTTAACATATCCTTAATATCTATACCTAGTAGTGGTCTGTCTTCCATTGTTATATCTATTTATTACCCTACGGGTGCAGAGCCGCCAGAAGGGCAGGGGGCTATATAGAAAACCCCGCGGAATTTCGAAAAAAATTTTTCCCATGCCCCTTTCCGGGGTATATAACCTCTCTCTATATAGACAAGATTTCAACGCCCTATGGGTGGAATCTCCCCCTTATTAAGAGCGAAGGGGGTCAATCTGAGTGTTAAATGAGGCTAAGAGATGCCCGTTTATAGCTCTCCTATAACTCTATTCTCAGATCGACCCCCATCATCGTTCACACCGACGAACCTACTACTAACCTACTACTTGGAACTTAACTTAAGCTGCCAGTTCGACTGCTGCCAGCTCAGGGAGGTTATATCTGCCACGCCCGTTAAAGCGCATCCACTTCTTTATAGTCTCCCTCTCAACCTGATACTTCTCAGCCGCTACTTCTAGACCAACCTGCTCAACGACCTCTTTCAATTCCCGATAAGCGTCTTTCGAGACATAAAACGAACACCATACTGCAGACGTGATACCAGCCTTCTGGGCCTTCTTAGCAATATAGTCCTTGTTCGACATCCGCTCTTGGCCAGTAATCTGACACTTAATACGGTTCGGGCTCTTCTTACGATTGTTCTTAATTTCTTTTTTCATATCTAATTTAATTTAACTTCAATGATTATACTGTCTATTCAGGGGAACGTCAAGCACTCACTTGACCGATTGTGTAAGGAGATGTGTCAGCTTTCTCGGGATACATCTCTCTCCAGACCTGTTCAAATGCTCTAACACAATCAATGATCTCTTCAATTGTATCACATTTAGTCATGGGTACTGGTTGACCGTTTTGCAGTAGTTGGTATTTCTTATTCATCATGCTTATATTATCGGATCAATTTGGGGGAACCTCAAGCAGGATATTTCTCGAGAATATTGATTATGTTATTACTGAGATACTTTAACTCTTCATCTAATCGCAGCGCGCCTTCATCATTCAGATCATCTCGATATTCCCAATACAATTCAGACAGTTTATTTTCAACATCTGCGATCATCAGGTATTTGTCTTCTTTATCCATCATGCTTATATTATCGTGTCTTTTTAGGGGAACTTCAAGCCTTATTCTTAATCCATTTCCGAATAGTATTAATTTCCGGAAGAGTATAGCAATTCTCTTCAATCAAAAACTCTTCTTCAAAAGTCTCTAAAGCTTCTACTAAATCTTCTCTCGTCAATCCAATCTCGTTATATCCTTCCTCTAGAATCTCTTCCGGATTGTACGTAATTCCCCGCTCATCATATCCCGCGGAAAACTCGCCATAAAACGTTACAAAATCGGCTCCTTTACTAATCTCATTCATCATACAATTATTATCGGATCTTTTCGGGGGAACTTCAAACCTTTTCTCCATTAACTTTAACCAATTCCCGTAAATTAATACTCCATCCTTCTTTACCATCATACACCCCAAAACTAACATCACCCCCATCACACTCAATACTAACACAAACACCTTCTTCAAATCCATCATCTAACAAATCACCTTTTTCGACTTTATACCAACTACCATCTTCTCTCTTAATTTCCATAACAATATTATCGGATCTTTTTAGGGGAACTGCAATTATCCTTTTAACAATTCAATCTTACCTTTACAATAATCAACCTCTACTTCATTTCTACTCTTATTACCTACACAAACAACCTTCTCTTCAAACTCCATCATAAAACTCTCACCATTCAATAACTTCTCTACCCTCTCTAAACACTCCTCAAACCCATAACCATCTACAAAATCACTACCCATCATTACCAACCATTCCACCTCATTCAATTCAATCCACCTATCACCTCTACAAAAACCTTCTCCAAACAAATTCACAACAATCTTATTATCCATCTTACTACCTTCTCCAACCTCTCTATCTTTTATTTTCATCATAATTCTATTATCGGATCTTTTCAGGGGAACTTCAAGTTTTATTATTACCAAACTTTTAATTTCTTAAGTATGTTTTCAATATCTTTATACTCATTCGCTTCCAAATCATTCTCACATAACTCTTCCAATCCACTCACAATATACTCAACATCACTCTCACTCAATTCATATTTCATATCTTCATTCATCTTCAAATAGTATAGATCCAAATTCGGGGAACTTCAAGCAGAATGGTCAGTTAAAATAGTGACTGCTTTATCGCGGAACTCCTGAACGAGCAAATCAAGCTTATCTCCTCCCTCATCATCACAACTATCTTTAAGGGTCCAATACAGATCTTCAGTGCGATCGTATACTACATCAACTGCATCTAACTTATTCATCATACAATTATTATCGGATCAATTCGGGGGAAAGTCAATAATAAAATTCAGCTTGAAGTTCCCCGGGGATTTTCAGATAATATATGAACTGATCGGGAGATACCGGACCCGTCAATTAGCCCAGGGGGTTGGGGAAAACTCCCTAGAGTTAAGGAACCTTTTCGCGGCATGTTGATCACCTCACTAATCATTACCGTTTAATACTCATGATGAGCGATATGATAATCATAATAGACAATACTATTCCTTCCCCCTATCCAGCCTGTACAGACTGAACGAACAGTCCAGCCTAGCTCCATCTATTAGCCTAGCCTAATTTACAGTCTAGCCGAATACTCTAATTAGGCTAGTTGCCGGCAACAGTTAACTAGCCGGAGCTGCCCGCCCGGAGGGAGGGATTATCAATAGTCAATACTCACGTAGTATACCTTTAATGTGCTCTCGTATAGTATGTATGGGTCCTGTAAAGAACAATATCATATGAAGAAGACATCTACCTAGTGAATACTTAGATAACCATAGATAGAACTGCCTTCTTCTGTTCATTAGAAAGGACACTCCTCACCAGTACCCCAAGTACCTTCACCACTAGCTAATGGCCTGTCGTCAAGACTGTCTTGTTCTACCTGGTAGTCAGTGAGAAGAGGCCACTCCTCTAGCTTGTGTAAATAGGAATACATCCACCTGTACTCTGCAATTGAAGCGGTCTCTACCTTCTGCTTAACCGCCGCTACCATCTCTTGTTTAGTTAATTCTACTGGTTTCATAGTCTGTATTAAAGTCTTTAGTCGTTGCTGACATTGTCAGTCCGGGGGAGATTCTCTTAAAGAGCCTCTGAGATCCGTTCGGAGATTATTTCTATTCGGCGATATTCTCCAGTATTTTCGTATTTCATGTACAGGTATCGCCACTAACTATATTGTTTTCGTGATATATCTATTGTTTCCCTATGTTTTATACCAATCTATCTACTCTATTCATTTTACTTTTTATTCGGATCTACCTATTTTTTTGTTATAGACATAGTATTTTTGGATAAAACCCCCCCATAATAGCTACTAGTGATAAGGCTAGCAGCTATAGGGGAGAGGGTGTATAGTGACCTAAGCACCAACGGTTTCTTGTTGTTGTACAGGTTGTGTTTGTTGTACAGCTTGTACAGCTGGTTGTTCATTTGGTTGTTGGCTGCTGGAGGTTTGGTTCTTGAAGTCATCAAGGGTCTTTTTGCTTTTGCCATTGTACTTCAGAATTTTCTCAACAGTTTGGCCATTTAAGCCTAAGCCATCTAGGACTACTCTGACTGATTTATCGGACAATTCTCGTTTAAGAGTGCCGTATGCTGCTTTAGTCACATAGTGATCTACATAATCCTCGCTAGTTGTGCCATTTTGTTCGGCTTTTTTCGCGATATATTTGTGGGAGCTTTGTCGGCTCTCACCCGTCAATTTACAAGTTAAACGTGCTTTCATGTTATATTTATTATCGGTTATCTTCTGGGGAATATCCAGAAAAATCTTTATTTTTTGCTAGTTGTAATTCTTCTTCTGCCAATTCGCATAATCTGAGTAGGACTATCATATGCCGTTCGGTGGATGAGAACACTTCATGCTCTGCCAACAGTGCTTTAAGTCGTTGGCGATATTTGAGTATAATTGCCCGTTGTGCTTCTGATCCGATAGACATTTTCATATTAGTCTGCGTTATATTGGCGGAGTTTATCATTGACTGACAAGCCTTGTAGTGCTCGGTCATAATTCGACTCTTCTAGGAGTTTATTGAATTTCTCCTGATCTGGCTCGATCTCCCACATTCTGCAAATGTACATATAGATGTCGTGGAATTCACGATCGGACATTGAATTCACAATCTCTTCTAAGAG
>LULG01000138.1_pt1 | contig 16354 bp, 13 predicted proteins | sample 728211 | NCBI WGS metagenome assembly LULG01 (sample SAMN03860295, study PRJNA289734) | marine metagenome | biome: seawater column; feature: ocean; material: water; isolation source: Red Sea water column Station 169 - depth 200m | place: Saudi Arabia: Red Sea | collected 2011-10-15 | depth 200 m | reverse complement strand
GCGCCCCAGATGTCGATCAGTTCGTCGGCGTCCTGCGCCTTCTGATAATGATAGGCGAGGTCGGCGCCGAAGTAGGTCCAACTCCCGTCCGATTTCTTGATCGGCCGGTCCTGATCGTCGCCGAATTTGGTCGAGCGGAACAGCGGCAGTTCAACCGGCTCCCAATCCTCGGGCGTCTCGCCCTTCGGCGCTTCGAGCACACCGTCATAGACCAGATCATGCTCGCGCAGCCATTTTTCGGCGGCGGCGGGCTTGCCCTCGGCCTGCAGCTCGGCCTCCGACGAGAAGAGATCATGATGGATGCCCAGCTTGGCGAGGTCGGCGCGGATCATGTCCATCATCGCGCTCACCGCCTCGGCGCGGAACAGGCCGAGCCACGCGCTTTCGGGCGCGCCGACATAGCGGTCGCCATATTCGGCGGCGAGCTTTTCAGCGACGGGCTTCAGGTAATCGCCGGGGTAGAGCCCCTCGGGGATCGCGCCGATATCTTCGCCCAACGCCTCGCGGTAGCGCATGTGAACCGAGCGCGCGAGCACATCGACCTGCGCACCGGCGTCGTTGACATAATATTCGCGCGTGACCTTGTGCCCCGAATATTCGAGCAGCGCCGCCAGTGCGTCGCCCACCACCGCGCCGCGGCAATGGCCGACGTGCATCGGGCCGGTCGGGTTCGCCGACACATATTCGACATTGACGCGCCGCGCGGCGCCCATCGCCGAGCGGCCATAGTCGCCCGTCTCGGCATGGATCAGCGCCAGTTCGTCGCGCCAGCTATTATCGGCGACGCGCAGGTTGATGAAGCCCGGCCCGGCGACGCTCGCTTCGGTCACCTCGTCGATCGCCGCCAGTTCGCCGACGAGCAATTCGGCGAGCGCGCGCGGGTTCGTCCCCGCGGGCTTGGCGAGCACCATTGCGGCATTGGTCGCGACATCGCCATGCGCCGGGTCGCGCGGCGGTTCGACGCTGATCGCGCCGCGATCGAGCCCGGCGGGCAGCGCCTCGCGCGCGACAAGCGCATCCAGAGCGGTATCGATATGCGCGGAAAAACGGCTGAACAGGGTCATGGGTCAGGTCAATCTTCGGTCAAAAGGTCGGTCGGCGCCCTACCGCAGCTTGGCAGGCGCGAAAAGCCCCGCGTCGCCCGGATGGCGGCGCAGGGCGAAACGGATGCGAACGGCGCGCGCGGGCGCTCCGGCGCGGCGCCTCCGGTGAGCAAGGCGGCAAAGGGAAGCAGGGCAAGGGCGAGGAGACGCATGGGAGAGCTTTCCGGAGATGGTGCGAAATAGGTGGCGCTTTGTGCGGCCGTCAGCCGTCCCACGCGGCGATCGTCGTGCGGTGGAGCAGGCGGTCATAGCCGTCATAGCCGCCGGTCGCGCGGTGGAGGACCGAGCGATTGTCCCACATCAGCAGCGTTCCCGCGTCCCATTTGTGGCTGTAACGAAATTCCTCGCGCCCCTGCCAGTGCAACAACTCGACGATCAGCGGCAGCGCTTCGGCATCGTCCATATCCTCGATCTTTACGATATAGCCCGCGCAGCCGAACAGGCCCTCGCGGCCCGTTTCGGGGTGCCGGCGGATGATCGGGTGCGCCTGCGTCGCCATCGCCGCTTCGCCGGGGCGGATGTCCATGCTGCGGCCCTTGTCGTTTGCGCCATACATGCCCGAGGGGGCATAGCCGCCGCGCGCGCTGTGGATCGCGCGGCGCCCCTCGATCCGGGCGCGCAGCGCGTCCGGCATGGCGGCGAGCGCCGCATGCTGGTTCGCAAATTCGGTGTTGCCGCCAACGGGCGGGATGGTGATGCCGTAAAGACAGGTTCCGGCCGGTGGCCGCGCCTGAAAGCTCCAGTCGCTGTGCCAATTTTCGGCAAATAGCGGCGCGGTTTCGTCGGCGCGGCGCTTGACCGCGATGACATGGCGGCGGCCCGCAATCGGTGCGATGAAGGGATCGTCACCGAAGCCGCCGAAATATTGCGTGAACCGCTCAAGATCGTCGTCAAGCAGCGACTGGCCGGGAAAGGCGAGGACATGATGGTCGAGCCACGCCGCGCGGATGTCGGCCACGTCGCCGGCCGAAAGCGGCTGCGTCAGGTCGACGCCGGTGATCGCGGCGCCGCACGCCTGACCGCTGGGGGTGATCGTGAAAGCCATGGCGCGATGCTGCGCCGTTCGCCCGCCGCCGTCAATCGGTGTGCGAAACCGGTGCGCCATCGATCAACGCCACCGCGCGGATCCAGCCGGCGCTCGCGCGCTCGATCTTCACCGGGAAGCAGGACAGCGTCCAGCCGGTCGGGGGCAGCGCAGCGAGCCCCGTCAGCTTCTCGATCTGGTAATAAGGTCTGATCCGTCCCGCCTTATGGCCTTCCCAGATGATCGAAGGATCGCGCGTTTCGGCCCAGCGTTTCGCGGTGTGGCTGAACGGGGCGTCCCAACTCCACGCGTCGGTGCCGACGACCTTCACGCCGCGTTCCGTCAGATAAAGCGTCGCCTCGGCCCCCATGCCGCAGCCCTGATCGGTGAAATTGTCGGTGCCGTAGATCGCGCCCGACTGGACGAGCACGATGTCGAAGGGCTGGAGGGTGTGGCCGATCCGCGCCAGTTCGGCCTCCACCTCGGCCGCGCTGACGACATGGCCCGCGGGGCGATCCGAAAAGTCGAGTTTGACGCCGGGCCGGAAAAAGAGGTCGAGCGGCGCTTCGTCGATGCAGGGCGCCGGCGTTGCGCCCGCATCGGTGGTCGAATGGAAATGCCACGGCGCGTCCATATGCGTGCCGTTGTGCGTGCTCAACGTCAGGCTTTCGACCGCCCAGCCTTCGCCGTCGGGAAGGTCATCCTTCGCGAGTCCCGGAAAGAACATCGCAATCTGTTCCCACGTCGTCTCGTGGGTCATGTAGCTGATTTGCGGGCGCATCACCGGCGGGTCGGAGACGACGTCGTTGGTGATCGGGATCGAAAGGTCGATGAACTGCATGGCCCGCAATCTGCCACCGATAGGCCGCGGCGCCAAGCGAAGGCTTGCGCGCGGTTGGGCGCCCGCTAGAAACGGTGGCAAGCCCGAACCGGGGCAGGGGAGAGTATATGACCGACGCAGCCGCCGTCGCCGATCATGGCGCGGTCTATGAACCGACCGCGAAGGATATTCGCATGGTCATCGCCGCCTCGTCGGCGGGCACCATCTTCGAATGGTACGATTTCTTCATCTACGGCACGCTAGCCGCGATTATCGGCAAAGCCTTTTTCCCGAGCGACAACGCGACGCTGGAAGTGCTGCTGGTGTGGGCCGGCTTTGCCGTCGGCTTCGGTTTCCGGCCGCTCGGCGCGGTGCTGTTCGGCTTTCTCGGCGACCGGCTGGGGCGCAAATATACCTTCCTCGTCACCGTCACCCTGATGGGGATCGCCACCGCCGGGGTCGGGATGATCCCCTCGGCCGCGACGATCGGCATCGCGGCGCCGATCATCGTCATCCTGCTGCGCATATTGCAGGGATTGGCGCTCGGCGGCGAGTATGGCGGCGCCGCGGTCTATGTCGCTGAACATTCGCCGCCCGAACGGCGCGGTTTCTATACCAGCTTCATCCAGGCGAGCGTCGTCGGGGGTTTCGTGCTCAGCCTGATCGTCGTGCTGTCGTGCAAGGCGGCGATGCCCGCCGATGTCTGGGAAAGCTGGGGCTGGCGCGTGCCATTCCTGCTGTCGCTGCTGCTGCTCGCGATTTCGCTGTGGATGCGGCTCAAACTCTCCGAAAGCCCGGTGTTTCAGGCGATGAAGGAAGAGGGGGAGATCGCCAAGAATCCGCTGAAGGAAAGCTTTACCTATCCCGGCAACCCCAAGCGCATCTTCGTCGCGCTGTTCGGGATCGCGGCGGGGCTGACCGTCATCTGGTACACCGCGATGTTCTCGGGCCTCGCTTTCCTGAAAGGCCCGATGAAGGTCGACGACACTGCGGCCGAGGTCATCGTTGGCCTCGCCGCCGCGCTCGGCATGGGATTTTTCATCTGGGCGGGCAAATTGTCGGACCGGATCGGGCGCAAGAAGCCGATCGTCTGGGGCTATGCGGTGACGCTGGTTGTCCTCTTTCCGCTCTTCTGGATGATGGGCGCAGTTGCCAATCCTGCGCTCAAGGAGGCGGCGGCAAAGGCGCCGGTCGTCGTGACCGGCAGCCAATGTTCCTACAATCCCTTCGAACAGAAGCAGCAGACGACGGCTTGCGGCCGCACGATTGCCGAACTCACCAAGCTGGGCGTACCCTATAAGGTGCAGCCGTCGGGAAGCGGCTTGGACAGCGTGAAAATCCATATCGGCGGCCGCGAGGTCGCCAGCGAAGATCCGGCGCTGCTGCGGCCAGCGCTCGAGGCAATGGGCTATGGCTTCGACAAGCAGGTACCGGGGGTGGGCAGCCTCGCGGTGATCCTGCTCGCGCTGCTCGGCCTCAGCGCGCTGTCGGGCTTTACCTATGGCCCCGTCGCCGCCTTGCTCGCCGAGATGTTTCCGCCGCACGTACGCTATTCCTCGCTGTCGATCCCCTATCATATCGGCACCGGCTATTTCGGGGGCTTCCTGCCGTTCATCGCCAGCCTGATCGCCGCGGTGACGGGCAATGCCTATGCGGGCTTGTGGTACACATGGGGCGTCGTGCTCGTCGCGTTCCTGGTCGCCGCCTTCATGCTCAAGGAGCCCGTGCCCGGCGAGTGGGACAAGCGCGCCGCCGACGCCTGAACGGCCATTGGCGGCGGGTTCGTTCCCGGCTAGGGCGAAGCGATGATCGACATTGCTTCGCCGCTCCGGCTCCGTCTCGATTCCGCCGCGCTCGTCCATAACTGGCGCTGGCTGGCCGAACGCAGCGGCCCCGCGGCGTGCGGCGCGGCGGTGAAGGCCGACGGCTATGGCCTCGGCGCTGGCGCCATCGTGCGCCATCTTGCGGCGGCGGGATGCCGGCATTTCTTCGTCGCCACCTGGGCCGAAGCGGCGGCGCTGATGCCCTTGCCTGCGGGCGTGTCGCTATCGGTGCTGCACGGCGTGGGCGTGACCGACATGGTCGCCGCGCGCACGCTGCCCGCGCGTCCTGTGCTCGCGAGCGTCGAACAGGTGGCGCGCTGGCGCGCGGCAGGCGAAGGCCGTCCGTGCGACGTGATGGTCGACACGGGCATGAACCGGCTCGGCCTGCGTGTCGAAGAGGCGCTGGGCGGGGCGCTCGACGGGCTCGGCATCGTCAATCTGCTCAGCCATCTGGCTTCGGCGGATGAGGACAGCGCGCAAAATGCGGCGCAGCTTGCTGCTTTCCGCGCGGTGCGCAGCGAGATCCCGGCGCAGCGTTACAGCCTCGCGAACAGCGCCGGCATCTGCCTCGGCCCCGACTATGCCTTCGACCTGACCCGTCCCGGGCTTGCGCTCTATGGCGGCTTACCGCGCGGCGAGGCGGCGGGGCAAATCCGGCAGGTCGCTTATCCCGAAACGCGCGTGCTGCAGGTGCGGACTGTCCCGGCGGGCGAAACGGTGGGCTATGGCGCCACCTGGACCGCCCCGCGGTCCACGCGGGTGGCGGTGGCGAACCTCGGCTATGCCGACGGCTATCTGCGCTGCCACGCCGGAACCGGCAGTGCGACATGGGAGGGTAGCGCCCTGCCGCTGATCGGCCGCGTCTCGATGGATCTCACCGCCTTCGACGCAAGCGCCGCCGAAGGCATAGGCGAGGGCGACTGGCTGGCGCTGGACTATGACCTGCCGGCAACCGCCGCCGCGAGCAGACTGTCGCAATATGAATTGCTGACGGGCCTCGGCGCGCGGTTTGCGCGGATGTAGCGCCGCCAATTCGGCGAACTTCTCCACGAAGATAACTTCAACAAAAAAAGGGTCGCCTTCCAATCGGAAGGCGACCCCCTTTTGCGTTGGTCCCGATTACCAGCTGGCTTTGATGCCAGCGTAGAAATAGCGACCAAAGGTGTCGTAAGGATCGCCGCTGGCGGTCCCCAAGAGCCCATAGGGAGGCTGCTTGTCAAACAGGTTATCGACACCAACGTAGAAGTTGAACTGCTTGTTGATGTCAAGATTGGCACGAATGTTGTGATACAGCGCATCGGGGTAATAGATGCGCGGAAACTGGTCAGCATTCGTCGGCGGCAGCGTGATGATGTCGCCGGGCGTGCAAGTGCCGCCGGTGGTCGGGTTCGTACCACTCGACGGGCAGGGACCCTTGTAGGGGTTCTGCGCTTCCCAGGTTCCGATCGTCTGCTTGCCGATGTACCGAACCGACCAAGTGAGGTCGAGCGCGCCGAAGTCGTAGTTGATGCTCGCGTTGGCGGCCCAGCGGGGATCACCAAGTTCGCTCATCTGACGGTTCGGGTTGGCCGGATTCAGCGGATCCGTATAGTTGTCGAGACGGATCAGATACGTCGCGATCGCGCGGAACGAGACGCGGTGACCATTTTCGAACGTGCGACGATAGGCAAGGTCGAAGTCGATGCCTTCGGTCTTCTGCGAGGCGAAGTTCACGCCGCCCGAGATCACTGCGCCCAGATCGGGATCAAACAGGCCAGTCGACGAGTCACGGTTGACCGTGGCGCAGAACTGGTTGTTGATACCATCGGGGCTGTCGTAGCACAGATTGATGATCGTCTGAGCGCCGAGTGTCGCGATCAGGCTTTCAACCTTGATCTTGTAATAGTCGACCGTGAAGTTGAAACCCGGCAGGAAGCTGGGTTCGAACACAGCGGCGATCGTAAGGCTCTTGCCAATTTCGTTCTGCAGCGTCGGGTTGCCGCCCGAAAGGTAGCTGGTCGACGAGGTGCGAGCCGTACAGTTCTGCCACGGCGAGCCGACGGGGCCGTTGAAGGCGGTCCCGGCGCAGGCTGCCGCAGTAGCGGTGTTGACCGTCGTGGGAACGCCCGCCGCCGCACAGTTCGCTGCCCGGTTCGGACCGCCGCTGATGTTGGCGCTGTCGCAAGGGTCAGCCAGGAATGCAAAGTTCTGGCTGAGCGGCGAGAACAGGTCGCTCTGGGTCGGTGCACGAACCGACTTCGCATAGGCCGCGCGGAAGCGGATATCGGGGATCGGCGCGTAGAGACCCTGGACGTTATATGCCCAAACCGTGCCAGCCGACGTGTTGTAATCCGACACGCGAGCCGCAGCGTTGATCGACAGTTCTTCCGCGAACGGCATGTTCGAAAGCAGCGGGATATTAACTTCGCCGAACGCTTCCTTCACCGTCAACTTCTGGGGGTTGAACGGCTGAATCGCGTTCAGGAAGGTGCCGCCGCTTGCTGTGAGATCGTCAAACGCGCTCGATGCGGTTTCCGAACGATATTCGGCGCCAAGTGCGAAGCCGATCGGGCCGCCCGGCAGTTCGAACAGCTGGGAAAGGTCGCCAGCGATGCTCGCCGAAGCGACGAACTCGGTGGCCTTCTCCCTGCGAACGGCGGTCGTGTTGACAAAATCAAGTGCCGCCTGGCTCGGCGCACCATAGCCAAATACGTTGATCGGCACGCAGTCCGGGCGATCGTTCGTCGGGTCTGCGTCGGCGTTGACGCGGCAGACGATCTGGCCGGCGGTGTTGCGGGTCGCGTCGAGCGCCAGCAGGAAACCGTCGGGGTTGCCGTCGAGATCGAACAATTTGAGATTGTTCAGCGACCGCATCTTCGTCTTCAGGTGGCCGTAGTTGACCGAGACGTCATAGGTCCAATCGTCGTTGAAGGTGCCTTCGACGCCACCGACGACACGGAAAGTGTCACGGTCGTGCAATTCGCCGCGACCGCCGAAATCGACATTGAAACGCGAAATTGCAAACGGCGTTGCGTCGGGCGTGGTGTTACAGACACCGTAAGACGCCAGGGTCGAAAATGCCTGCGAGGTCAGGAAGGGGTTGTCGCAGCGGAGGTTCGAGCCACCGCCGAAGAAGCCCGGAATGCTGCCCTGGAAAAAGCTCGGCTGGCCTTCCTGGCGTGCATCGACGTGGACATATTTTGCTTCGACATAGGGACGGAAGGCGTCGCTGACGTCATAATGCGCGAGCAAATTGATCGCGTAACGCTTCAGGCCGGCAGCGAGCTGACCCGTGTTGCGCAGAGTTGAGCCGGTGCCGCCCTGCTGGTTGCCCGATCCGGCAGCCGAATAGCTCGCGTCGGGCGTGTCGATGACGATATTGCCGTTCGAATCGAAACGCAGATAGCGACGCTGAGCCGCCGAAGACGGATCGATCGCACCGAGCGTGCCACCGTCGCTGATCGAGGCATTCTTGATGCCGCAAAGGAAGGTGTTGTCGGGGATGCCGTCACCAGCAGCCGGCTCGCCGACCGTGTTGTCGGTCAGCTGCCACTGGCAGCGGCCCGAATAGGCGCCGGTAAGCGCGTCGCGATCAGTGAAATAGAGCGGGGTTTGTTCCGCATATTCTGCCGAGATTGCGATGTTGCCGCGGCCGTCGGCGAAATTGCGCCCAAAGGTGCCAGCAACGAACACGTTGCCGCGATCGCCACGCGACGAGACACCGCCCTGCGCGCGGAGGTTGATGCCGTCGAAGTCGCGCTTGGTGATGAAGTTCACAACACCGGCGACTGCGTCGGAGCCGTAAATCGCCGAGTTGCCGCCTGTGACAACGTCGACGCGCTCGAGCAGGTCAACGGGGATCGTGTTGACGTCAACGAGATAATCGCCAGGCAGAGCCGTGATGTGACGGCGACCGTTAACGAGAACCAGCGTACGCGACGTTCCGAGACCGCGAAGATCGAGGATGTTCAGACCGGCGGTGCCGATGAAGCGCGTCGAGTTGCCCTGGCTGAACGTCGAGCGCAGCGACGGCAGGTCGTTGAGCGCATCGCCGAGTGAAACGTCGCCCGTGTCGGTCAGTTCACCGACATCGACCGACGTCAGCGGAACCGACGAATCGAGCGTCGGGCGCGAGATGCGCGAACCCGTCACGACGATTGAACGTTCGGTATTTTCATCCGAATCGCAGATGCCATTGTTGTTGGCATCGACGCATTCGGCAGCAGTGTCCTGCGCAAAGGCAGGCTGGCTCACGGAAATTGCTACTGCAAATGCAGCAGCACCCACAAGCAGGTGCGACTTAGTCATAGATAACTCCCCGGTTGCCCGTTCAAAATGCCAAATGAACGGATTGGGCTCTAGAAAGACGGAAAGCCGGGCGCGCACAAGCCCCTCAAGGCAATTTTCTTACAGGTTGAAGACGATCGGCTGATTCTGTGTCTTTGGCGCAACAGTGGCGCCATGGCGGCTCTCCCTCGTGATACTAATTTGCTTATCTTCTAGCGAAATTTCTGTCTGCATAGACCTATCCTAAGGGCGAATGATGACGAAATAGAGGTTTCTCGTGAAACTATATTGCGTAGCCGCATTTGCGGGTCGCGTGGTCATCCTTGCGCTACTACAGCGGGGCGTGCCGAAATCTGCCGTTGAGAAATGAAGCGGCCCACGCCGCTGTGGCGGAATCCGTGGCGGCGCTTGGCCGAATCATCACCGCCGACTGCACTTATGTTGCGGCACTTATGTTGCGGCGCGTCATGGATTGATGCTAATGCCGGACTTTGTCACATCGGCGCCGCGGCAAGCGATCGCGCGCCGCGCCGGAAGAGGAGCCGCCGCAGCATGGCCAAGTCCAAGACGACCGCCGAGGGCGACGTCGTTACGATCAAGAAATATGCGAACCGGCGGCTCTATGACACCGAACGCAGCTGTTACATCACGCTCGACGATCTGGGCGCCATGGTGCGCGAGGGGCGCGAATTTCGGGTTGTCGATGCCAAAAGCGGTGACGATATCACGCACAATGTGCTCACCCAGATCATCATGGACACCGAAACGCGCGGCGAAACGCTGCTGCCGGTCAATTTCCTGCGCCACCTGATCGGCATGTACGGCGACAAGATGCAGTCGATGGTGCCGCAATATCTGGAAGCGTCGATGACCGCGTTCCGCAAGAACCAGCAGGATGTGCGTGCCGCGTTCGAGGGCGCGCTGGGATCGAACCCGCTCGCCGAACTGACGCGCCGCAACATGGAAATGTTCCAGCAGGCGGCGGGCGCCTTCATCCCGGGTGTCGGCGGCGGCAAGGCCAGGGATGCCGAAATTGCCGCGCTCAAGGCCGAAATCGCCGACCTCAAGGCCGAGCTCGCCAAAAAGAAGTGACACATCGGGGCCTCTCCCGCCCCCAGCACAGAAAACAGGACAGATGATCAAGCATGCGCTCAGCGTAACCCGTCAGGCCGACTTCGCGGCCTGGTATCAGGATGTCATTGCCGAAGCCGATCTTGCCGAGGAATCGGGCGTACGCGGCTGCATGGTCATCAAGCCGTGGGGCTATGGCATCTGGGAACGGATTCAGGCGGTAATGGACGCCGCGATCAAGGATGCGGGGGTGCAGAACTGCTATTTCCCGCTTTTCATTCCCTTGAGCTTCTTTGAGAAGGAAGCCGACCATGTCGATGGTTTCGCGAAGGAAATGGCGGTCGTCACGCATCACCGACTGATCGGTGACGGCAAGGGCAAGCTGGTCCCCGACCCCGAGGCGAAGCTCGAGGAGCCGCTGATCGTTCGCCCGACCTCGGAAACCGTGATCGGCGCCGCGATGAGCCGCTGGGTGCAGAGCTGGCGCGATCTGCCGCTCAAAGTCAATCAGTGGGCGAACGTCGTGCGCTGGGAAATGCGCACGCGCATGTTCCTGCGCACCAGCGAATTTCTGTGGCAGGAAGGCCATACGGCGCACGCCGACGAAGGCGATGCGATGACCGAGACGCTGCGCGCGCTCGAAATGTACCGCAGTTTTGCCGAGGACGTCCTCGCCATGCCGGTGGTCGCCGGTGAAAAGCCCGAAAACGAGCGTTTTCCGGGCGCCGTCGCGACCTATTCTATCGAGGCGATGATGCAGGACGGCAAGGCGCTGCAGGCCGGCACCTCGCATTATCTCGGCACCGGTTTCGCCGAGGCGGCAAATATCCGCTATCAGGACAAGGATGGCGGTCACAGCCTTTGCCACACGACGAGCTGGGGCGTGTCGACGCGCATGATCGGCGGCGTCATCATGACGCATGGCGACGACGATGGCCTCCGCTGTCCGCCGCGCATCGCGCCGCACCAGATCGTCATCGTGCCGATGCTGCGCGACAATGAAGAGGATGCCGCGATCCTTGATTATTGCCGCGACCTCGAGATGAAGCTGAAGGCGCTCGACGCGTTCCGCGAACCGGTGCGCGTGCTGCTCGACACTGGCGCGAACAAGGCGCAGACCAAGCGCTGGGGCTGGGTCAAGAAGGGCGCGCCGATCATCGTCGAGGTCGGCCCGCGCGACGTCGCGGGCGGCAATGTCGCGGTCATCCGCCGCGACCGATTGTATCAGGAGAGCGGCAAGCTCGACACTGCCTTCGTCGCGAAAGACGCCTTCGTCGCCGAAGCCGCGACCATTCTTCAGGCGATCCAGCAGGGGCTTTATGCCGACGCGAAGGCGCGCCTCGACGCCAACATCCGCCGGGACGTCACCGACCTTGCGGCGCATTTCGGCGGTGACGACAAATTCGTCGGCTGGGCCGAGGTGCAATGGTCGCGTCCGACGGGCGCCGCGCTCGAAGGGATCGTTGAGCAGTTGAAAGCGTTGAAGCTGACGATGCGTAACACTCCCCTCGACGCCGCGCCCGCCGACGGCGCCTGCTTCTTCACCGGCGAGCCCGCGGTCGAACGCGTGCTCATCGGGCGGACCTATTAATTGGCAAAGGCGCCGAAGCGGCCGCAGCCGGCGGGTCTGCCCTCGCGCGAGCAGATCCTGCGCTTCATTCAGGACAGCCCCGGTGCGGTCGGCAAGCGCGAGATTGCCAAGCATTTCGCGCTGCGCGGTGCCGACAAGATCGCGCTGAAGGCGCTGCTCAAGGACATGACCGACGAAGGCGTCGTCGACATGGCCCCGGGGCGGGCGTTCCACAAGCATGGCGGCCTCCCCAAAGTCACCGTGCTGCGCGTTGCCGCGGTCGAGGGCGATACGGTCTGGGCGGTACCCGACCGCTGGGAAGGGAGCGGCCCGGCGCCGCGCCTTCGCGTGATGGAAAAGGGCCGCAAGAGTGCGCTCGGCGTCGGCGACCGTATCCTTGCCCGAACCGAGGAGCGTGGCACCGGCCATGTCGCGCATCCCATGAAAAAGCTCCAGTCGGGCGGTGAAAGCGTGATCGGCGTGCTCGTTGCCGATACCGGCCCCGGCGGCAAGCCGATGACCTGGCTGCGCCCCGCCGACAAGCGCGCGCGGTTCGACTTCGCCGTGGCGGACATGGGAGATGCGGCAATCGGCGACCTGGTCCGGGCGGAACTGTCGGGACGCGGCCCGGCGACCAAGGCGCGCGTGATCGACCGCATCGGCGACCCTTTCGCGCCGCGCTCGCTCAGCATGATCGCGATTGCGAAGCACGATATCCCGCATGTGTTCGGCGACGAGACGCTCGCCGAGGCCGAGCGCGCAGCGACGCTGCCGCTGACGCCCGAGGGGCGCGAGGATCTGCGCGATCTGCCGATCGTCGCGATCGCCCCCGCCGATGCGCGCGACCATGACGACGCGGTGTGGGCGATCCCCGACGAAGATCCCGGCAACAAGGGCGGGTGGAAGGCGATCGTCGCGATCGCCGACGTCAGCTATTATGTCCGCCCCGACGGTGCGCTCGACCGCGAGGCGCGGCGCCGCGGCAACAGCGTCTATTTCCCTGACCGCGTCGTTCCGATGCTGCCCGAAACACTGTCGGCGGGCGTCTGCTCGCTGAAAGCAGGGCAGGACCGCGCGGCGATGGCGTGCCACCTGACCGTCGACAAGCATGGCAAGGTGACGTCATGGCGTTTCACCCGCGCGCTGGTGCGGCTGCGCGCCAACATCGCCTATGAACGCGCGCAGGCGGCCTATGATGCCGACGCGCCCGACAAGGGCTGGGACGCCGACGTGATGCCGGCGCTCCGCCACCTCTGGGGCTGCTGGACCTTGCTCGCCAAGGCGCGCGCGGCGCGCTCGCCGCTCGACCTCGATCTGCCCGAACGGCAGGTGATTCTCGACGCGCAGGGCAATATCGCCGAAATACGCGTGCGCGAACGGCTCGACGCGCACCGGTTGATCGAGGATTATATGATCGCGGCCAATGTCGCGGCGGCGAAGGCGCTCGAGGCGAAGAAATCGCCGGTGATGTATCGCATCCACGAACCGCCGAGCCGCGAAAAGCTCGTCAGCCTGAAGGAATATCTCGAAAGCTTCGAACAAAGCTTCGCGCTGGGACAGGTCATTACGCCGGCGGTGTTCAACCGCCTGATCGACGGCTTTTCGGGCGACGACCGATTGCCGGAAATCATGGAGGCGATCCTGCGCAGCCAGACGCAGGCCTATTATGGCCCCGCCAATGCGGGCCATTTCGGCCTCGCGCTTGGCAGCTACGCGCATTTCACCTCACCGATCCGCCGCTATGCCGATCTGCTCGTCCACCGGGCGCTGGTCGACAGCTATCGTCTCGAAGTGCCCGGCAAGCCCAAGGGCCTGCCCGAGCGCAGCGGGCTCGGCGAGGCCGACCAAAAGGGCTTTTCGCGCATCGGCGAGGCGATCAGCGGGCTCGAACGCCGCGCGATGGAGGCCGAGCGCGAGACGGTCGACCGCTATGTCGCCGCTTATCTCGCCGGCAAGGTCGGCGAAATCGTGCCGGCGCGGATAACGGGGGTGCAGCCGTTCGGCTTCTTCGCGACCGTCGATGGCCTCGGCGGCGACGGGCTGGTGCCGGTCTCGATGCTCGGCAGCGAGCGGTTTTTCTATGATGAAGCCGCGCGCACGCTCGACAGCGAGCATGGCCGGGTCAGCTATAGCGTCGGCCAGCGGCTCGACCTCAGGCTGATGGAGGCGAACCCGGTCAGCGGCGCGCTGCGTTTCGAATTGCCCGACGCGCCCGAAGGCGGCTTCCGCAATCGACCGCCGCGCCGCGACGGTGTGAAGAAGGCGGGCAAGCATGCGGTCGGTAAACGCGGACGGCCCGGCAATATCCGCCATCAAGGCAAGCGCCGATAATCGTCCCTCGTCATTGCGAGGAGCGCAGCGACGAAGCAATCTCCAGCCTGCCACCTTTCGCAACGCGGAAAGCCAGCGCTTGCCTCCTTGCCCTCGGCTCCGTGCGCCGACGAAGCCTATGGCTCCGTCGCCAGTCGCTGCAGCAACGCCGCGCTCTCGGCATCGGCAGGAAAAAAGGCCTCGATCGCCAGTTCGGACAGGGTGATATCGACGGGCGTTCCAAAGATCGTCACGGTCGAGACGAAGCCGATCCGCCCGGCGGCGGTGTCGACGATCAGCGGGACCGCGATGCTGCTTGCGGGCGGGGCGGGCTGATCGCCCGGCCGCGCGGGGTAGCCGGCGATTTCGTCGCGCAGCGCGGCGAGCCCGGAATCGGCGCTCGCCTCGATCTGCTGATCCAGCCGGTGCAGGATATGCGCGCGCCATTCGGCATGGTTGACGATCTGCGGCGCCAGCCCTTCCGGATGGAGCGCGATGCGTAGCACGTTGACCGGCGGCTCGAGCAGGGCAGGGGACACGGCCGCGGTCAGGATCGCGATGGCGTCGTTCGCGGCGACCATGTTCCAGTGCCGATCGACCGCGAGCGCGGGATAGGGCGCGTGCCCTTTCAGTACATGGTCGACGATGGCCCTCATCCCGGTCATTTCGGGGCTGTCGAGCGGGCGCTCGCGATAATCGGGGGCGTATCCGGCGGCGAGCAGCATTGCGTTGCGCGCTCGGTGCGGCACCTCCAGGCAATCGGCGATGCGCTGGATCATCGCGGCGCTCGGCTTCGAGCGTCCGGTTTCGATGAAACTCAGGTGGCGGGTCGAAATCTCGCTGTCGAGGGCGAGGTCCATCTGGCTCATCCGGCGCCGCGCGCGCCATTCGCGAAGCTGCTCGCCGAGCGGCACCATCTGCATCGCCTGTCTCCTTTTGCCTCTGGTTAGCGATGGCGGTGCGCGATTTCCATTACCTGGCGCGTAATCGACGCGATGACGTCGCGGCGCCATTCAGGAGGGGTTCGAAAGGAGAATCCATCATGTCCTATTTCAATCTCAAGAACAGCCTCGTCATCGATGCGATTACCTGCAGCATCCTGTTCCTGGCGTGCGTGTTCGCGACCGCGCCGGTCGCGGCGCTGCTCGGTCTGCCGACCGGTCTTGTCTCCGCCGCGGGCTGGATCGGGCTACCGTCGGCGGCGCTGATGCTGTTCGTTGCCGGGCAGAAGAACCCGAGCCGCGCGCTCGCCAATCTGATCGCCATCGGCAATCTCGGCTGGGTCGCTGCGAGTTTTGCGGTGCTGGCGACGTTCGCGGGCCAGATGAGCTGGACCGGCGTCGCAATCCTGATCGTGCAGGCGATTGTCGTTCTCGAACTCGCGCTGTTCGAAGCGAAGGGCGCGGCGGCGCTCCCGCGCGCAGCGGCGGCCTAACTAAGCGCGTCGAGCCGGGCGAGGTCGATTGCGCCCGGAACCAGCATCACCGGGCATGGCAGCGTTCCTGCGTCGTGCCCGGTGAAATGCGCCACCAGCGGCCCCGGCGCTCCGCTCGCGGCTGTGGCGAGCACGAGCGCCGCTATCTCGTCGTTCGCGCCGATCACGTCGCGCACTATCTCGGCGGGCTTGCCCGATTTGACCATGATCTGCGGCGTCACATTCGCTTCCTGCGCGATCGCATCGGCGGCGGCGGCGACCAGTTCTTCGGCATGTTCGCGCGCTTCGGCCTCGATCGTCGCCTGGACACCGCCGAAAGCGACAAAATCCTGCGGCGGCACGATCGCCAGCACCATCACGCCGCCGCCCGTGCGCGCCGCGCGCCGCGCCGCGAAGCGCAGCGCCAGCGTCGCCTCCGGACTGTCGTCGATAACCACCAGATAGGTGCGCATGCCCCGGCCCCCGCTATGCCTTTTGCGGGCGGACAGTGCGTCACATTCGTATGAAAGGCAAGTTCCGCCCGATAGACCTTGACCCGCGATGCGCTTATGACGAGGACGAATCCGTAGCGGCAGGCCTGCGCCTGCAAGACTGACAGGGACAAAAGCGACGATGCCGATTGAACTGAAGATGCCCGCCCTTTCGCCGACGATGGAGGAAGGGACCCTCGCCAAATGGCTGGTGAAGGAGGGCGACAGCGTCCAGTCCGGCGATCTGTTGGCTGAAATCGAGACCGACAAGGCGACGATGGAATTCGAAGCGGTCGACGAAGGCACGATCGCGCAAATTCTGGTCCCCGAAGGCGCCGACAATGTGAAGGTCGGCACCGTTATCGCCGTTATCGCCGGCGAGGACGAGGATGCGGGCAGCACCAAGGTTACGCCTGCACCTGCACCTGCACCGGCGCCCGCCGCCAAGGCCGACCCCGCGCC
>LULG01000140.1_pt1 | contig 16448 bp, 19 predicted proteins | sample 728211 | NCBI WGS metagenome assembly LULG01 (sample SAMN03860295, study PRJNA289734) | marine metagenome | biome: seawater column; feature: ocean; material: water; isolation source: Red Sea water column Station 169 - depth 200m | place: Saudi Arabia: Red Sea | collected 2011-10-15 | depth 200 m | reverse complement strand
TAAGTGGGCCCGATCGGATTTGAACCGACGATCGACGGTTTTGGAGACCGTCGCCCTACCAGGCTAGGCTACGAACCCACAAGAATTGAAATATTATGCGGGAATTTTAACTATTACCAAGGTTTATTTGCAAATTCAGAATATTTGCAGTAAATTGGTCAAACCTATTCTGATTGTTGGTGGTGCAATTCCGATAATTCTTGCAATAATAATTGTAATTCCTTTAGTCACTGCACCTGAAATTGCAAATACTGCAATAGATCCACTTGATGAATCTGAAATCGAATTCACTGTTCATCAACTTCGAAATGTTTCTCCTGGAATAATTGATAGACTTACTGCAGAACAAACTGAAATAATTGTAATAAAAAATGATGGAACTGTAAACTATACAATTACAAAAGATGGAGAATCAAAAAGAATGAAGCTTGTTGCAATGATAAAAGAAACTGGATTTTTATCAATACCATTTGAATCATTTTCAATAAAGGATGATATAGAATCCTACCAAAAATTTGGTTTAAAAATAACTCTAAATGAAAATAGTAATCAATTATACTGGCCTGAACCTGATGCTACTGACCAAATGATTCCACCTATAATCACCATGGTTCAAGAAGAACTTGAATTAATCATGGAGATCATAAGGGAATAAATATCGATAAGGTAAAGATACTCTATGATCCCACTTTCTGGAGATATTCCAAATTCAAAAGGTGCAATATGTGAAAATGTTGATTCTAATTCTATTGTTCGTGGAACCTCTACTCTAAAACGTGGTTTTGCACATATGCTAAAAAATGGTGTTGTAATGGATGTTACAACTGTTGAACAGGCTCAAATTGCAGAAGAGGCTGGAGCAGTTTCTGTAATGGTTTTAGATAAACTTCCTTCTGATGTACGCAAAGCTGGTGGAGTTGCACGAACTGCAAGTATTAGAATTATTGAGGAAATTATGGATCATGTAACAATTCCTGTTATGGCAAAATGTAGAATTGGTCATATGTATGAGGCCAAAGTTCTAGATGAAACTAACGTTGACATGATAGATGAATCTGAAGTTTTGACTCCTGCTGATGAATACCGTCATATTTGGAAATGGGATTATACTACTCCATTTGTAAATGGTGCTCGCTCTTTAGCTGAAGCATTACGAAGAGTTGAAGAAGGTGCCGCAATGATTAGAACAAAAGGAGAACCTGGAACTGGAAATGTAGCTGAAGCAATTTATCATATTAAAAAAGTAAATGAAGAATTACGTGCAATCAAAAGTATCTATGATTCTGATGATAAACAGGATCTTGTTAAGATGGCTAGAGAATTCAAAGTATCTTATGATCTAGTTGAAGAAACTGCAAAAATTGGAAGACTACCTGTTGTGAATTTTGCTGCAGGTGGAATTGCAACTCCTGCAGATGCTGCATATCTTATGTCTCTTGGCTGTGATGGAATATTTGTTGGTTCTGGAATATTCAAAGCTGAAGATGCACAAGAACGTGCTAGAGCAGTAGTTCTTGCAACAACCTTCTGGGAAGAACCCGACAAAGTCAAAGATGCACAAAAAATGATTGATGAAAGACAATCACTTCTTGGTCTAGACATAAAAAACTTGGAATTAAAAATGCAAGATAGAGGTAGTACAGTTTGAGTAAAATCAAGATTGGCGTACTTGCTGTACAAGGAGATGTCACAGAAAACTTTCTGGCAACTATGGCTTCAATGAGTGAATTAGGAATAGATGGTTCTGTCATTCAAGTAAAAACAGTAGAACAAATTTCTTCACTTGATGGATTAATCATTCCTGGAGGAGAAAGTACTGTGATTGGTCAAATGTCTCTTGTTAATGGTGCAATAAAAAAAATTAAAGAAAAAATTGAATCAGGAATGCCAGTATTTGGAATATGTGCTGGAATGGTATTCTTATCTAAAAACTCTCAAGATAGAGTTGTAGGAGATGTTGATCAACCTCTTTTAGATATCTTGGATGTAAAAATTGAAAGAAATTCTTTTGGACGACAAAAAGATTCCTTTGAGGCAAATATATCCATGGAACCTATCGGAATTTCTTCTTTTAATGGTGTCTTTATCCGTGCACCTTCTGTCTCAGAAACCGGTTCTGATGTGGAAATCCTAGCAAAGTTCAATGAGAAAATTGTTGCAGTAAAACAAGGAAATGTAATTGCTACAGCATTTCATCCTGAACTTACAAGAGATATTTCTCTTCATAAATCATTTGTAAAATTAGTTGATAATCAGTCTTAATTTATTTCTAAATTATGCATTGCAACTAGATCTTTTTTAAATTGATTAAGATTTTCTGGAATTTCGATTTTTATAGAATCTTTTAGAGATAGATTATTTTGTTTTTTCTCATTCCATACTCTGGAATTAAATTCTATTATTGGCTGAGTCATGGCAGTCATATTTTCAACATTTTCTATCTCTGGTAATTGTTCCTTGTGTATGCTGTTTTTTGAATAAAGTGTTAGCCAAAGATGTTCTGTAATTAAAGGGGTAATTGGTGCTAAAAGCTTCAAAATTGTTGAAAGAACTTTGTGTAGTGTAAAAATTGCACCATCTCTTTCATCATCATCAAATCCAATTCCATAAGCTCTTGCTTTTGCCATTTCAATATATTGTGCAGCAAAAATATTCCATGTGAATTCTCTTAATGCTGTAGCAGGAACAAAGAAATTGTATTTCGAATAACCTTCATTACATACAGAAATTAATTTATCAAGTTCAGATAATATCCATTTATCTGAGTCTGTTAGTTTGCCTGATTCGATTATTGGAAAACTAGAAAGAAATCTTGAAACATTCCATAACTTACTCAAGAATTTTTTTGTTGATTCGATTTTTTGTTCTGAACATCTAAAGTCATATCCTTGATTGATTTCACTTGCACTCCAAAACCTAAATGTATCTGCACCTGATTTTTGAATTACTGGCAATGGATCAATTGCATTTCCTTTACTCTTACTCATTTTCATTCCCTTTTCATCTAAACCATAACCCATAATCCATGCTTCAGACCATGGCTTTTGTTCAGTTAATTTTTCACATCGTAGTAATGTGTAATACAACCATGTTCGAACAATATCTTTTGCCTGTGGTCTTATTCCTGTAGGATATGTCTTTTTGAAAAATTCATCATCTCTGTTGAATTTAGTAACAAATAGTGGTGAAACACTAGAATCCATCCATGTATCAAATGTTCTGTCTTCACCTATGAATTCTGTATTGCCACATTTTTCACATTTTTCTGCAGGACAGGAATCCTTCCATGGTCGATAATACTTTCCTGGTTCTGGCACAAATGGTTCTGAACACTCTTTACAATACCAAATTGGTATCTCTGTTCCATAGAATCTTCTTCTTGAGATTGGCCAATCAATTGATATTGATTCTAGCCAATTCATCAAAATTTGTTTATGCATATTAGGATAGAATTCAATTTCTGAACCTAATTTTTTCATTTTATCAATAGAATCTTTTTGTTTCAGATAGTACTCCTCCATTGGGACAATTTCAATTGGAGTCTTACTTCGCTCTGACAAGGGTGTTCTATGAGAAATCTCTTCAATTTTTTCTACCAGACCTGAATTTTCTAAATCTTCGATAATCTTAGTTCTTGCTTGTTTTGGTTTTAGTCCTTGGTAATCTCCTGCAGATTCTGTCATTCTACCATCCAAACCAATCGCAATGACTTCTTCTAACTGTAATTCTCTAAATAATGCAACATCATTTTGATCACCATAACTACAAACCATTACTGCACCAGAACCAAATTCAATTTTAGCAGAATGATGTGGTGTAATTGTAACTTCTTTATTCGTTAAAGGAACTACCAATTTTTTTCCAATCAACTCTGAATATCTCTCGTCTTCTGGATTTACAATTACCGTCTTACATGCACAAAGTAGCTCTGGTCTTGTACTTGCAATGATTATCTCTTTATTTTGATCTTTAACGATGAATTTCATGTAAACAAGTTTTGTTGGAAGATCATCATATACTATTTCTGCATCTGCAATAGTTGTACCTGACACCCAATCGTAATTGTTTGGTCTAGTTGCAAGATAAATGACGCCTTTCTTCCAAAGATCAATAAATGTTTCCTGAGTAAACTTTCTGTATTCTTCTGAATCTGTTCTGTAATAATTCTTAAAATCACCGCTCAAACCGAGACTTTTCATTATCTCTATCATTTCAGCTTCTAAATCATCTAGTGCATTCTGACATAATTTCAAAAATTCACCTCTTTCAGTTTCACGCATTCGAATGCCATGTTTTTTTTCTGTATACAATTCCACTGGTAATCCATTTCGGTCTATGCCTATTGGAAAGTAAACATTCTTTCCATTCATTCTTGCTGTTCTTGCAATCATATCAATTTGTGCGTAATGTGATGCTGCACCAATGTGCCATGGTCTGCCTGATGGATAAGGTGGTGGTGTATCTATTGTGTAATTGTTATCTTCTAGTTTGAAATCATAAAGTTTTTCATCTTCCCATTTTTTTAAAATTGCTTCTTCAAGTTTTGGTTCCCATGCTTTTTCTGTAATCTTTGGTTCCATATCTAAAAGCTTGATCTTTGTCTATAAATCTCTAGAGTGAGGTATTACCTTGTAGGTTATCTAGAATTTTTGCCAGATTAATATCATTTTGAGAAATTCCTCCAACGTCATGTGTCATAAGATCAATTACAAGTCTATTCCATACGTTAAACCATTCTGGATGGTGATTCATTTTTTGAATTTCAGTCACTGCTTGAGTCATAAATTCCCATGCTGCATCAAAATCAACAAATTCCATTTCTTTGTGTAATTTGCCATTTTGAATGCTCCATCCCTTCAGTTCTTTTAGACTTTCTTGAATTTCATTTTCTGTTAGTTTTGTCAATCCCATGATTATTCTAAAAAATATGAACAATAATAAATTATAGAATTGAATTGACAGAATCGTGAATCAATTACTAGATGAAATCATCACTGCAATCAAAACTACTGTATCTGATAAATCGATAGGCGTTGCGTTTTCAGGTGGTGTCGACAGCACATTAATTGCAAAGTTGCTCAATGATCATGGTTATGATATACATCTTCTAACCATTGGTTTTCAGGATTCACATGATATCAATTTTGCAAAAGAGATTAATGAAATTCTAAAATTCAAACATGATATTTTAGAAATTGAACCTGAGTCATTTCAAAAGGTTAGTGAAGATGTACATGATATCATAAAAACTGATAATCTATCTTGGAATGAGAATTCAATTGCATTTTACTATGTATCAAAATTAGCAAAAAAACTGGGAATATCCACAGTTGTTACTGCAAATGGAATTGATGAATTATTTTGTGGGTACAATGCATATCGTGAAGCAATTGGAGTAGGTGTCGATGAAGTAATGAATGTCATGAACAAAAAATTAGATAATGAAAAGAAAATGATGATTGCTGTAAACGACGTAACCTCTAGATTTGATGTAAAAATATTACAACCCTTACTTAATGATGATTTCATTTCCTATGCTAAAACTATCCCTATATCTGAAAAGATTACTAGCCCTGATGACTTACAACGAAAACATGCTATACGTAAACTTGCTTTGTCTTGTGGTGTGCCTGAACTCTCTGCTAACAAACAAAAAAAGGCATTACAATATGGTTCAAAAATTCATAAACAGCTTTTAAAATTTAGATAAATTTTTTTGCATTTGCTTTAACATGTTTTTCCACATTGTTAATGATTATCTGTGATGCTCCAAGGTGTTTTTCAGCCACAAAAATTCCTTTAATCTCTTTTTCTGTTAATGATTTTAAAATATTCTTGTCTCCAATTAATGCATCCATGTAATTCATTCCTTTTTCATGTGCTTCAAAAGCAACTCTTTGTACATCTCTATATGCAATGAATCTTGGAATTCCTTTTTTGATTAAAGCCTCTAAAACAAATTCTGCAAATATTTGACCTTTGGTAATGTAGAGATTTTCCTGTACTCGTTTTTCATTAACTTTCAAATTACTAATTATTCTAATCATGGTTTCAATCATTTCGTCTAGTAGGATTGATGCCATTGGTATGGTGAATCTCTCATTTGCAGAATTTGATAAATCTCTTTCATGCCATAATGGAATATTTTCAAATGATGTATTGATTTGACTACGTAACAGTTTTGATAATGAGGAAATACGTTCACTCTTAATTGGATTTCTTTTTACAGGAACTGCACTACTGCCCATCTGACCTTTTTTGAAATGTTCAGCTACTTCGCCAATTTCAGTTCTTTGTAGATTTCTAATCTCAATTGAAATTTTTTCTAATGTTGCACCTAAAAGTGATAACTGGAAAATATATTCTGCATATCTCTCACGTGGAATGATTTGCGTTGTAACTTTTGCAGGATATAACGATAGTTTCTTTGCTACTCGTTCCTGAACTCTAACTGCATTTTTACCCATTAAGGAACCTGTTCCTACAACTCCTAGTGTTTTACAAATTAGAATACGTTTTTTTATTTCATCAAGACGCTCTAGGTGTGTTGACATTTCTGCTGCCCAGTTAGCAAATTTTAAACCAAAAGATATGATACTTGCATGTTGACCGTGAGTCCTACCTACTGCTGGAAGTACTTTGTATTTTGTAGCATTTTTTGCAAGTACTGTTGCAAGTTTTCCAACTTTTGGTTGAATGATTCTAAGTGCATCTCTCATTTGCATTGAATTACTTGTATCTACAAGATCATTACTTGTTAATCCATAGTGTATCCATGGTCTTGATTCTTTTTTGCATCTTTCAGCTAACGATTCTACTAAAGCTGCTGTATCGTGATCACTTTTTGCTTCTAATTGTTTAATTCGTTTAGCAGTAATTTTGCCTGATCGTGCTGCTTTTGCAATATCTTTTGCAATTGATTTTGGAATTAGATTTATTTCACTTTGAGATAATGCAGCAGCAGCTTCTATCTCTAATTGATAATCAATTTTTTTCTGCTCACCAAATACCTCGAGCATTTCTTTTGTACCATATCTGCCACTATCTATAGGTAAAATTGCCACATTTAGTATAATTTTTTTACAAAAATAAACTTATGTTTATTCAGAAAATAAAATTTGAATTTGAACCGTCAAAGTTTATGACTGCTCCAGAAAGATACTTTATTTCATTCTTAACTATTGAACTTACAAAATTTCCAATTTCTTCAGGTTTGCCTAATCGTTTCATTGGTAAACTTTTAGCAAATTCATCTACATTGTCTACCAATTCTTTTGTTCTGTCTGTATTGATTGGACCTGGTGCAATATTGATCATTGTTATCTCTCTAGATGCAAATTCTTTACTTAAAATCTTAAACACACTTGAAAATGCAGCTCTATATGCACTTGAGATGATTAATTTTGAATTTGGTTCTTTGATAACATTTGATGTAATTGCAAAAACATAACCTCCATCGTTGATTTTGATCTTTTGTAATAATGTGCAAAAACCTACAAAGAGTTGATTGTGATACTTATCCCAGTCTTCTTTTGTAATTTTCTCAAATTCAATTACTGGTGGCCCACCTGTGTTTAATACCAATATGTCAGTTGAATTGTTATTTTCTGCAAACTCGTTAACACTGTCCAAATTTGAGGTGTCTACTTCACTGCTTGATAGTGAAATCACATCCAAATCTAGTTTTTTCAACGAATCTGAAATGGATTTGCCAATACCTCTACTTGCACCAAAAACAATTGCTTTTTTCATTATGAACTAGAAATTGTTATTTCATTTTAATTTATTCCACTATTGAATTTCATTTAAATTGCATAAGACAATTTTTATCATAGATAATGACTGAATTAAGACCAAAAAAAGTGGCTGAAAATGAATATCAAATTGATGCTGATTCATCACAAGGAATGAGAGTACCAGTAACAATCTATGCTAATGAAACATTATTAGAAAAAATGATGACTGATAGAACAATCAAACAGGCAATCAATGTATCTACTTTACCAGGTATTCAAGAACATGCAATAGTATTGCCTGATGGACATGAAGGATATGGATTTCCTGTTGGTGGTGTTGCTGCAATGGATGCTGAAGAAGGAATGATTAGTCCTGGCGGTGTTGGTTATGATATTAATTGTGGTGTACGGCTATTAAGAACAAATCTCACTGAAGAACAAGTAAGACCAAAACTTAATGATCTGGTAAATGATCTTTTCAAATCAATTCCTTCAGGAGTTGGTTCAAAAGGCGCTGTAAGACTAACACAATCTGAATTAGATGAAGTGTTAGTGAAAGGTGTATCTTGGGCTATTGATAATGGATATGGTACAAGTGATGATGCAAATGTTTGTGAAGAAAATGGACAAATGGCAAATGCAGATCCAAACAAAGTATCTGACAAAGCACGAAAACGCGGATTACCTCAATTAGGTAGTTTAGGTTCTGGCAATCATTTTCTTGAAGTTCAACGTGTCGAAGAAATTCATGATGAAGAAGCTGCAAAAAGAATGGGAATTGAAGAAGGAACAATCACTGTACTGATTCATTGTGGCTCACGAGGCTTTGGTCATCAAGTTTGTAGTGATTATCTTAGAATTTCTGAACAAGTACAAGAAAAATATGATATCAATTTGGCAGATAGAGAACTTGCATGTGTTCCTAATACTTCTGAGGAAGGTGAATCATATCGAAAGGCAATGTTTGCTGCATTGAATTTTGCATGGAGTAATAGGCAAATGATTACACATTGGACAAGAAAATCTTTTGAAAGAGTATTTTCTCAATCTGAATCTGATCTTGATATGAAATTAGTTTATGATGTAGCACATAACATTGCCAAAGTTGAAAAGCACAAAATTGATGGAAACCTAAAGAATGTTGTCGTACACAGAAAAGGGGCTACACGCGCTTTTCCTGCAAATATGGATGAAGTTCCTATGAAGTATAGGGATCTTGGACAACCTGTTTTGGTTCCTGGTTCTATGGGAACTGGAAGTTGGATTCTTTTGGGAAATGAAAATTCAATGTCTGCAAGTTTTGGTTCAACTGCTCATGGAGCTGGTAGAATGATGTCACGTTCTAAAGCAAGACGAAATTTCACAGAATCTCAAGTAAAGAAATCTCTTAATGATAAAGGCATTTTTATAAAATCTCTAACAAGAGATGGCGTGGTTGAAGAAACACCTCAGGCATACAAGGATGTTGATTCAGTAGTAAATGTGTCTCATGATCTCGGAATTGCTACCAAAGTTGCAAAATTAGTTCCAATTGGAGTGATTAAGGGTTGAGTGAAGAAGATAAAGAATTTGAGATGTTAAAAGCTAAAAGATTAGCTGAAATGCAAAAAAACCTATCACTTCAGAATCAATCAGACGAAAATACAAAAGAAGAAAATGAAAAACCACAATTATCATTACGTGATCATGTAGTGAATAGTTTGGGATATAGAGGAATGGAGGTTTTACAAAACGCTGAATATCAATTTCCAAATGAATCTAAAATTGTAATTGAAAAACTAGGAGAATTGATCTCCTCAGGTGATATCAATGAAACATTGGATGGGGGTAAACTATTGGTTCTGTTTAGATCTGTAGGGTTGAATATTAGAATGGAAAATAAAATTAATGTTGAAAAAGATGGAAAATTCGTTTCCATTGCAGATAAATTTAAAAAATCAAATGATGGCGATGAATAATGACATATTATATACAAATTAGTACAATTGATTGGCAAAAAGATAGAGTTCTTTTTGAAGATACTCTGAGTACATTAGAAAAATTATGTGATATTAAAAATGGATACATGTTCAATGAACCAGTCTCAAAGTTTGGTTGGACATTCATTGACATGGTAATGAAAGCAGATTTTCACATGTCTTTAGAACAAGAATTTGCTGATCAAGTTGCTAAATCTAAAGGTTCTAAACCTGAAGAAAAGTTTATGACATTTCTTACAAATTATTTAGAAAATAATGGTTGTAAAATCAAATTAAAGTTAATGCAGTCTAACTAAACTCTTCTTCCTCTTTTTCCACCTTTCTTTCTTGTTGTATCATGTGGAATTGGAGTAACATCATCAATCTTACCAATTTTGAATCCTCCTCTTGCAAGTGCACGAATTGCTGCTTGTGCTCCTGGACCTGGTACTCTAGAACCAACTCCACCTACAGCACGTACTCTAATGTGAAGTCCTGTGAATCCTTTTGTCTTTGCAGATTCGGTTACAACATTTGCTGCTTTCATTGCAGCAAAAGGTGATGATTCGTATCTGTCTGCATTAACATGGTGACCACCAGAACTAATTGAAACAGTTTCTGCACCTGTCAAATCAGTGATGTGAATGATAGTGTTGTTGTAACTGCTAAAGATATGTGCAATTCCCCACTTGTCTTCTACTTTTGTCTTTGTAGGTTCTTGTGGTTTTGCTTCTACAACCTCTTCAGTTGCTTCTACAACCTCTTCAGTTGCTTCTACAACCTCTTCAGGTTTCTCTTCAACAGATTCTGACATAGAATTTGCAATTTTTTCTGGCTTTATAAAAGCATGCCCTAGATTTATCTAAAATGTTCCCATCCTTTGTCTTTAATTCTAAAAGATTCTTTTTCATCATCAAAAAATGCTCCATTTCCTTTTCTTACACAACCAATTTCAAAAATTTTGATATTTGTTTCTCTTGCAACTTTTCGAATTTTTGCTAAATTTTTAGGCGATGTTGTAAATACCAACTCAAATTCTTCACCTCCATCAAAAACTAATTTTTTAAGATCCATTCTATTTCTCTTTGAGAATTCTTTTACATCTTCATTAGTTGGATAATTTGTAATCTCAAATTTTTTCTTACTTTGTCTAGACATTTCATTGAGGCATGATGATAAACCATCACTGGAATCCATACATGATGTAATATACTTCGCTGATTTTATCCCAAAACCCAATCTTGGATTTGGTCTGAAAAAAAGGTCTTTTGATTTTTTGGAAAATGTTTTTGAAGATTTTTTATTTTTAAGTAAAATATCTAATGCTGCAGATGTATATCCAAATGCACCTGTTGTACAAATCAAATCTCCAATTCTAGCATTTTTTCTCTTAACATATTTTTTTAAACTACCGAATAATACTACGTGAATCGATATCTCTTTGCCTTGATTTGTATCTCCTCCTAACAATTGCATTTTGAATTCTTTACATGCATCTGAAAACCCTTTGGATATGTCTTGAACATGTTTCTTTGATATTGTTTTTGGAAGAGTTAATGAAACAATACAATATTTTGGTACAATTCCTTTTGCTGCAAAATCACTCACACTAGAAACTACACTTTTTCTTGATATGTCTATTAATTTTGAACCTTTTGGAATATCTGTACTTTCAACTAATGTATCAACACAAACTGCAAACTGTTCATTTCCTAATCTAAAAACCTCCACATCTTCAGAGATAACTTTGCTCTTTTTACTATTCATTAACTCAATAATCTTTTTCTCATTTAATTTGTTCATGACAATCATTTACAATTTCTATCATTTCTTTTTGAACTTTTTCTAAAAGTTGTTTATCATTTGATTCGGTTGAAATTCTAATAATGTCTTCTGTATTTGATTTTCTAATAAGTGACCATGTATTTTCATTAATTTCTATTTTGATACCATCTAACTGATTAATTTCATATTTTGTACCTACTCTTTCTGCAATTTCTGAGATCAATCTGTCATGTAAATTAGATTCAACTGATATTTTATCTCTAATTTGGGAAAAACTCTCAAAGAATTCTATATCATTTTGAATAGTTTCATCCCCAATCATGGATGCTATTAATCCACTAGTCAGTAAACCGTCTCTACACATGTTGAATTTTTTTAGAATGAAACCACCACTACTACCTTCTCCTCCTGCTTCTGCATCGTTTTCAATCATTTTTTGAATCACATTTGCTTCTCCGACTTTACTTCGCCAAACTTTTCCTCCGTGATTAGTAATGTATTTTTCAACTGCTATACTGCTATCCAAACTTAAAACGAATTTTTTAATTCCTAACTTTATTGCTTTTACAACTCCTAAACCTAATGTGATATCCGAAGATTTTTTTTTACCATTCATCACTAAAATCATTCTATCTGAATCTAAATCAAAAGCAAATCCTACTTGTTTTGTTTTATTAATTAATTCGGTTAATTCATCTGTTGTTGGATCAGGACCTCTTGTACATGTACCTAATTCATCATTTATTGTAGTGACTTGACAACCAATCTCTTTCAATAATTCTGGTGCCACATACTTCGCCGAACCCCCTCCTATGTCCACTGTCACATATTTTTCTTGTTCTAGTTTTCCAATAACTTTTACTGCATCAGAAACATAATTTGATATTCCGATACTTTCCTTTCCTAATTTTGATCTATTTGAATTCCTTTCATTTTTTACTATCTCTAATTCTTTTTCAGTAATACCTCGTCCCTCTATTATGAATTTCAATCCATTCCATTCTAGTGGGTTATGTGATGATGTTATGACTATTCCTGCACCTAATTCTCTAGCTTTTCTAAATACCACTGGTGTTGGTGTAACTCCTAAAATTTGAACATCAATTCCTTTTTCTAATAATGTTGCAGAAACTAATTTTTCAATCATTTCTCCAGTTGTTCTAGTGTCTCGTCCTATGACACATTTACCATTTTTGATTAATTTGGAAAATCCATCACAAAATCTAATTACATCCTGTGGAAAAAAATCAGTTCCGTAAACTCCTCTAATTCCTGATATTGAAATTTTCATTCCTTTAAACCAGTAACGCTTTTTATAAACTCTAAGTAGGTATCGTTCATGCCTCGATAGCTCAGCCTGGTAGAGCATTCCACTCGTAATGGAAAGGTCATGGGTTCAGATCCCATTCGAGGCTTGTAAATTTTTTGTAAAGTAATTATTCTAAAGTAATTTCAATATCATCTTGAAGTTCTTCTCCAAGTCCTTTCCACCATTCGATCTTATCTTCCATGTTCCCCAAACAATTCTTTGAATAGTCCTTTATAGATCTGCCGGTGTAGTTTTGATTGAGCTATTGATCTATTTTGATAAATTTTGATCTTGTTTCTTTCTTTGTTGTTTTCTGTAAATTATAATTGCAAGTGCACCTATTGCACATCCCCAGAAAACTGGATTGAGACCTCCTTCCATATTTGGTATTAATCCTGGAATAAATGAAACAATTGTTCCTCCAATTAACGCTAATCCGATTAAATCTAATATTTTGGACATCTAAAATGATAAAACAGATAAATGATTTAATGATTTGCTATTATTATGAACAAGTACCTCATGGTGATCCTATGTTGTATGTTGATAGGTATCCCAATTGCATTTGTCAACCCCACTGAAGGTGGTTTACGTGAAGAACCATTCATTGGTTTGTTTTATGTCTCAATTGGCGGCGCAATAGTAATCATTCTTTACAGTTCATATCAATCACGTAAAGAACAACAAAAACTTAGACGTGAAAGAAGAAAGAAATTCAAGAAAAAATAAAATTACAAATCTAAACCAAAGGATCCAGCAAGATCTGAAAACTTTTGATATGACTCTAGGTATTGTCTACCTTTTTCGGTTATGACAAAAGTGTGTTTTCCGTCAAATTCGATTCTGTTTATCAATCCTGCACCTGTTAGATTCTTTACAAATTTCTCTAATCTGGAATGTGATAGATTAGCCTTTGTTAGAAGTGATGTAGTTTTGATGCCTTCTTGACCAGTCTGTTCAGTAACTGTCAATACATCTGCTACAATTTGCATACTGGTTCTATAGGTCATATAACTACGAATTCTCTCATGAGATATAAGAGTATTACTCAGTCTCTGATGAGATAAATAGGCAAATTTTATTTGGTAATCGTGTCTGAAAATCCCTCGATCTCTTGGTATGATGATTTCCTAGGAGTTGCATATCGCTATTTTGACATTAGAATGAACCTAGTTTTAATGTTTGATCAGAGAAAACCTGCAAGTGATCTATGGTATGAAACGATGCATTGGTGGAACGATCATACAATAAAGATCCGTTTTGTGGAAATTGGTGATGATTACTGGTTCATAATGGGTGCTGATTCGAGGCGTCCTGATACTAACAAGTATTTTTACAAAATTGTACCACAATCGGCTAACTATGAGCGTTTCAAAAAGGGCCATCAAGGAAGTGCATACATGCGCTTTGGAATCTATACTAGAGATATAAAAAAAGTAAAAGATGATGCAATATGTGATTGTGGACACAGAAAAGATGATCATGATGAGAATAATGCATGTCTGTACGAAGTTTGTGACTGTACAAAATTTGATACATTTCAGCTAAATGTTCTAAAAAAGAAAAAAGTTGTAACAAATATCAAATTTTTGAAAGAATCTGATGTAAAAGATGATGCATTAGCATGGAATTGTCTTAATCGTCACAAATACAATAAAACTGATTAATCTTCTTCGTTTAGTCGATTGACTCTAATGTGGTCGCCTGGATAAAATTCTTCAAGTTTACTTGAATAACATTTTCCACATAATTGCCCTTTGATTTTCCATTCTGGCATTGGATTGTAAGGAACATCTCCGACATCTTGATCACATAGTGCACACTTTGTCATACAACTTCACCGAATCAATTTGGTTATAAAACCATTTGCCGAAAAAAATGACGTTAAATACTACTATTTCATATGAGGATCGGTAATAGTCTGGTCAATGTAACCTCCTGCAAGATTTTACACTGGCCGGATTGTTACCTTTTCTAAATTCCAAAAATTGTTTTCTTGATAAATCCAATCTCTTCTTCTTCCTGACCAATTTTTCTATCGATAATTTTTAGCATATCGTTACCATACACTTGGTTTGAAAAGAAGTTGTGAGCAGTGTTTGATTCTTCAATCTTCGTTTCAACTGCTGAATCTTCCAAGAATTTTGTAACTACTTTGTCTGCTACGTGTAGAATCTTTTCACACAATCCAAAATTTTTCATTATTTTCTCTAATTCTGAGATATCACTTTTGAAATCATCATGTTTTGAGAGAATGTTTTTGTGAATGATTCTTGCTGTAACTGCAACAAACAGACTTTGTGCATATCTCTTATTCTTATTTTGAGTATTTTTTCTATCATAACCTAGTTGATTCTTGGCAAATTCTCGAATCAAATGTGGAAATAGGAAGTATCTGTAATCACATTCTAATTCATCATTGAATACATTCTCATACTTTGCTCCATTTGGAAGATATTTTGCAATTCCTCCATAGACCTCATTTGGTTTTTGAACAAAATATGAAACAAATGATGCAATAGCTGAATCATCTTTTATTCTACATCTATCCTTTGAATCTGGCAAATACTTGTTATACATTTCATCTCCTTGAAATTTTGTCTTTTCTGCTGCAGAAAGATTTAGCCATAATCCTTGTTGATGCTCAAAACAATAATCAAGTCTAGTTGCTAGCATATGATGAATTGATACAAAGTAATCCTGTAAAGAAACGTAATCTTTGCCTTTAACGGCATTTTGTGAATTTCTATATTTTGTAATTTTTCTTTGATGTTCTTCATCTTTTGTTTTAATTACTGTGACTAATACTTCGGCATCAACATTGTTTGCCTTTTTTTTCTTATCCAGAATACTCTTTGATGTTTGTGCTCCATTAACAATCTGGGCACCTTTTAGGTATAGTTCATTATTTTTGATTGATACATCGTCTACTGTTATAGTAATTCCATTATTCCATTCAAAGAAATTTTGTGGATCATCTTCAAGTGTAGTTGAGATTTTTTTATTTATAGAGCCTTTTCCGCCTAAATGTTTTCTAATATTTGATTCAAAAATATAATGTTCATTTTTTTCTACCAACTCTGCTAAATCAAAAGCAGATACTACACAAACCTTACAATTTTTGTGCTCAAGTGGTTGTTTGAGAATTCTTAAACTTGCATTCTGACCTTTGGCAGGCTTTTTGATTCGTTCCCATAATGTCTGATATACCTGCTGTCTTCCCATAACTCTGACTTTATCATTTTGATAATCATCTACACATTGGTCAGTAATGTAGACTAAATCCACCTTCATTTTCTTATCGTTAAGAATTTTCCAGAGATATTGTAATTCGTCTCTTTTTAGTTTGGATTGCTCTTTTTCTTTTAATCGTGCTACATCCTGAACGAATTGATCAATTGCTCCTATAGAATGAGCAGAACCATACTTTGATTGAAATAATCTAATTCTTTTTTCATCAGAATCTACAAGAAATGCATCAATTCCTTCATCATACCCTCCATCGATTATTGCATTCTCTGCAATGTCTTGCAATACCTCTTCAACGTTAATCAAATGCCATAAAAGATAATCACGACCTTTCTCCACTGTTGTGTTTGAATCCTTCATGAACTCACTAATGCTTACGTCCACGGAATGTGTAGCAAATCCTTCTAGTGG
>LULG01000137.1_pt1 | contig 17001 bp, 17 predicted proteins | sample 728211 | NCBI WGS metagenome assembly LULG01 (sample SAMN03860295, study PRJNA289734) | marine metagenome | biome: seawater column; feature: ocean; material: water; isolation source: Red Sea water column Station 169 - depth 200m | place: Saudi Arabia: Red Sea | collected 2011-10-15 | depth 200 m | reverse complement strand
CTCCTATACGGCAGGCCAGCTCTGGTATTTGCTAGATAAAGAAACAGAACTGGGTATTTCTAAACTGAGAATGAACCGATTAAATAGTCTGGATTTGAATCAATATGATGTTCTTTTATTCCCCGGCGCACGAGGCAGTTTGGATTCATCCATAGTGAAAAAATTGAAGGGCTGGGTTACAAAGGGGGGCACGCTGGTGGCTACAGAAGGCAGCGCCACATTCTTTACAGAAAAATCCGGCATCAATAAGGTGAAGACCGTCCAGCCACCCAAACCGGAAAAAGAAGGCATTCTGCCCAGTGCATATACTCGTTATGAAGATCGTTCAGATTCACTGGGCCTCAAGCGTATTCCCGGAACTGCATTTTACGGCATGATTGACAATTCAAATCCACTGGCCTTTGGGCTCCCGGATCGTTTATATACACTTAAACAAAGTGTGTCTGCCCTTGTGCCCGATCCGTCACTGCAAACTGTGGGGTATTATCACAAAGATGCCACGCAATTGAAAGTTGCGGGTTATGCATCCATAGAAAATCGAAAACTTTTAGCTGGAAAAACATTCGCCGCCATTCAACCTATGGGTCGTGGGAAAATTGTTTATCTGGTGGACAATACGCAATATCGCATGTTTTGGGTGGGACCATCCAGAATGGTACAAAATGCGGTGATGCTCGTACCCAATATGTAAAGGAATAATCATGAAGAAACTGAAACACATATTATTAATCACAATTGCCATTTTAATTGGGGGCTGCAGCAATGACGCGGCCCTGAAAAAACGGGCTTACGAATTGGCTCATGAGTTCATCATTACGGATGGCCATATCGATGTACCGTGGCGTCTCAATGACGGCTACGAAGATCTTTCTGTCCGGACAGTAGGCGGTGACTTCGATTATGTCCGTGCCAAAGAAGGAGGCCTTGATGCACCCTTCATGTCTATCTACGTCCCTTCCTCATACCAAGAAACCGGCGGCGCGAAAGAAAAAGCCGACTCACTCATTGATCTAGTCCAGCGCATTGCTGATGACCATCCCGATAAATTCGAAGTCGCCACCAGCGTTGCAGCTGTAAACCGCATCTTCGCCGACGGGAAAATTGCCCTACCCATGGGGATGGAAAACGGGGCGCCTATTTTGGACGACTTAAGCAACATCCAGTATTTCTACGATCGGGGGATTCGGTACATCACACTCACCCACGCCAAAGATAATCTCATTTGTGATTCATCTTACGACACCACCAATACCTGGGGTGGATTGAGCCCTTTCGGCCGTGAAGTGGTGAAAGAAATGAACCGCGTGGGCATTATGGTGGATATATCCCACGTCACCGATGAGGTGATCAATCAAGTGCTGGATATGACAGACGTTCCCGTAATTGCTTCTCATTCATCCTGCCGTCATTTCACTCCAGGATGGGAGCGGAACATGGGTGATAATGAAATCCGCAGATTGAAGGATAACGGCGGTGTTATCCAGATTAATTATGGTTCTTCGTTTGTGACGCAAGAAGCTCAGGACAAACGTGCGGCCAACAGCGAAAAGATTGCCGCCTATGCAAAAGAAAATGGATTAACTGCCGATGATGATGAATTAAAAGACTATGCGAAAAAAGTTCGGGCAGAAAATCCCATGTATGCGGACATTACAGAAGTGGTGGACCATTTTGACCGTGTGGTAGAACTGGCCGGCATTGACCACGTGGCCATCGGTTCGGACTATGACGGTGTAGGCGATACTTTGCCATATGGATTGAAAGATGCGGCTTCTTACCCAAACCTCATTTATCATTTGCTAAAGCGGGGATATTCTGAAGAGGATATAAAAAAAATCTGCTATAAAAATATCTGGCGGGTTTGGTCTGCCGTAGAGGCTGCGGCTGAATAAGTCATTTTAATAATTTAAACAAATGTATGGTGCGCAAATCTGCGTACCATACATTATTTATTATGGTCTTTAACGGCTTTAGATACTTTTCGCTGGAGCCAGCTCCTGGCAAATATATTTAAAAATGGTATCATCCGTAATTTCCCCGGCGTGTACACACGTCGCTTCCCGGCAGCCATCCCTTTGATAATGCCATTCACGCAATCATCCAATTCGATGGCATGACTACCATGGGTATGCTTCGATGCCCCTAACTTTTCTCCATCAGCCCCAAAGGCGTTGGCCCGCAAATCCGTACCTTTAATCCACCCTAAATATGCATCCATAAATTTCACCTTGCCATCCGATTCAATTTCCAGCGTTTCAGTAAAACCGCGGAGGGCGTGCTTCGAGGCGGCATAGCCCGCGTGTGCAGGGAAGCCCATCAGGGCCTGCGCCGTGGTAATGGATACAATAACACCCTTTGATTTTATTAATACTGGTAAAGATGCGTGGACACAATTCACGGCACCCATATAATTTACATCCATGAGTTTCTGAAAAAATGAAGGGTTGCTAATATCTTCAAAATTGGCCCACATGCTGACGCCTGCATTTAAAATTATGCCGTCCACACCGCCAAAGGTTGCCGCCGTTTTATCTACCAATGTCTTGCAAGCATTTCGATCCGTAATATCGGTCGGCACAGCAATGACCCTACCTCCATCCGATTCAATTTCGTTCTGGATTCGGTTGAGTTTATTTTCACTCCGGGCGGCCAATACTACGCTGGCGCCGCGGGAGGATAAGCCTTTTGCCAGCCCTTCTCCAATGCCGGATGATGCTCCGGTAATGATAAAAATGGATCCTGAAATTTTTATGATAACCCTCTAAGGTTCGTTGGCAAATACGCCGTTGCGAATTCCAAATATATTGGTAGGGTCGTGGGCGTTTTTTAAATCTTTAATCAATTCAATACTGGAATTAGAAATGGTATCTTTTACAAAATCTTTCCGAATCTTGCCTACGCCGTGATGGTGAGAAATGGACCCACCCTTATCCATGATGGCCTTCCGGATGGCATGCTCAATTTCGCCAAAGAGTTCTTCCGCATCCGGTATATCTTTCACGCTCATCCCCAGCATAAAGTAGATGCAGACCCCTGTATGGTAAATCTGAGGAATGCGGTAAGAGATATACGGCTTCCCGGGAAAATTGTGTTTTGCATGGTAGGTTAACAGCGTTTCAGTGGCTGCTTCACAGACGGTTTTAATTTTACTCCACGGCACAGTGGTTTCCATGGTTTCACCAATCACGTGGTAGTCCGTTAAAAAATCCCGGATGTAAGCAATGGCAAAGGTGAGCAGATATCCCCGTTTTCCATTTCCGGGACCGCCAATCAATCCGCCATGCTGTTTAGCCAGTTTTAAAATATTTTTTTCTTGATAGGCCACTTCGCCCCTAGACCCCTCCATCACAAACGTAGTGGCGCACATTTTATCAGCATCAAACCTTTTCATCTTCAACACGAAGAATTTTTCTACTTTGCTCATGAATGCCTTAAAGCCTTCTGCTTTGGGCTTCAGTGCTTGACCAAATCGGAATTGCACATTATCTACCAGTCGCACACTGGATGGTACATAGTTGGTTTTGGATAGGTCGTAGAGAAATTTGGTTCCGGATTCGAAATCTTTAAAGATAACGGAGTTATATTTTTTTGTTTCTGGCTTCTTATGAATTTTGAGGACAGCCTTGGTGATGATGCCCAGGTTTCCTTCTGATCCAAATAACATATTCTGAGGTTTAAACCCGATGGATGCACGGCTCAATGGCTCTACCTGTTCAATGACGCCTTTGGGTGAAATCATGGTTACATTTTCTACAATATCTTCAATATTGCCGTAGCGGTTTTTTTTCATACCGCTGGCGTTAGTGGCAATCCACCCGCCCAAGGTGGAAAGCTCTACACTGTCCGGTTCGTGGCCCATGCAATAGCCTTTTGCCTCTAGCCAGGTTTCCAAAGCGGTGCCTGTAATGCCAGCCTGTACACAGACGCGACGATCCTCTTCATTCAACCATTCAATCTGATCCATACGGCGCATATCTACGGATACAATCATCCGCTGTTCTGCGTCTGGAATCATTAAGGCGCTGGTTACATTTGTACCGCCGCCATAGGGCACAAGGCAAACATCATGGGTTGCTGCCAATTGAATCAGCGCTTGCACATCTGATTCTGACTCCACATAAAATACCATATCCACACATCGCGCCACACGATTATATAATACTTTATAGACTTCTTCTGATGTGGTTTGGCCATGGCTATGGAGAAGGCGATCTTTATCATCGGTGGTAAAATGATCTTCAGAAAAATCTCTCCTTACTCCGTCCATAAATTCTTGATTCAGGTTAGGCGGTGTTACTGGTTTATGCTTCACTTCTGCCAATTTATCGTTGGGGTCTACCGTTATGCCTAAAACTTCTTCAATATAAGGGATAAAGTCAGGCATCCGCGTGCCGGAGAGTTCATAGCGGTCTCCCACCATTGATACGGTTCTGTCTTCATTCAAAACAAAACTGGAATCCTTGTATCCCCATTTGTGGCCCCAGGTGGTGTGCTTGCTTGCAAAAAATTTTTTATCCGGCATAGAATGATTTTCTTTCTTGTTGGATTTGACCTTCTAAAGTTTTGGTCATCTGATTGATCTGCTCATAATGGTCGCTGTCTTCTTCCGTGACAAAATCAGAAGGATGAATCGGTGGTAATATTTTGACATTCACACGGGCAGGATACATAATGAAGCGTCCCTTGGGCCATGACCGAAATGATCCGTCAATAAATATAGGCACTATGGGCGCATTTAAATGAACTGAAAATCGGGCGGCCCCTTTTCGAAATGGTCTCATCATATTGGGCTCTCCCCTCGATCCTTCCGGAAAGATAACCAGGTTCCTTCCATCTTGATCCATGAAGGCTCGGCATAATTCGATGGTATCATCAAATGTAAAGGTATCACCATTTCTCTCCTCCGTTTTTCGGGCAATGGGCACTAAGTTCATGACAAAGTTGGTTAGTGTCCGTTTTACGGTGCTATCAAACCAGTAATCTTTGGCCGCCAACATGCCAAAATAATTGAAGCTCTTTCCTGCGGCTGCACTGATGAGGGCCACATCCATATGGCTGTTATGGTTGCTGGTAAAAATGGCTGATTCATTCGGGAGGTTTTCACGCCCTGACACCCGAACTGGTGTATACCATAGAAATACAAACTTGCACCAATAATAAAACATCTTTTTCCAAAATTGAAAAAAGAGAGGCTGTTTGTTAACGAGATATGAATATTGCGGGTCTGCTAAAACGGACATCTCTGCACGTATTTATCGACCATAGGTCATGTGGGCTTGGGTAAAGGTATCGGAAGCAATGGCTGAAAAAAGTGAAATCTCCAAGGCCAATGCAGAGGCGCCGATAATTTCTGCCAGCTTTCTCGCTGCAAATTTACCTTGATCGCATCCAAGCAATTTCAAATTTTGTTTTTGGGGTAATAACCTTGTGCCACCGCCCACTGTACCAATAGTTATTGTCGGTAGGGTTAATCTGAATTTTACACCATTATCCGTTGGCTCTGTCTGGTAATGGCCAATAGAGTTTTCAGCCACGCATGCTGTATCCTGGCCGGTGGCCAAATAGATGGCAGTGAGCGCATTTGAAATATGCAAATGACACCCCTCCGTGCCTGCCAAACGCGTAATGGTGGGCCCAACTCGTTGGAGCATGGCCATCTCGGATGTGTCTGCTTTGAGTATTCGACGAATAACGGGATTGGTGATGGTCGTCTCAACAATGACGCTATGGCCTCGGCCCATTATCATATTCCTCGCAGAAGCTTTTTTATCACTGTTGAACCCGGACTCTAAAAGGAAATTTGCCCCGGTTTGGTTTTTGATATAATCGCAAGCCATTTTCGCCGCAAGAGTAACCATATTTTGCCCGGCTGCATTGCCCGTATCCAATACAAAGTCTAAAATCAAATAGTTTTGAATCGGGTACTGATCAATACGCAAAAGCTTCCCATAATTGGATGTTTTATCCGCCACACGCTTTATGGATTTGAAATGTTTTGTGACCCAATCAGAAAATTCTGCAACCTTTTTTACATCATCAAAAATAAAAACGGGTGCCCGTGATAACTCCTGCTTTACATGGGTTACATGAATTCCGCCACAGCGGCGTGTGGCCACCATACCTCGCGTCATGGACAATGCAAGTGTGCCTTCCAATGTGCATAGGGGAACATAGAACTCTCCCTTTGCATAATCCCCGTCAACCAGAAGCGGCCCAGCAATGGCCATGGGCACCTTCATGTAGCCGATATGATTCTCGATAATACCTTTTAACTCTTCCGGGTTGTTTTCAAGTGTTGGATCAATCTCAACACCGGTTTTCTCACGAATCCAATCCAGCCTTCTGTTTGTATCGACTTGGGTGTACCCGTTAGGTATCATGTGTTTTCCATTTTTCTTTGTCATAGTATGTTTAGAATCATTCCTAATGGATAAGTCCGGAATATAATTAGACTCAGTTTAACTTTTGCTAAAGTTTATTTTAACGCCGTTTGCATCAACGATATAGGTCTTGTACCCATTTCGCATCTTCATTGGATAGCGGTTCTCCCAATTGAGCTGCAACTTTCACTTGATCCTCGTTTCGCTGTCCAAGCAATACACATCCTGTGGGCGCATCCGTCAACAGTGCGTCCACTAATCCATGCATCACCGGTTGGGAATGATCTGAAAATTGATTTTCTAATTTTGTCTTATTAGTCTGCATTTTATCAATCATTGTTTGATTGGCAAAATCCTTCACCGTTGTGCGAAAGTCTCCCCTCTCAAAAGTGGCGGGACTTGTGTATTTTCCCGTAAGGAGCCCATGCTTTATAGGTGAAAAAAAGCAGATGCCTACATTGTAAGTGTCCACATAATCTTTTAGCCCTGAGGATGCATAGGTATCATCCATCACATTGCGATAGGGCTGGATGATATCCGGATTTACTCGATCAATATAGTTCATAATTTTATCTAAAAACCAATCGGAAAGGCCAATAAATCGCGTTTTGCCTTCTTCTTGAAATCGCTTAACCACATCAATTGCATCGTCAAAATATTCTTCCTGTTTTCCGAAATTGCAATGGTGGAGGTACATTAAATCCACACAATTTGTGTTCAGGTTTTTTAACGAGCGCTCCATGTTTGTCCGCATATGCTCTGGATGGTACCAGTGACTATAGGGACCCATGTCCCACCCCACTTTGGTAGCGACAAAAATATCTCTGCGGGGGATCTCATCCCACATGGAGCCGATGACTTTTTCAGAATGACCGTCACCATATACATCTGCAGTATCCCAATGGTTAATGCCAGAAGCATATGCCTTGCGCAATGCATTTTTGCTGTCTTTGTCGGTTTGTCCGCCCCATCCCACAGGCTGATTTTTGCCTGCCATATTAGGGCCGCCATAAGACCATGTACCCAAACTGATTCGAGAAACATTAACGCCGGTCCGCCCTAAGGTTACAATTTCCATTTTAATCCTTTTTTTGAAAGCGAAAATTTACGGAAACTCGATCCTTAATATGTCATCAGGATTTCACATTATCGATATTGGCCACCGGGGATTTTCTCTCGATCGAGCTGTTTCAGAACTTGAAACAACTGTTAGCGATCTCGTTTTTGGTGGAAAAGTCCGCGCCATTAAAGTAATCCATGGCCACGGCACCGGTGCGTTGAAACAGGGTGTGCGGGAATGGTGCGAAGATCAGGCTGGGCGATTTCAAGCGGTAATCTATGGTGAACATTACGATCTGTTTGATCCGGACTCAGCTAGTATGCGTGCAGACTGCGGCTCTCCTTATGATCCGGACCTGGGGAAGGGCAATGGCGCCATCACCTATATTTGGTTAAGGTGATTGGACGTGTATAATCATTGCCCCTAAATTCAGGTCTACATGAGTACAGCCAGCAACACATTTGACCAATTATTTCGCCATATGGTGCCCACCTCCATGGAGGGTATCCAGATTTTCAGCATGGATGATAATTATATTAAACCCCAGCGGTATAACGATGTTACCAATTTAGAAAATGGAATTTGGGAAGACCTTTTCATCAATGTTGCGCCTCTTATCGATCAGTATGTTTCCAGAGAATATTTATTGGGGATGCGCGCCCTCCCGATTCCCAAAGACCGATTCCCCGAGTTTGAAGCCATTTCTCCATTGATTCAAAACTCTACCAATTGGCAACTCGTCCCCGTTGCAGGATTTTTATCCGAAGAATTGTTTTTCGACCTAAACGCCAATCGAAAATTTCCTGTGACGGATATCATTCGAAAGTCCCCCCGGTTTGAAGAAAAATATGCGGGCAAAGATATCCAAAACGATGAGGGCTACACTCCTGAGCCGGATATTTTTCACGATATTCAGGGACACATTCCTTTTTTAATGAATAAAGACTATGCCGACTTCATGCATGATGTAGGCATACTTGGTGATACGATTTTGAGAGATGAGCGGGAACTGGGGAGTGAGCTGGTTGCCCATAATTTAAGGCGACTCCAAAATTTTGCATGGTGGACCTATGAATTTGGTTTAATCAAAAATAATGGTGGTACAGACAAGTTCCGCCGGCAAACCAATGACATTGATTATGAAATCTATGGTGCAGGTATTGTTTCGTCTTTTGATGAAACGGTAAATATTGTGAAATGTGCGAAAGGTGAATCTAAGCGGTCTCAAATCTTGCCTTACGATATTGAAGAAATTGTGATGACTTGTTTTAATTATAGCGATATTCAGGATCGGTATTATGTCATCGACTCCATGGAAGCCTTATATGATTCATTCCGGAACAACCAGGAGTTGTTCTGGTTTGAAGGTTAATACCAAGAAGTTTAAATGAAAAACTTTGTACCTTTAATCCTCATCATTTTTATATACAAAGGATGCGCGCCCTCACCCTCTCGATTGGCAACATCTGATCCCGCATTGCTGGTTACCCAAGCGGATTCACTCTTGGCTGCTCGTCCGGATGATGTTGATTTGCGCTCATCCATTATAAAGGCTCGCTTGAATCTTGCAGAGGCCAACAACGACATGGACCAATACGAGGCGGTGCTTAAAATGGATCCAAGAAACGGCACTGCCAACTATCATATCCATATGGCTACAGGCAAAGTGCACCATAAAAAGGGGCATAAAAACGGCCAATGGGATGCAATTCAATCCTTTGCAAAAGCAGCGGCGGCAATTGACTCCTTAGGAGCACCACATTATTGGCTTGGTCAAGCTTATGAAAAAAAGGATAAAATGGATTTTGAACTTCCATTAGAGGCATACGATAAAGCACTAACCCTTTACCTGTCCGATGGCCTCAGGCCCAGGGTTATCTCTGCCCGTGCGGCCCTCCTTAAGCGTAAAAAAACATATGAAGATTTCTGGAAATAAGCTCCTGGCACACCGTTATTTAAATCGATTTCTTCTCTATTTTTGACTTGATTCACTAACGGAGCAGAGTTAAACTTTGTCTACCTATAGACGCCTTCGTCTTACGGTGCCACCCAATCCGAGGTAAAGATAAATGGCAAAAAAAATCTTATTTAAAAAATTAGTAATTGGGCTTTTTATAGTCCTATTTGCAACAACCCTATTTGCCCAAAAACCACGAAACATTTCAGGAACGCTTGTAGATGGCGATGGCAATGTGGTTGTCGAAAATACTGTCCTCCTTTTGGCTGAGGATGGAACCGAATCACAACGAACTGAAACGTCCAAAAAACGGCTTGGCCGGGGCGGTGGTAAGTTTGAATTCAAGAAAGTTGATCCGGGCAATTACTCTCTAGAAGCTGATGGTGGCGATGCGGGTAATTTAAGTATGTCCGTTGAGGTTGCAGATAGCCATGTGAAATTAGGCGACGTGGTTTTGGCCGCTGATGCAACTGCTGATCCTGCGGTTACGCCGGATGCGATCCCCATTCCATCTGCTGAGGAACCTACCCCCGTTGATTTTAAACCTGATCCCGGGAAAGATTATATTTTAAATGAGCTCAGTTTTGAGATAAAAAAAATGACGGCTGAACTCAAGTATTTAAATGAAGAATTAGAAAATTTAAAAGCCCTCAGTAAAATGTGGGTAAATCCCCTCGCCATTTATTCTAAAGAAATTATCATGAAAAATGGCTCCACCGTATTTGGTAAAATTGTTTACCAGGACGAGGTATCTTTAAAGGTTGAAACGCTGGTGGGATACCTTATCATTAACCGAAAAGATGTGGTGCGGATTGTGGATAATGTAGTGACAGAAGAACAGGCGGAATATGTGCCGGAACAAGTTCGAGACAGCTACACGCCTCCACCCATGCCCAAACTGGCTGAACCCCAATACACCTCATCCGAACGAAACGATTCCAAAAGATATTCAGCCAATTGTGTGCTGGTGGGCAATATCAGTGAGAAAAAAGATGCCCAAGGGAATATTGTATTCAATGGTGAAATCAAAAATATTGGCGGACGGCGATCTGACTTTGTTAAAGTGGATTTTGTATTTCGTAAAAATTGGAGCGGTGAAACAAAAACACTCACCACATTCGTTAGGGGTGGATATCACACATTTGATTCAGGAATTACAACCGACGCCACGCTTCTACCAGGTGCAACAGGGGCCTTCGAACTATATGTCCCCCATGACTTTGGCTCCTTCATCGGTTACTCTTACGTAATCGATTGGGAGGAGTACGAATAAGTGCGGTCCGGTGCTGCCACAAATCCATTTAATCTGATGCGAAAAGGCTTGATACTCCTTATGGTTATCGGAATGTCAAGCGCCCAAGAAACGCCTTTATCTGAAATATTTTTCTTAGATCTAGGGATTGTTATTGAGCCAACCAATGGTTCGGAAACATATTCCAGAGTTGTAAACAAACCTTCAAAAGAGGTGGCATTTAAAATTAAGAAAATGGAAAGTGGATCCGTATATATGGCTTCTAGTGAGGCGCTCTTGTCTACATTAGATCGCATTAATAATCGAATCGAAAACCTCGAAAACTCCTTTCAGTCTGAAATGGGTGCATTGTGGCAAGAAAATGTTGCGCTGCGCCAGACACTTGCATCTCTTCAATACACAACATCATCATCTAAAAAATCCTATGGGGAGGTTAATGAGGAAAAACCGGAAGTCGATTCTCCCCCAAAACCCATTGAAGCCAAGCCAGCCCCAACCTTTGATCAATCTGCCTACATGACCGGCGTATTTGCTTACCAGCGAGAAGACTTTAAAACAGCCATTCAAAAATTTTCTACACTTGCTTTGGCATCCACATCAAAAAAAACTGGGGAAAATGTCCTCTATTGGATGGCCGATGCCTACCAGCAATTGGGGAATTATGAAAAGGCCCTTTCCCTTTTGGATCAAATTGCAATTTCGGGGACGGTGCGAAATGATGATGCTTTGGTTAAAAAAGGGTTGCTCCACCGTAAAATGGGGAATGAGCCATTGGCCCAGTTGGCATTTAGCCATGTGGTTTCTCAACATCCGGAGAGCGAATATTATCGGCTGGCCCAAATGGAATTAAAAAAATCTGACGGTATGAAATGAAACATTTATTCAGAATAATTACATTAACCTTTGTTTTAGTCTCCGTTGGTTTTGGTGCTACACGGGTGGCCTATTTACGACCTGGACCTATGATGAAAATACCTTTTTCATCTGTTAGCCAATCTCCCTATTTGTTTACAGCCGGGTTTGGATCGGAGCTGCATAATTTTTCTCCCTTTAACACAGCCAATGGCGGTTATTTCAGCATGGAAACGGCTGGTTGGACATTTGGCTTTTCCACGGCTACTGGAGCAGATACAACCCGTCTGGCTAATTTGGAAGTATCCACCTATAAAGCACCTATAGAATTTGGCTTTCATCTCCAACGGCGAGTCTTTGCAAGAAACAATGTTTCTTTCTCTGTGGGTCTTCAGGATATTGTATTTGAAAACAGTACTGGTGGCTTAAATCTGGATCCAAAAGAGCTTTCATTTTTTGGGATCGTCAGCTCTCAAAAAGCCATGGGAAAGTATTCCACAAATATGTTTATCGGTTTTGGAACCGGCGGTTTTGGCGCTATTGATACGGTTCAAACTGATGAGCTTTCCAAACAACCTACCGGCACCAATGCCGGGGTGTTTGCAGGCGCAATTGTAAAAACGCCTTATTTAGAAAAATGGGGCGGTGTAGATATTGTGGGTGAATTCGACGGCAACGGCATCAATGTGGGACTCCGCATCCCCCTTACCTCGGATTATCGCCTGAACCTAGGGTTCACCCACATAGAAAAATTGCCGAAATGGAAAGAACGGTATTGGGAAGGCCATGCGGGCATGACCATCGGGTTTGAAATTTCAGCCCCACGTGGCTCTGGGATTAAAACCCCTGGAGGCGGCCCATCTCCTACTCCACTTCAGCCGGGACCAATCAATATGGCCGACATGGACACCACCCTTATGATGGCGGACTATACGGTGAATACACTGCGAGATTCTATGGGGCTCATGACCAATGAAATGCGCAATCTGATGACACGGCTCTCGGCCATGGAACAACACTCTAAGTTTTTAGAGGATTCATTAAAAGCCGTCCGCCTAAATAACAATGTGAGCGAACAGAATATGAATAATGCCATGCGCCATTTGTCTCGTTCCCTGCGTTATTTCTATGCCGGAAACTATCGCGCTTCTCTCCAAGAGGTGGAAGCGGCATTAGAGCTCAATCCGAATTTGGCCCTGGCTTATGCCCGCCGAGGATCGATCTATTATAAATTGGGGGATATTCAGCGAGCCACCATCAATTGGAACTTGGCGCTACGGATGGATCCTGAGTATGATGATGTAAGAAACGTGCTCAAAGCACTGCATGAAAATCGTTTGAAATCAACCAGTATGATTGAGGATTAATATATGGATATCGCAACCCTTATAGGAATTATTTTAGGAATGGGGGCCATCATTGGAAGTATTTTTTTAATGACCCCGGATTTGGGTATGTTTGGATCTATTTCCAGTTTTGGTATTGTGTTTGGAGGTATGATCGCATCGGTTTCTGTTGCTTTTCCTTTAAAAGACGTTCTCCAGCTGGGGAAAGCCATGGGAGCGGTTTTTAAGGGAAGCAAAGATTCTCTAGGCAATATAGTGGATGAAGCAGTTGAAGCATCTGAAGTTGCGCGAAAAGGTACGGCAGATCTAGAAAATCATATTGGGAATATTAAAAGTTTTTTCTTTAGAGATGGAGCCCAAATGGTTATTGATGGTTATTCTCTAGAAGAATTGACTGAAATATTATATACCCGTATCGAATATCGAGAATTACGTGAAAATACTCAGGCTGGGTTATTTAAATCTATGGGTGTTATGTCTCCTGCCTGGGGAATGGTTGGAACTCTGATTGGTCTAGTAGTGATGTTATCTGGATTTGGTGAAGGGGGGACAGATACATTAGGTGCAGGTATGTCTGCAGCGCTCATTACAACTTTTTATGGGGCCGTACTAGCAAATTTATTTTTTCTCCCTATGTCTGACAAAATAAAAACGCGAATTACGTTTACCAGCACAATTCAAAATCTGCAGGTAGAAGCTGCCCGTTTAATTCACCAAAAAAAACACCCCATCATCGTACGGGAAAAATTGAATTCATTTATTCCACCTAAAGAATGGAAAAAAGACGAAGGCTAGACTAAATGGCTGCCACCCCGCAAGAAGTAAAGAAATTTATCAATAAAGGCAAGGAACAGGTCGATGAGGGTCTTCCTGGTTGGTTTGGTACATTTGCTGATATGATGACATTGCTGTTTGCTTTTTTTGTTTTATTGGCTGCTATTTCCACAATTGATCCTGTAAAACTGCAAAATATGGCAGATGGAATGGGAAAATCCGTAGGTAAAAAGAAAGAGATTGAAAACCAAGCCATGTCGCTCGGAGACATCCAAAAAGAAGCGCAAAAAATGATTGAAGAAATGGAAAAAGATTCCGAAACAGGAGAAAAGCCGGTAGAGGTTACCACCAGCCCTAAAGGTGTAACAATTGGTATTTCTTCCGACATCAGTTTTCGATCTGGTTCTGCAGAAACTAAACCTGAATTCATGGCAATCTTAAAGAAAATTTTACCCACCATTCAAGAATCTGCCTTTCAAATAGCTATTGAGGGCCATACGGATAGCGATCCTCTTCCTGCCGCCTTGAAGGTAAAATACCCCAGTAACTGGGAATTGTCTGGTGCTCGGGCCGCTGCTGTGGTGCGATTGCTTATTGGATTAGGAATAAATCCGACTCGACTGGAGGCCGTGGGTTATGGAGAATTTGTTCCACGGGATAGAAAAAATACGGAATTATTATCTCAAGATTTGGTCCAAAAATATAATTCTAACCCACAGCAAAAAGCACGAAACAGGCGTGTAGAAATTACTTTTCTAGCGCCCCGTGGGGGGCCCGTGGGAAGAGAGACCACCACTGAGGGAGAGGGGTAATTATAAAATTTATATGGATAAGGGAGTTGATATGAAAAAGCGGAGTAATCGGGTATTGAGATATGCCCTCACATTGGGGCTAATTATGGTAGTTGGGCTCGGACAGTCCAGTGGCTATTTGGCTCAAAAATTGATGATAGAAAACAACCTGAGAAAGCGAATTTCTGATGCGCTTGAAAAGGTGATTGATAATCGAAAGTATGTTATTGATGTTAGCGTTGATCTGGAAATCAGCAGTGCATATGAAAATCAAACCACATATTCGCCCGGTGGCAGCAGTGGTGTAGAATCTCTGAAAGCAGCAGAAGATATCTTAGCTGCCCAGGAAACACCAACAAGTGGCAGTGTGGGCTTGCCCATTCCCGGGTTTGATTTTACGGCTGAAGCATCCACAGAAGGTGAAGAAGTTGTGCCTGATGCAACAGAACAATCTATGGATAAACCCGCTGGGGACAATGTTGTGTCTCGCACACAAACCGAAACCCGCCCCGCAATGGCATCTGTGCGCAACATGGAAATCAGTATTATTATTCAAGAGGGTGCAGCGCCTGAGCTGATTGAAAATATTCGCCAAGTGGTTATGGTTGCTTCCCGCTTCAACCGTCCGCGCGGTGATGTTTTGAGTATCATGACCGCCAGTTTTAAAGAGCGGCGAGATGAAAAATCTGCTGAACAAGTTCTGCTGAAAAATATTGCAGAAAAGCTGGAATCCCTTGAAAGCCAGCGCGAACGGCTTGGTGAAGTTGATTGGAAACAAGAACTTGAAAACTATAAAGAATCTGAAGCGGAGCGTCGCCAAGAAGATCGGCTTTATTTTCAATCTAAACTTGCTGAATTTGAAACTGCCGCCAGGGATCAATCCTATGACCAAGAACGGCAAGCCATGCTTCGGCAGGATTCGGTCCGACTTCAGGCTTTGAATGAAGAAATTCAAAACCTTAAATCATTTTTAGGTACTGCAAGTCTCTCAGACTCCGCAGCTGCCGAAGCCCAATCGTCTGTTCAGAGCAAGTTGAGTGAGAAGGAATCTTTGGATGCACAGATTGCTGAAAAGCTTGCTATGCTGGATAAAGTGCAAAGCGAGCTGGACAGTCAACCAAGTGGTGGCGGTAATGGCATGCTCATTTTTGTCGCTGTACTCAGCGCATTGGTTATTGTGCTTATTGCTGTACTCGTATTTGTATTAATGAACAAACCCAAAGAGCCGGCTATGCCCCCCTGGATGATGTATCCTCCTCGGCGGCCTAAAAAAAAAGATAATGGTGTAGCGCCATCTGCACCCGCACCTCAGCCTTCGCCCCCACCGGCACAGGCCGCAACTGAAGATGTGGCCGTACTTCAAAGTGAAGTAAACGACATGAAACAGGCCGTAGTATCCATGAGCGTTGGGCAGCCTCAGGCGGCAACAAAAATTGTGAAAGATTGGATATTAGAAGAAGCACCACCTGAGCCCGAACCGGCACAAACGGCGCCGGAGCCTGAAGATGATGGCGGTAAAAAGAAGAAGAAAAAGAAGAAGAAATAAGAGGCTTTTATGATTTCTGACTATAATAGACTTTCCGGACTACAAAAGGTTGCGATCCTTTTTTCTGTTCTTGGTGAAAGCCTCGCTCTGAACTTGGTAAAGGGTTTAGATAAAACAGAGGTACGCAAAATCCGCGCTGCTATGCGCGGTGTAGGAAATGTAGCCTTTGCCGTCAAAAAACAAGTGATGGAAGAATTTTATTTCTCATTTGTAAGTGAAAAGTTTCAAGAAGAGGCAGAAAGCGATGAGCCCAAAAAACCTTTCTCTTTTTTGAATGAACTTACGGATGAGCAGTTAATTGCGCTCTTGATTTCAGAAACACCCCGCGTCATTGCCATTACCATTGCACAACTATCTTCAGAAAAACGGATGATGGTTTTAAACCGTATCAGCGAAGAAGAAAAAGGCCAGGTGCTGCTTAACATTGGCAACCTAAACGATGTCCCTCTCGAAGCGGTAGTACAGATTGCAAACAAGCTACAGAAAAAATCAAGGCAACTACCAAAAACGGTGGCCTTTTCGCGTGGTGGCGGTAAAGACCTTGCTGACCTTTTGGGGGAAATGGATGCAGAAGATGAAGAAATGTTCATGTCTAACCTTGAACAGGATAATCCCGACTTGGCTGAAGAGGTAAAAAGATCTCATGAATGCGGTAGACTTGGATTCCGTGGCAATGGCCCTAAAAGGAATGGAACAATCCATCGCTGATAAAGTGATTGGTGTTCTTCCTAAAAAGAAACAGGCCATGTTTGAACCGGTGGAAGGTGCCGTGCCAAAGCGCGACGTAGACACCGCCCGAAAATCCATAGTCTCAGCAGCAAAACAAATGGAGCGTGATGGTGCGTTTAAACTCGAAGATCTGCTCGGCGGTGAAACTGTAGAATAGACCATCGCTCAATATCGCTTAGATAAAAACCCCATCCCAATTCTGATTGAGGTGGGGTTTTTTTATTTAGTTCAATATTTTGATTTTACTCTTGCATTAGGTGGGCCCATGCAGCAGCGAGCCTTGCAATAGGTACCCGAAAGGGCGAACAGCTTAC
>LULG01000133.1_pt1 | contig 17245 bp, 15 predicted proteins | sample 728211 | NCBI WGS metagenome assembly LULG01 (sample SAMN03860295, study PRJNA289734) | marine metagenome | biome: seawater column; feature: ocean; material: water; isolation source: Red Sea water column Station 169 - depth 200m | place: Saudi Arabia: Red Sea | collected 2011-10-15 | depth 200 m | reverse complement strand
CTCGTTGATCAAATTGGCATTGGTCATATGCTTGGTGTGGTCAATGGCGTCGCAATTAACACGGCACATGAGCTGAGCCATAAACCTGGTAAGCTTGAGCACTATCTGTCGCATCTTGCACTTGCGCCGACAGGTTATAACCATTTCCGTATTGAACATCCGTATGGACATCATCGCCGTGTTGCGACACCTGAAGATCCTGCGTCTTCGCAAATGGGAGAAACTTTTTGGCAATTTTGGCCTCGCACTGTCATCGGTAGCTTTAAATCTGCGATTGAGATTGAAACTCGTCGCCTAGAACGTAAAGGCAAAAAATTCTGGTCATTCGACAATGAGCTATTACAAGGTTGGGGGATGAGTGCGGCTTATCATGCGTTGACTTTAAAAATGTTTGGTACACGTATTTTGCCAACGCAGATTGCGCAGGCGTTGCAGGGTATTACGCTGTTCGAAGCGGTGAATTATATGGAACATTATGGTTTGAAGCGTGAAGATTTGGGCAACGGTCGTTATGTACGCACCATGCCCGAACATAGTTGGAATAATAATAGTAAATTCAGTAATGTTTTGCTCTATCAGCTACAACGCCATTCAGATCATCATGCCTATCCAACCCGCAGTTTCCAATCGCTACGTCATTATGAAGATGTACCACAGTTGCCAATGGGTTATGCGAGTTTGTTCTTACCTGTGATGATTCCAAAATTATGGTTTAAGCTGATGGATGAGCGTGTGATTGCGAATTATGGTGGCGATATTGAGAAAGTAAACGTCTATCCAAAAGCGAAAAAATCATTGTTGAAAAAGTATGCACATCTTTGGAAAAAGAAAGAGCTTACAGAAAATTCGCAAGATGTTGTAAAAGTTGAAGTCGTCTGATCAATATAAGCTCATCAATTAATTTGGTGAGCTTACATTTTATATCGCAAAATTGAATAAAATCATCACCTCGGACGCTATGCAATCAACGATTTTGGTTTACACTAAACGCTGATTTTCTGGGTGCGGATTTATGCGTTTTTACCAACGGCGAGAGATACAACAATTACAATTATCAACAGGGCTCAAGCAATGGCTGATCGCAGACGGCTCGCTCACCCAACAACTCACTCAACTTTCGAACGGACAATTCCACGTCATTCCGATAAATGAACATTACCAACGGCTTTCACAGATTGATGCAATGTGGCTCAATATGCCTGAACAACACATTGCGTGGGTGCGAGAAAGTCATTTGTATGGCAGTGATGATATGCCGTGGGTCAGCGCCAAAAGTATTTTTCCGATTTTAAGCCTAAATAAACAAGCTCGAATTTTTAAACACATTGGACGGCAACCTATTGGACGTTTATTGTTTCAACGCACCACACCATCATGCGAGCGTCGGATTCTAAAATTAGATGAAGGTTGGACACGGCAAAGTTGTTATACTTGGCATGGTTGTCAATTTATTGTACAAGAAACTTTCTTAAAAACTTTTGAGCAATTTATCCAAAAATAAATTCGGACAGTGCCTATGCAAACTCAAGTTGCCACGACTTGGAAAGCGCGTTTCCAAGCCTATTATTATCTATGTCGTTTTGATAAGCCGATCGGTACAGAGCTGGTCTTTTGGCCGACCATGTGGGCACTTTGGATTGCAGCGAAAGGTATGCCATCACTCGGTATTTTGATTCCGATGATTTTGGGTGTGATTTTTATGCGTGCAGCAGGCTGTGCGATTAATGATTTTGCCGATCGTAAAGTCGATGGTCATGTTGAGCGTACCAAAACTCGTCCATTGGCATCAGGTATTATTCAGCCGATCGAAGCGATTTGGGTGTTTCTAGTGCTCGTTTTGGCGAGTGCGTGTTTATTATTTTTCTTACCGATTGAAACTTTTTATTGGTCATTTGGCGCATTAATTCTCGCCTTTATTTATCCATTTATGAAGCGTTATACGCATCTGCCACAGGTATTTTTGGGTGCTGCATTTTCATGGTCAATTCCAATGGCATATAGCGCAGTCGGGCAGACACCTGATTTGACCTGTTGGCTGTTGTATTTTGGCAATTTGGCGTGGACGGTGGCGTACGATACCCAATATGCGATTACCGACCGTGAATATGATCTTAAAATTGGCGTGAAATCTACAGCGATCTTGTTTGGGAAATATGATCTCCAGATCGTTGGTTTATTACAATTAATCAGTTTAGTACTGATTGGATTAGCGTTTTGGCGTGAGCAATTATTGCCGTGGGCAGGTTTAGCTCTCATTATTGTCGCCATTGATTTTATTTATCAAGCAGTGAAAACTAAAGATCGTGATCCTGTCATGTGCTTTTGGGCATTTCGGCATAATCGCTGGATTGGGTTGATTTTATGGCTAGGTATCGTTTTGGCACTAGTGATGTCAAACTAAATGATGGAATTCTAAAGCATATAAAAATATGACAACATCATGAAAAATGGCAGAAAGTATCGTAGACACGGTACTTTTTTTATGCCTAAATAAAATGGAGATCAAACCAATGATGTAAGGAGTACGTCAATGAAAATATCTAAAAAACAGGGTTTTAAAGCATTTGCAGGAATGACCATGCTTGCTACTGCCATATCAATGACAGCATGTAATGATGATGACAACAAGAGTAGTGGTGGGCAAAGTCAAGAAGAGAGTGGTTATGTTTCTGAAACGAGCTATAGCGCAGGCGCTATTCCAGAAGAAGCAAGTAAAGTCGATGTCATGAGCTACAATATGCCATATAGAAATGGCGAAATTCATCCATCATCAGCTATGGTGATTTATCCAAAAACAGAAAAACCAAGTGATGGCTGGCGTGTGGTAGTGTGGACACATGGTACAACGGGTGTAGGCGATAGATGTGCACCAAGTAAAATGGCGATGAATGAAAATTTCCTAGTCACTGCGAACAATCTATTGGAACGAGGTTATGTGATTGTTGCACCAGATTATGAAGGCTTAGGTAATCAAGGTATTCACCCTTATTTGAATCTAGAAAGTGAAGCCAATTCAGCGATCTACGCTGTGAATGCATTTAAAGAAAAGTATGGTGCCGATTTACAAGGAGATTGGATGTCGATTGGTCAATCTCAAGGTGGACATGCCTCACTGGGCGTAGCACAATTTGCCAATGATGATGAAAACTATAAAGGTGCAGTTGCCACAGCTCCTGCTTCTAGCTTGGGCTATATCATTACCAATGTCGCTCCTGATGCGATTGCTTATTATGATGCTATTAATCAAAGAGATACAGCAATTGCAATCTATTCTGAGCTACTGTCCTATGCTGCCTATGTTGGCGTGGGAATTAAAGCCTATAATCCAAGTTTTGATTACAAACAGATCTTCAATACCCAAGCTTATAATGTGGCGGTGAATGCTGAGGGTACCAATGGTGATGATGGATTATGTCTGCCTGAAATGATCGATAGATATAAAGCGGATATTAATAATTATCTGAATCAAAACACCTCAGCAACTGTAATGGATTATCCAGCGTTGACCGCTGATTTCGCCACTAATACAGTTGTGGCTGAATTCTTAAAGAACTCACAACCAGGTACAGTGAAACTCAATAAACCAATCTATGTGGTTCAAGGGACATTGGATACGGCAGTACCTTATCAAGTGACACAGGCTTTGGTGAATGGAATGAATGCGTTAGGCACTACGCCAGCAGTGCAGTTTGATTTAGTTACAGGTGCAGGTCATACGCAAGCGATTATTGATCGTAATGAACAAATCATGGACTTTATCGAAGCCAAGATGCCAGCTTCTTAACGTTGATGAAGTCAAATACAAAAAAGCCTAGATCATTGATCTAGGCTTTTTCATATTAGAGTGAATCACTCAAAATTTGGCTCTCCCACCTGGGCTCGAACCAGGGACCTGCGGATTAACAGTCCGTCGCTCTACCGACTGAGCTATGGGAGAATGTGCAAGCGATTGTATGGACTAATACATCTTAGGTCAAGGATTTTACTCATTAAAATATAAAATCAGCCCTTGATTGTTGTAATTTTAGTCATTCTCTTTGTGATCAATGCGCTTTTGTTCAGGCTGCACTTCACGTGCCTCGCCATCAATGACGCTTGAGTCGTTACTCGCACCACGACCGCCCATTTGCTGGCGTTGCATCTCTTGCATTTGACGCATCATATCGGCAAAAGGGTTATTTGGATCATTGGCATTGCCAGACATACCACCCATCATTTTTTCCATCATCGCTTGTTGGCGCTTTTGCATTGCTTTCATCGCTGAGTTTCTAAACATGGTTTGCACGGCAGGAATTAGCATTAATACTGCAATGAGATCTGACCACAAACCAGGAATGGCAAGAAGCAAGCCTGCAATCGCTCGAGGTAGGTATTTGCCGACATTGGGATCGTTGCCCATTTGTCCTGACATTTGCATTTGTTGCATCTGTGGCATGATATGCGCAACACTGCTACGCAATATCGTAAAGCCAATCATGGCAGTGAAGATAAACCAAAAGAAGACGTACCAACCGCTACCGACCAAATCACCGACCACGATCCACGTTACGATCTCAGTCACGATGGCAATCAATACTAATAAAATCAGACCCATTTTGTTGCTTTGCAACCTCATTCAAAATTTAAAACAAAAAACAATGTATTCAATTTAACCCATCATCATGTGCTTGGCACGACCGCATAGGTTTTTTACAAGGATTTATGTAACAATAGTGACGATTTTGAAAAATTAAAGGGCAAAATGACAATAATCATTGGTATTGATCCCGGTTCACGGCTGACAGGTTATGGCATCATTGAAAAAGACGGCGCCAAACTGCGCTTTATCGATGCAGGGACGATTCGTACCGAAAGCCAAGAGATTCCTGAACGATTGAAACGGATTTTTGCAGGGGTAGATCGTATTGTGCGTTTTCATCAACCAACCGAAGCTGCAGTAGAGCAAGTCTTTATGGCGCAAAATCCTGATTCTGCTTTAAAACTCGGACAGGCACGAGGCGCAGCTATTGCAGCACTGGTCAATCTCGATCTGAGAGTTGCAGAATATACTGCACGACAAATCAAGCAATCTGTAGTCGGCTATGGCGCGGCAGATAAAGAACAAGTACAAATGATGGTGATGAAATTACTCAATCTCTCTGTCAAACCACAAGCCGATGCGGCTGATGCTTTGGCAGCGGCGATTTGTCATGCACATGTTTCTGGAAGTTTAAATAAAATGGCTGTGCTCAATGCGTTAGGTGGTGGGATGGCACGTGGGCGAGGGCGTGGACTTCGACGAAGATAACTACAAATCATTCAATGTAGCTCATTAACATTTGTAGACTATAATATAAATAGTTTAGGAAGAAATAGAAAAAATAATAATTTCAGTAGACTACGCTAATTGTAAGAATATGTGATAATTGAAATAAAGTGTGATAATTTTTACTTTTTAGAGTAGAAAACTATGAAGGGAGCACTTTTATTCGGCTACATGTTATCGATTGCTTCATCTGCTGCTTGCTGATGATCTCGCACCAACGCGTACTGAAACAGGTGAGATTGACGTCAAAAAAGACTATCGCTTTGAAGCGGATCTCGGCTATTTGGTCAACAATACCGAATCTGATGGGCAAAGCACCACCAAGGAAAATTTAAATTTCCACATGCTTTATCAACGCCAAAAAGAGGTTTGGGGACAAGAAGTCGTTGCGGAAGCGGTGAGCAGTAATGCTGATGACGCTGAAAATAATCTAGAGCGTTATTTACTTTCTGGAAAGCTTTTACATCGTAGCTCTGAAACCGTGTATCAATTTGCAAAATTGACTGCTGAAAAAGATTTGAGCAGTGCATTTGATTATCAACTGATCCTGACAGGCGGTGTAGGCAAAGACTTTATCAAAACTAATACACAGACCTTATCTGCGGAAATTGGTGCAGGCTATCGTCATAGTAAAGAGCGTGCAGCGCCTCAAGACACCTTAGATGAGGCTATTGGTACGGTAGCGGCATTTTATCAATATCAAATCACACCATCGGTACGTTTTAATCAAGATTTAAGTTATGAATATGGTAATGAAGCGCAAACTTTGCGTTCACGTACCGCACTCTCTGCGGATTTAACCCAAAGCTTTGCAGCGGTTGCAAGCTATAACATTAAAGATACTTCTGCTGATGCAGGGGATAGCCGTGATTCGTTACTGTCTTTAGGTTTGAGTTATAAATATTAATCTAAGAAATTTCATTAAAAAACCTCTCAAATTTGAGAGGTTTTTATTTTGGCAAAGATGAAAATTTATAAATATTCAACCTTAACCACTTCGTACTCGACTTCACCTTGTGGTGTAGTGATTTTGGCTTCATCACCCTCATTTTTACTGAGTAGACCACGTGCGATTGGTGAGTTCACTGAGATTTTATTTTGTTTAAAATCTGCTTCGTCATCACCCACGATTTTATAAGTCTTTTGTTCTTCGGTATCTAAGTTTTCTATGGTGACAGTCACACCAAAGACCACACGACCATTTTGCTCTAAGTCTTTGACATCAATCACTTGTGAAGCGCCAAGTTTACCTTCGATATCTTGAATACGACCTTCACAGAAGCCTTGTTGTTCACGTGCAGCATGATACTCGGCGTTTTCCTTAAGATCACCGTGTTCACGTGCCTCTGCGATCGCTTGCGTAATGCGTGGGCGTTCTACAGATTTGAGATGTTGTAATTCTTTTTCCAGTGCAGCTTTGCCTTCTGGCGTCATTGGATAGCGTTGCATATTTTCCTCACTATCTGTTTCACTAGGCTGAACAGAGATTGATAATGTGATACATACAGACCATTCACTTTCAATTGGCTCAGTTTAAATTAAAAAAAACCGCCACCTCCGTCAGAGATGGCGGAAGTGTCGATGGTGTTTAGGCTTCTGTTTGTAAATCTTGCAAGCGATATACATCCATTGGCAACTGAATTCCTAAAGCCTGACAAACTGCATCTGCACCGTTTAATGTGGTGGTGTAATACACTTTGCCTTGCAAGGCTGAGCGACGAATCGAGAATGAGTCTTGCTGAGCTTGCTTGCCTTCTGTGGTATTGATAATGAGGTGTATCTCGCCATTTTTCAAGCGATCCACGATATGTGGACGACCTTCGGTGACTTTATTGACACGTTCACATTGCAATCCTGCCTCTTTTAATACATCAAATGTACCGCCAGTGGCAATCAATTTGAAGCCATGACCGATCAGTTGTTGAGCAACTCGAGCGACATGTGGCTTATCTGAGTCACGCACAGACAAGAAGGCATGTTTCACTTCACCTTCAGTTGGCTTACCTGGTAGACGATCATTCGAGCCAAGTACGGCTTTGTAGAAGGCTTCACCAAAGGTTTTACCCACACCCATGACTTCGCCAGTCGACTTCATCTCAGGTCCAAGTACAGGATCAACCCCTGGGAATTTGTTGAATGGGAACACTGCTTCTTTGACTGCAAAGCTCTTTGGAATAATTTCCTTAGTAAAGCCTTGCGATGCCAAAGATTGACCTGCCATACAACGTGCAGCCACTTTTGCCAAAGATTCACCGATACATTTCGATACGAATGGTACAGTACGAGATGCACGTGGGTTTACTTCGAGAATGTAAACATCATTACCTTTGACCGCAAACTGTACATTCATTAAGCCAACCACGCCAAGTTCTTTCGCCATCGCCACAGTTTGACGACGCATTTCGTCTTGGATTTCTTTAGACAAAGAATATGGTGGAATAGAACATGCTGAGTCACCAGAGTGAACACCCGCTTGCTCAATGTGTTGCATGATGCCGCCGATGACAACTTCTTTGCCATCTGATACGCAGTCTACATCGACTTCGGTCGCATCATCTAAGAAGCGATCGAGCAATACAGGTGCTTCATTCGATGCTTGAACGGCTTCACGGAGATAGCGTTTTAGCTCTTCTTCGTTATAGACGATTTCCATCGCACGACCGCCCAGCACGTAAGATGGACGTACCACCAATGGGAAGCCAACTTTTGCAGCTTCGGCGATACCTTCTTCAGCAGATTTGACAATGCTATTGTTTGGTTGGCGTAGATTCAGTTTTTGAATCATTTGTTGGAAGCGCTCACGATCTTCTGCACGGTCGATTGCATCAGGTGATGTGCCGATAATCGGTGCACCAGCTTCTTCCAAAGCACGTGCCAATTTCAATGGCGTTTGACCGCCATATTGAACGATCACACCTTTTGGTTTTTCCGTGCGAATGATTTCTAACACGTCTTCCAAAGTCACTGGTTCGAAGTACAAACGATCCGATGTGTCATAATCCGTAGAAACGGTTTCAGGGTTACAGTTGACCATGATGGTTTCATAACCATCTTCACGCATCGCAAGCGCAGCGTGGACACAGCAATAGTCAAACTCAATCCCTTGACCGATACGGTTTGGCCCGCCACCGATGACCATGATCTTGTCTTTATCCGATGGATTGGCTTCGCATTCTTCATCATAAGTCGAATACATATACGCTGTATTTGAAGAAAACTCAGCCGCACAGGTATCAACACGTTTGTAGACTGGATAAACACCCAAGTTCCAACGTTCTTTGCGGAATTGCTTTTGCGAAATACCCATTAAGTTGGCGATGCGCAGATCAGATAAACCTTTGCGTTTGAACGAACGCACATTTTCTGCGGTTAAATCCCCAACACCCAGTGCTTTGACTTGTGCTTCGGTTTTAACGATGTCTTCGATTTGAATGAGGAACCAACGGTCGATTTTAGTCGCTTGGAAAACATCTTCTAAACTAAAGCCGTGACGGAAAGCATCCGCAACATACCAAATACGCTCAGGACCTGGAATTTTGAGTTCAACTAAAATCTTGTCTTTGATATTAGTCACTTCATCAGTGATTTTTGAATCAAAACCTGATACGCCAACTTCTAGACCGCGAAGCGCTTTTTGCACAGATTCTTGGAAGTTACGACCAATCGCCATGACTTCACCAACTGACTTCATTTGTGTAGTCAGTGTTGCATCTGCTTGCGGGAATTTTTCAAAGTTAAAGCGAGGAATCTTCGTCACAACATAGTCGATCGACGGCTCAAACGATGCAGGAGTTACGCCACCAGTGATGTCGTTTTTCAACTCATCAAGTGTATAACCAACGGCAAGTTTTGCAGCGACTTTAGCGATTGGGAATCCAGTTGCTTTTGAAGCAAGCGCAGATGAACGTGATACGCGAGGATTCATCTCGATCACGACCATACGACCCGTGTTCGGGCAGATACCAAACTGTACATTTGAACCGCCAGTTTCTACGCCGATTTCTCGAAGTACCGCAACTGAAGCATTACGCATCAATTGATATTCTTTATCCGTCAAAGTTTGCGCAGGAGCAACGGTGATTGAGTCACCAGTATGTACGCCCATCGGGTCAAAGTTTTCAATGGCGCAGACGATGATGCAGTTGTCGTTTTTATCACGAACCACTTCCATCTCATACTCTTTCCAACCAATCAATGACTCATCAATCAAAAGTTGTTTGGTTGGAGAAAGGTCAAAACCACGTTCACAAATTTCTAAAAATTCTTCTTTGTTATATGCAATACCACCACCCGAACCACCCATGGTAAATGATGGGCGAATAATCACAGGGAAACCAAAACGGCTTTGAATTTCGAGCGCCTCTTCCATGCTTTCCGCAATGGCTGCTTTGGTACATTCTAAACCGATTTTGCGCATCGCAATGTCAAACAGTTTACGGTCTTCGGCTTTCTCAATGGCATCTTTACTTGCGCCAATCAGTTCCACGCCATATTTTTCCAGTACACCGTGCTCATCAAGAGCGAGGGCACAGTTCAGCGCTGTTTGACCGCCCATGGTTGGAAGGACTGCATCTGGACGCTCTTTTTCAATGATTTGCGCAACGGTTTGCCAAGTGATTGGCTCGATATAAGTTGCATCTGCCATTGAAGGGTCAGTCATGATGGTCGCAGGATTTGAGTTGACCAAAATGACACGGTAGCCTTCTTCACGTAAGGCTTTACACGCTTGCGCACCTGAGTAGTCAAACTCACAGGCTTGACCGATGACAATAGGACCTGCACCAATAATTAAGATGCTTTTTATGTCTGTACGTTTAGGCATAGAAGTATTCCTTAATTACTGCTTTGCAGCTTCAATGAGTTCGATAAAATGATCAAATAATGGCGCACAGTCATGCGGGCCTGGGCTGGCTTCAGGGTGACCTTGGAAGCTAAATGCAGGCTTGTCGGTGCGATGAATACCTTGGTTTGTACCGTCAAATAGTGAGCGATGTGTCACTTTGAGCGTTGCAGGCAACGTGCTCTCATCCACAGCAAAACCGTGGTTTTGTGAGGTGATCATCACCGTACCATCTTCAAGATTTTGCACAGGGTGGTTTGCACCGTGATGACCATGATTCATTTTCATCGTGCTTGCACCAGAAGCCAAAGCCAAAATCTGATGACCCAAGCAAATACCAAATACAGGCAAATTGGTCGTTTCAACAATGGTTTTTACCGCATCAATCGCATAGTCACATGCTGCTGGATCGCCAGGACCATTGGATAAGAACACGCCATCTGGATTTAAAGCTAAAACTTTTTCCGCAGGAGTCTGCGCAGGCACAACTGTGAGCTTACAACCACGATCTGCAAGCATACGCAAGATATTGGTTTTTACACCGTAGTCATAGGCAACGACATGGAATTTCATTTCAGGCTTGGCAAAACCTTCGCCCAATGCCCAAGAACCTTCTGTCCACTCAAAACCTTCAGGAGCACAACATTCTTTAGCGAGGTCTAAACCATTTAATCCGCCAAAGGCACGAGCCTTTTCTAAGGCTTCAGCTTCGGTAATATTTTCCCCTGCAAGAATACAGCCGTTCTGTGCGCCTTTGTCACGCAAGATACGAGTGAGCTTACGAGTATCAATATCTGCAATCGCGACGACATTATGTTGTTGTAGGTAGTCGCTCAGTGATTGTTCTGCACGGAAGTTACTGTGAAGTAAAGGCAAGTCACGAATGATTAAACCATTCGCCCAGACTTTATGAATGCGTCCAGACTCAGTGTCTTCTGCATTACAGCCTGTATTCCCAATATGTGGATAGGTCAAAGTGACCATTTGCTGCGCATAACTTGGATCGGTGAGGATCTCTTGATAACCAGTCATGGCAGTGTTGAAAACGACTTCACCAGTCGTAGAACCAGATGCGCCGATCGACGTACCTTTGAAAATCGTCCCATCAGCGAGGGCTAAAATGGCGGGGATGCTCAAAGCAAAGCTCCTGAATTTTAAGCTGTAAAAAAGCGAGTAGACTTATCGAGAAGCAGGAAAATAATCGACTTTCCGCTTCGGTCTGCTCGCTTGTAACTTAAAAACGTATTGTACGCAAAACTTCTCTAAATGTCTAACGATTATTCAAAGCAAACAGTCAAATTTTGACGCTAACCATTTATCTAAAATTGTGCATAAATTTAAATTGTCTAACAATAATTTATAGGTAAATCTTATTTTGTGTATTTAATAGTCAATATCCAAACACCAACACTCCCTGAGGATTTTTAAAATGGCTAGACAAACAACTAAAGCAACAGTAAAAGCAGAGCAAATTGCAGAACAAGTGACTGCAAAAGCGGAACAAGTTGCAGCTGATGTGACGGATAAAGCTGAGCAAGTAAAAGCTGAAGCGATCGTTGCGAAAAAAGACTTTGCGCAAAGCGTACAAGATCAAATCGTAGAGCTTAAAACTGAGTTTTTAAAGCGTGTTGAAACTTTAAAAGCACAATTCCCAGTATCTCAAACTGAACTGCTTGAATTGAAAGAAACGTTGAAAGTTGAACTTTCTGCGCTTTTGGATGACTTCAACAAAGTGTCTAAAGACATCAAACAAGACTTCACGCAAATCTCTTCTAAGCATAAAGATCAATTGACTGAATCTTTCAAACGCTCAAAAGATACTGCGGTAGAAGCATTCAACAAAATCAACCTTTCTCAAGTGAAAGAAAAAGCTGAAGAAGTGAAAGCGAAAGTTTCTTAAGTCGCAGTGTTATAAGCTACGACTTTACAAACCAAAGCACTCTTAAAAATACAGATTTTTTAAGATGCAAAGCACTCATTTGATCGTGAGGAAAACGAAGCTTCGGCTTCGTTTTTTTATGGCTATAACTATTTCAATAAAAAGAATCATTGCTGATTAGAACTGATGTAACCAATCTCGTTTGTTGTGAAAATCAGCTTCTGGGCTACTATGTTGCATCGCGAAGTAATGTGTTTTTGTAGCCGACTCAATCACCGCAGAAATACCAATAAATAAGTCTTTCATGGCAATCTTGTGATGATGCAAAAATAGATTGATATCGATCGTCGCTGTTAAGCCAAAACCTGTACGCTTAAGTTCGACCAACTCAATTTTAGAGTTGATCGGTGGCGGAGTGGTTTCAGGATAACGATATTCTTCAAAATGATAACTTTGCCAAGCGCCTGATGACGCTAAGTTCACTTCAATGTAATGGTCTTGATCTTTGATGCCGATAAAAAGTTCAAAGCAAGTCTGTTCCCACAGATAATCTCGACGTGGGTGACCAGCGACTTTGTCCGCCCAAATGATTTGTTGCATTGGATCGTTCAACCAAAAACCTAGCTGAATAATGCCACTGGCAGGGGATTCAATCGCTGTAACGATACTGAGATCGCGTGTTGGTTGAAATGCACTGAGTTCAAAACTTGCCATAACTTTCTATCTATTCATTCGATCATCTGACGAATTATTTTGTCTAAATTAATCTTTGATCAAATGCGCATTACGCACAATATTCGACAGCTTCTGATTTTGCTGTGCGGCTTTTTTATAAAGCAAAACGATTTTACCAATTTGCTGGACGCTTTCGGCTTTGGTACGTTCGATTAACTCTTGAATTACCGCAGCTCGAACATCACGATCTTCGCCTGCGACTTTAACTTTAATCAATTCATGGTCATTGAGTGCACGTATAGTTTCCTCGACGACATTGTCCGTCAAGCCTGGACTACCAATCATCACTACAGGTTGTAGTGCGTGACCGATCTGACGTAGACGTTTGCGTTCTTGAATTTTTAAAGCTGCCATGATGCGAACCGATGATGAAAACGCATTATTTTAAACGCTTTTTGTGAAAAAATGCAGGGCTTTGACAATATATTTATTCAGATGAGTCACAGGCGAGTTTGAGTATACTTTGAATTTTGCGATCATTTTGATCGAGAAATTGATTGGGATTTCGTGACTGGATTTGCGCTGTTTTACTGCATCAAGTGATTTTTTCACGTAGAATGCAGGCTGTTTTCACTGAAATTTTGTATGACAAATGGCAACTAAAATTACCAATCAAAAATTATCTAAAAGTAGTCGCGCGTGGATGCGTGAGCATTTGGATGATCCTTTTGTCAAAAAAGCGCAAAAAGAAGGTTATCGTGCAAGAGCGGCGTATAAACTCTTGGAAATTCAAGAAAAATATAATTTAATCAGACCCGGTATGACGGTAGTTGACTTAGGAGCTGCACCAGGTAGTTGGTCGCAAATCGCAGGAAAATTGGTCGGTGATAAAGGCATTGTGATTGCCTCAGATATTTTAGAAATGGATGCTTTGCCTGATGTAACTTTCTTACAAGGTGATTTCCGTGAAGAAGAAGTTTTTGAAAAATTGTTAAATATTTTAAATGGACGACCGGTAGACCTTGTAATTTCGGATATGGCACCCAATACATCAGGTAATAAGTCTGTTGATCAGCCACGTCAAATTTATTTGTGTGAGTTGGCATTGGATTTTGCACAAAAGGTGCTTGGGAAAAAAGGACTGATGGTGGTCAAAGTCTTCCAAGGTACGGGCTTTGATGAGTTCCGTAAACAGATGGTTGATACCTTCGATGTGATTAAAACGGCCAAACCTGCTGCCTCACGAGCACGATCAAAAGAGGTTTTTTTGATTGGTCAAGGGCGTAATAAGTCGTTATAACGCTTAAGGTGTGGTTTGACTTTTTGTGAGCATCTGTACACTAAAGCTGTTAAGATGTGCTTTCGCTTTTTGGATGGTGAGTTGAGCTGTTTTGCAACGCACCAAATTTGATAAATATGGGAATAGAGCTTTGAGCGATTTCGTCAAAAATGCCGTATTGTGGCTGATTATTATCGGTGTGCTGGTACTGGTTTTTAGTAACTTCAGCGACCGAGGCAAAACAGATGTGTTGAGTTATTCTCAATTCATCGCTGCTGTGAATGATGGACAAGTGAAACAAGTCACTGTCGATGGTGAGCAAATCACAGGGACTAAAGCCAATGGTTCAGAGTTTGAAACCGTGCGTCCTGATGTGTTCGAGCCACAGTTTGTACCGAATTTGATTGAAAAAGGTGTTGAAGTCGAAGGTGTTGCACCACATCGTCAAGGCTTATTGATGCAATTATTGATTGCAAGTTTCCCTATTTTATTGATCATTCTATTGTTCATGTTCTTTATGCGGAATATGGGCGGTGGTGCAGGTGGTAAAAATGGTCCAATGAGCTTTGGTAAATCAAAAGCCAAAATGCTCTCAGAAGATCAAGTCAAAGTCACCTTCAAAGATGTTGCGGGTGTGGATGAAGCCAAGCAAGAAGTCGTTGAAATTGTCGATTTCTTAAAAGACCCTGCAAAGTTTAAGCGTCTTGGTGCATCGATTCCACGTGGTGTATTAATGGTCGGTCCTCCGGGTACGGGTAAAACATTGCTTGCCAAAGCGATCGCTGGTGAAGCCAAAGTACCATTCTTTAGTATTTCGGGTTCTGACTTTGTTGAAATGTTCGTGGGTGTGGGTGCATCACGTGTTCGTGATATGTTCGAGCAAGCCAAACGCCAAGCGCCATGTATTATTTTCATTGATGAGATCGATGCAGTCGGTCGTCATCGTGGGTCGGGTACAGGTGGCGGTCATGATGAGCGTGAGCAGACCTTGAACCAAATGTTGGTTGAGATGGACGGCTTTGAAGGTAATGAAGGCATTATCGTGATCGCTGCGACCAACCGTGTTGATGTACTCGATAAAGCATTATTGCGTCCGGGTCGTTTTGACCGTCAAGTGATGGTCGGCTTGCCTGATATCAAAGGTCGTGAGCAAATCCTGAATGTGCATCTGAAAAAATTGCCGTCAGTGACTGGTGTGGATGTGCCTGTGTTGGCACGTGGTACACCGGGTTTCTCTGGTGCACAATTGGCAAATTTGATTAACGAAGCGGCGTTATTTGCGGCACGTCGTAATAAAACCACGGTTGACATGCACGACTTTGAAGATGCCAAAGACAAAATCTTCATGGGTCCTGAACGTAAATCGATGGTCATTCGTGATGAAGAGCGTCGTGCCACGGCGTATCATGAAGCAGGTCATGCGATCGTTGCCGAGCTTTTACCTAAGACTGATCCTGTGCATAAAGTCACCATCATGCCTCGTGGTTGGGCGCTTGGTGTGACTTGGCAGTTGCCTGAGCAAGATGCAATTAGCAATTATAAAGACAAGATGTTGAACGAAATCTCGATTTTGTTCGGTGGTCGTATTGCTGAAGAGGTCTTTATTAATCAGCAATCTACTGGCGCATCGAATGATTTTGAACGTGCAACCAAGATGGCACGTGCCATGGTCACCAAATACGGTATGTCAGATCGTCTTGGTGTGATGGTTTACGAAGATGAAAATCAAAATGGCTTCTTCGGCAATATGGGCAATCGCACTATTTCTGAGGCAACGCAACAACAAGTTGATGCGGAAATTCGTCGAATCCTTGATGAACAATATACAGTTGCTCGTGAGATTTTGGAGAATAACCAATCGATAGCGCATGAGATGGTCAAAGCATTGATGCAATGGGAAACCATTGATCGTGAACAAATTGTTGACATTATGGCAGGTCGTGAACCACAACCACCAAAAGTTTATGTGCCTGAAAATCCGATTACCGTTGGTGACGAAACAGTGGGTGAAGAAGACGATCAGTCGTCAACACCACCACCATTACCGTCATTACCAAAAGCTTAAATTCTAAATATGAATAGAGCTTAAAAATCAGACCGCTTTCGAGCGGTCTTTTTTATGAATGTGAAATGTATCACCGCTGAGCAAAGGAAGGCGTATTTGGTGATATTTTCACAATACATCAATCAGAATGGTAAAATTTTTAAAAGAATAGAGGAGCCATTATGCAACTACACCCCTTGCCACAACGTATCTTGAACTGCATGAATAAAACTTTGGATTTATCTACACCGCAAATCATGGGTATTCTCAATGTTACGCCAGACTCCTTTAGTGATGGTGGGCAATTCCATCAAACATCCAAAGCCGTTGACCATGCTGTGGAAATGATGAAACAAGGGGCAACCATCATTGATATTGGTGGTGAGTCGACTCGCCCGCATGCCGATGTGGTGAGTGTGCAAGAAGAGCTTGATCGGGTGATCCCCGTAGTGGAGCAACTGGCGGATCATGATGTGGTGATCTCGATCGACACCAGTTCACCTGAAGTCATCCGAGAGGCGGTCAATAAGGGTGCGCATATTTGGAACGATGTCCGTGCGTTAAAACGTCCTCATGCCATGCAAACAGCGGCAGATTTAAACATTCCTGTGATCTTGATGCATATGCGTGGTGAGCCTAGTACCATGAATGATTTGGCAGTTTATCAAGATGTGACCACGGAAGTCATCTCAGAGCTAAAACAACGCATTGACGAAGCCTTAAGCATTGGCATAACGAAAGAAAGTCTGATTATTGATCCAGGTTTTGGTTTTGCCAAGACAGCCTCGCAAAATTTAAAACTCCTCAATGAATTTTGGAAAATACAAGAATTGGGTTATCCGATTCTTTCTGCGCTTTCACGCAAGCGCTTCATCGGCGAAGTGTTAGATGGTGCAGAAGCCACTGCACGTGATATTGCCAGTAGTACAGGGCATCTGCTATCGATACAACAAGGTGCATGCATGGTTCGTACTCACAATGTCAAAGCGATGTCGGATACGATCAAGATGTGGCAAGCGATGTGTTCGAATTAATACATATTTTTTAGTTTTTATACCGCCATTATGCCAACATGCGAATTTTGCAATTAACCCGAAACTTCAAATATCAAGGACAAAATAATTTTGGGGCTGTAGTAGATAAGATTAAATTTCAGTCCATTTCAACAAGACATTTAGCTGTTGTTTTGGACTACCATAGTTAAATCTAAACCTTGCGAAGCA
>LULG01000130.1_pt1 | contig 17286 bp, 18 predicted proteins | sample 728211 | NCBI WGS metagenome assembly LULG01 (sample SAMN03860295, study PRJNA289734) | marine metagenome | biome: seawater column; feature: ocean; material: water; isolation source: Red Sea water column Station 169 - depth 200m | place: Saudi Arabia: Red Sea | collected 2011-10-15 | depth 200 m | reverse complement strand
AGATATTGGACGGGTGATTCGCAAACTGGCTGATCAAGGCGATATGTCGATCGTTTTGGTGGAGCAGTTTTATGACTTTGCCGAAGAACTCGCCGATAATTACACCGTGATGTCTCGTGGGCAAGTGGTTGCGCAGGGTGTCGGCAGTGAAATGCAGGAGAAGGGCATTCAAGATTTGGTGGCGATTTAAATCGAATGGTTTAGCTTCAACGATTGCATTGAAGGCAATGTTTTGCCATATTTTAGCGACATTGCTTTTATTGATGCTGATTGACTGATCATGAATGTTTTAACACCACCGAAATCATTAGACACAGATCAAAAATGGTTTGCCAAACTTGAGCTGAAATATAGTGCTGATCAAAATCGAACGATTTTGGTGCATCGAAAACATTTTGGTCCTATTCGGGTGCAAAAAATGTTGTGGCCTGAAAAATCAGGTGTTTGCCATACCATTTTGGTGCATCCACCCGCAGGGATTGCAGGTGGCGATCATTTAAGTTTTGATGTAGAAGTTGATGGCAAAGCACATGCTTTGATCACCACGGCTGGCGCAGGGAAATGGTACAAAACCAATCAGAAACAAGCACATCAGCATATACATCTTACGGTCAACGATGATGGCATCTTGGAGTGGTTACCCCAAGAAACCATGCTCTTTGATGGGGCAAATGCACAATCGGAAACTCACATTCAGTTGGATGACGCTTCCTGTTTTATCGGCTGGGATATGTTGGTGATTGGTCGGCAGGCGAGGTCTGAGACCTTTCAAAATGGACATTATCATAATCAATTTCGCCTAAATCAAAATGGCGCCTTGCTTATCGCAGATAGCTTGTCTTTTCATGGCAAAGATAGATTTTTAATATCGTGTCTGGGCATGGCGGGACATGCGGTGATGGGGAGTTTTTGGGCGGTAGCGCCACAGGATTTTCGATCGACAACATTGCTTGAGTCACAGATTGATTTGATTCGGGAACTCATCATGCGCATGGACTTTAATGTCACGCTCACGCTGGTCAATGGGGTGATTTGTGCACGTTATCTCGGTGATGATGTGCGGCAATGTCACGATGCTTTTGCGGCGATTCGAGCCAGATTGCGCAAATATTGGTTGAATCTGGATGAAGCATTTCCACGAATTTGGCGAACATAGAAATACAAGAGGAATAAAGTATGGAACTCAATCCCACTGAAAAAGACAAATTATTGATTTTCACCGCAGGGCTGGTGGCTGAACGGCGTAAAGCTCGAGGGCTGAAGCTCAACTATCCTGAGGCGATTGCCTATATTTCTGCGGCGTTACTGGAAGGCGCACGAGATGGCATGAGCGTTGCCGATTTGATGCATTTTGGCACGACATTATTAAAGCGTGACGATGTGATGGATGGCGTCCCTGAGATGATCGCCGAAGTGCAAGTGGAAGCAACATTTCCAGATGGCTCAAAACTCGTGACTGTCCATCAACCGATTGTGTAACAGGAGAGAAAAAAATGATTCCTGGAGAAGTATTCACCTCAGGTGCAGATATTGAACTGAATGTCGGACGTGAAACGCTCAAGATTCGAGTGGCAAATACAGGCGATCGTCCGATCCAAGTGGGTTCGCATTTCCACTTTGCCGAAGCCAACGATGCTTTAGATTTTGACCGTCAATTGGCACGAGGCTTTCGGCTGAATATTGCCGCAGGCACGGCAGTACGTTTCGAACCAGGTCAAAGTCGTGATGTGGAGCTGGTTGCGCTGGCTGGAAAGCGTGAGGTGTATGGTTTTGCTGGGCGGGTGATGGGCAAACTGGATGAATGCTAATCTAGGAAAATTTTGAATTTCCCAAGCAAAACAATGTAATGCACGCTGATCACAGATCAATTGTTTAAAAATATGCTTTAAGGATCAACCTCATGAAAATGTCACGACAAGCCTATGCGGAAATGTTCGGTGCCACAGTTGGCGATCGAGTCCGTTTGGCAGATACCGAGCTGTTTCTCCAAGTCGAGCAAGACTTGACCACCTATGGTGAAGAGGTGAAATTCGGCGGGGGGAAAGTGATTCGTGATGGCATGGGACAATCACAATTACTCGCCGATGAAGTCGCTGATACCGTGATTACTAATGCCTTAATCGTCGATTGGTGGGGCATCGTCAAAGCCGATGTCGGCTTGAAAAATGGTCGGATCTGGAAAATTGGTAAAGCAGGCAATCCTGATATTCAGCCGAATATTAGCATTCCGCTCGGTGCAGCCACGGAAGTGATCGCAGGCGAGGGACAGATACTTACCGCAGGTGGCATCGACACGCATATTCACTGGATTTGTCCGCAACAAGTCGAAACCGCATTGATGAGTGGTGTGACCACCATGATCGGCGGTGGCACAGGACCTGCTGCTGGGACATCTGCCACCACGGTGACCCCAGGGCCTTGGCATATTGGCACGATGCTACAAGCCATCGATGATTTGCCGATGAATATTGGATTACTTGGTAAAGGTAATCTGAGTTTACCCGAACCAATTGCCGAGCAGATCAAAGCGGGTGTGGTTGGTCTAAAATTGCATGAAGACTGGGGCTCAACCCCTGCTGCGATTGATAATTGCTTGAGCGTGGCAGACCAATATGATGTACAAGTGGCGATTCATACCGATACTTTAAATGAAGGTGGTTTTTTAGAAGAAACGCTGGCGGCATTTAAAAACCGAACCATTCACACTTACCATACCGAAGGTGCAGGTGGTGGTCATGCGCCTGATATTCTCAAGGCGATTGGTCAGCCGAATGTATTACCTTCATCGACCAATCCGACCCGACCATATACCATTAACACTATTGACGAACATCTCGATATGCTGATGGTCTGTCATCATCTCGATCCTGCGATTGCCGAAGATGTGGCATTTGCGGAAAGTCGTATCCGCCGAGAAACCATTGCTGCCGAAGATATTTTGCAGGACATGGGCGCAATCGCCATGATGTCGTCGGACTCCCAAGCGATGGGGCGTGTTGGTGAAGTGATCATTCGTACTTGGCAGACGGCGCACAAGATGAAGGTGCAACGTGGTGCTTTGGCGGGTGACAATGACTCAAATGATAACCCACATGACAATCAGCGTATCAAACGCTATATCGCCAAATACACGATTAATCCTGCGATTACACATGGTCTAAGCCATGAAGTCGGTTCGGTTGAAGAAGGCAAACTTGCTGATTTGGTGCTGTGGAAGCCTGCATTTTTTGGGGTGAAACCGTCGATGATTATTAAGGGTGGCATGATCGCTGCTGCACCGATGGGTGATATTAATGCCTCGATTCCTACGCCACAGCCTGTGCATTATCGTCCGATGTTTGGCGCGTTCCCTCGTGGTGTGCATCGCACCTGTATTACCTTCTTGTCGCAAGTAGCAATTGATAATGGTGTGGTAGCGCAACTTGATCTCAAGAAAATGATTAGCCCATGTAAAAATACCCGTAACATCAGCAAATCTGACATGAAGCACAATGACTACTGTCCTGTGATGGAAGTCGATCCTGAAATCTATGAAGTGCGTGCTGATGGTGAGCATCTGACCTGTGAGCCTGCGGACATGTTGCCGATGGCACAGCGGTACTTTTTATTTTAGAATTTGGAAACGTTTATAAAAAAGGGTAAGGGATGTCTTTTCAGTTTGAAAGTAAAGCGTTTAAAAAGACTTTTGATGAAGTGTTGAAGTTAGCGTCATTAGTGTTAAATAATATTGAAAAATATCCCGAGACTTTGGTCGAAATTTCAAAAGAAATAACTTCATTAGAAAAAGTTTTTAATACAGATCGTGATCTTTCAAATTATGATAAGAATATTGTTTATAGTCCTCAATGGGACAGGTTTGATTTCGTTTATGTGATCAGTCAAGAGCTTAACAAATATAAAATTGAAAGTGATATTAAAATTTTAACACGTATCATTTTTCTTAGCGCATCATTGATATATATCTATTTAAAAGAGCTTTTATTTGTACTTGGTGGATTATCTCCAGATATAGGAATTGAGGTTGGACGTTATGAAAGTGTTGTGCGAAAAAATTTGAAAGATAATTTGGAATATTCTAGATATATTGATTATGGTGATAGAGATCTTTCGTTTCAAATTCTTAGAGATATTCTTCATTCACAAGAAATAAGAAATTTTCAAGACCTCCGTTTTAAAGTTATCGATGCACAACAGCAGGTAGATAATTGGGTTAATAATTTTGAGCAGAGAAAAAATCAAGTTTTAGAACTTGAGAAAAGACTAGATAGCTCAAAGACACAATATGATTTTATTTTACTTAATCAAGGTTTTAAAAGTTTGTATAGTCAGAAGGAAAATGAGTTAACGAAACCCAGAAGCAACTCTAGGCTCTTATTTTGGCTTATTCTTGCAATTCCTTTTCTAGAGATTTTATTTTTTGGTTATTTAATTTATTCAAAAGTACCTATTGATCCAATTGCGATTTGGTATTTTATCATCCCATCAATATCATTGATTTTGTTTCTATTTTACTTTTATAGAATTAATTTGCATGAAATTCGTTCTATTAAATCTCAGATGATGCAACTCGAATTACGAATGGCGCTATGTCAGTTTATTCATAATTACGCAGATGATTCTAAAGCCTTGCATGCAAAGAATAGTGCAGGATTTGAGAAATTTGAAAATATTATTTTTTCTCCGATCGTATCTTCTGATGACAAAATTCCATCGACTTTAGATGGTATCGATCAAATCGCCAAATTACTTGAAGCAATTAGAAAATGAGCTAAACCATGAAAATCTATACCCAACGTCTAGACAGTCTCAGCACCGAGCAAACTTTTGACACGGTCGAGCTGACATTCGATACACGGCAGAAATCTCGCTTTCGTGCCACATTATCCAATGGTACGGACATCGGTGCAGACTTACCGCGTACAGGGATTTTGCGTAGCGGCGCATATATTGCCACAGCCGATGGAGATATTTTGCGTATCGATGCCAAGCCAGAACAATTGATGCAAGTTACCGCACAGAGTGAATTTGAATTGCTTAAAGCAGCCTATCATTTGGGTAATCGTCATGTGCCATTGATGCTTACACCTGAAGCCTTGTACTTTGAGCCTGATCATGTCCTTGCAGAAATGGTGGTTGGTCTGGGCTTGACGGTGCACGAAGTCGAGCATCCGTTTGAACCTGAAAGCGGGGCGTATGCACAGCACGGTCATGAACATCGTCATGACAATCGTCTGAGCCTGATCAAGTCACTGCATCATGTCCACTAATGCCCAACAACTGCTCAAGCTGTTGACATTGTCCTCGACGGCTTTGCCTGTTGGCGCATATTGTTATTCGCAAGGTGTGGAAACCGCAATCGAGCTTGGACTGATTCATGATGAAGCATCGAGTATGGCTTATTTTGAAGAAGTGTTGGAAATGCTATTGCTTCGCTTTGAGTTGCCGATTTTAAAACGCTTAACGCAGACTTATGATGATGACGTACAGTTTTTAAAATTTGCCGAACTGTATAAAGCCAGCCGTGAGAGCAAAGAGCTTTTGGCAGAGTCACAGCAGTTGGCATTTTCTTTGAATGCATGGATTCGGGATGTGTTAAAACAGCCCGTCACGGTAAAAAAGCAGTTTGGCTTCGTGCCTGTTTATGCACAGCTTTGTGGTCGATTACAGCTTGATGTGCACGATGTGCTGACCGCATATACCTTCACCGTATTGGAAAATCAGGTCTTGGCGGCGGTGAAAACCGTACCACTTGGACAGATGAGCGGACAGCGTATTTTGTGGCATTTACATCAGTTGGTGCCTGATGTGGTGCAACGTGCGATGCAGATCGAAGATGACGAAATGAGCAGTGCTTTGCCGTGCTATGCCATGCTCAGCATGCGCCACGAAACGCAATATTCACGCTTATTCCGTTCTTGATTTGCGTGCGAATGATTGATGTGTAAGTAATTAAAATTGATGATGATTTTTTGTAATGAAAAAAAGGAAATAAAGATGTCAGATCGTAGCCCATTACGTGTTGGTATTGGTGGTCCAGTTGGCTCAGGTAAAACCGCACTGACCTTGAATCTGTGCCGTGCCTTGCGTGAAAAGTACAATATGGCGGTGGTCACCAATGATATTTATACCAAAGAAGACTCCAACTTTTTGACCCGTCATGAGGCGATGTCACCAGAGCGGATCGTTGGCGTGGAAACGGGTGGCTGTCCGCATACTGCGATTCGTGAAGATGCCTCGATTAACCTTGCTGCGATTGATGATTTATGTGAAAAATTTGATGGTTTAGAGCTGATTATCATCGAAAGTGGTGGTGATAATTTGGCAGCGACTTTTAGCCCTGAATTATCCGATCTGACCTTGTACGTGATCGATGTGGCGAGTGGTGAGAAGATTCCACGTAAGGGTGGGCCTGGGATTACCAAGTCGGATTTGTTGATTATTAATAAAACGGATCTTGCGCCGATGGTCGGCGCCAATCTTGAAGTGATGGATCAAGATGCCAAACGCATGCGTGGCGATCGCCCATTTATCTTTAGCAATATGAAAACCGAAGATGGCTTGCAAGAGATCATTTCATTTATCGAAAAACAAGGTTTATTTCAGGCTTAGGAGCATTCTCGATGAAAATTCAACGCACTAAAAATATCTACGCGAATCGTCTGATCGCTGCGCTTTTGGCGAGTGCGCCTGTGTTGGCAATGGCGCATCTAGGACATGAGCATGGCACGTCGGGTTTTGTTGCGGGTTTTGTGCATCCCTTTACTGGGCTTGATCATTTGGTGATGGCGATTGCGCTGGGTGTCCTCTTTGCCAAATTTGCACAGCGCTGGAAAGTGGTTGGGATGCTGAGCTTTGCCTTGGCGTTGATCTTTGGCTTTGTCTTAAGAATGCAAGGGATTTTTGCCAATATTGCAGAATACGGCATCGTCGCATCACTTGTGGTGCTTGCCGTTGCATTGCTCGCTCGTCAAGGCAGTATATTGGCAGTTGCATCGATTGCCTTGACCTTTTTCCACGGTGCCGCACATGGTGTGGAGCTTGCCCATGCAGGGCATGCGGCTTTGGTCATCGCAGGCATGGTGCTGGCGATGGCGCTCATCTATGCATTTGGTCTTGGCTTGGGTGAAGTACTGCGTCGCTATGTCCCTCATGGGGAAAAGATTGTAGCAGTATGTGCGACGGTGGTTGCTGCGATTAGCTTGGGATAAGCCTTTACACTAAATATAGAGATAATTTCACTCACTTAAAAGATCAGCTAGAAAGGCTGATTTTTTTTATGGGTCGGTTGGTTATGAATAGATGATACAAAGCAAACTAAAAAGGTTTTCTGATCAAGCTAACAAGCAGATATGTCAATGCAATGAATATGAAAAAACACTCCTAAAATATTTTGTTGCAGATTTTTTCCGACTAAGACGAATTGTTGATATGCGTTTGCATATTTAGTCGTTGACAAGCTTTTTGGGAGGAGTATAACTAAAAGAGAGGCAGTAATTTTTATAAATAGATCGAGAGAAATTTACTTTAGCTCGGCATTTACATATTACTGACATACAACTGTGCATCTTTGGCGCAAGCTGAAATTTCAGTATCGTCAACAGTCAACGAGAGAGGGAAGATATTTATGAATATTGAAATCCGTACTGATAAAAATATCCATGGTAGTGATCGACTAATCGACTATGTGAAAGACGAATTAAAACAACAATTTCAAAGATATAGTGAAAAAATCACCCACTTCGAGGTACACCTGAGCGATGTTAATGGTGACCGAGGTGGCGAACTCGATAAGCGTTGTATGATTGAAGCACGTCCTGCAGGATTTAAGCCCGTTGCCGTTACGCATAAAGCAGATAACATTGACCTTGCGATTCATGGTGCGATTGATAAATTGAAGCGTACGATGGAGCATTCATTTGCAAAAACAGATCATGGCCGTGGTGCACGTCCTGACTGGTCTGAAACGACAGAAGCTTAAGTCAGAATTTTAAATGATCAAAAGCTTGAGCAAATTGTAATTAATCGCAATTTTTCTATCTGATCAAAACACTTTCCGATATGATGGAAAGTGTTTTTTTATGCGTAAACGATCTATCAATATGCTTGACCTTGCAATTGGTAAGTCAGGCAATCTGTAAGCTATCACCAAATGACCGCAAGGGAGCAGGCAATGTTGAACGCAGAGCAACGACAACTTATTGAGGCGATTGAACAGCTCGACCTTGCACAGGTAGAGCGTATACTTGCGCATGACCTTGATCCGAATTTTATCGAACCTGAAAAAGGACCGCCGATTTCTATTTTGTGTGATGGGTTATTTAAGTGGTGGGAAAATATCTGTCAGGCATATGAAGATAATCAGCCACTGAGCGATCAACAAAAAACCGAAAGTCTACAAGTATATCTCGATATTTTAGATCGTTTGATCGAAGCCAAAGCCAATTTGCACCTTTGGGATAGTGAAGAATTTTATGGCCCACTTTGGGATGCGACCAGTGCGGCATGTGTACCATTCGTGGAGAAGTTATTGGCGCAAAAAGTTGATCCAAACACTCGAGATGATCAAGATTTAACGATTCTTAGCTCCGTCAGTGAGCTGTGGTTTGATTGTGATTTTGACGAGATTGACTGGAGTGAAGCCTTGCCTGAGGAAAAGCAAACGTTGAACTTATTGCGTGAAAATGGTGCTAAAATGACAAAAGAATTGGGAATCAATGCGTGAAACAACGAATGTACAACATGAGCTCGAATACTGTGAATTTCAAAACCTTGCTATTGAATAGAGTGCTTTTTAAAACAGCGATCTTTACTTCAATCATCGCAACATCTCAGATGGCTTTTGCAGAATCATTTTCTTTTGATCGCGAAGGTGCAGGACTTGGTACGGCGATTGTGCCAAAAGGTCATGTGGCTTGGGAGCAATCCGTACCAACAGCGACCTATGATGAGCGACGTGTTGATGGTGTCGATCAAAGCCAATTGACTTTGCAAGGTGATGCTTTATTTCGAATTGGCGTGGCAGATGATGTTGAGCTTCGTGTGGGTTGGGATGGTCCAATCTGGCAGCGCAATAAAGATGGTGCAGAGGAAGCGGATATTGATGGTACGGGAGATGTCATTATCGGTGTGAAAAAAGCCATTGAAACCAATGATGAAAACTTCACTTGGGCGGTACTTGCTGAGGCAAATCTCGCCAATGGCGATGATGAGTTCACTGCTGAGGAAGAGATTTATACTGTTGCATCAGTGATTGGCTTTAGTGCGAGTGATGATGTTAGTACTGGCATTACTATGGTTTATGATTATCAAGATGGCGATCTTGCTTGGTCTGCCATTCCAAGTGTTGGCTACAATTTTAGTGAAAATGTATCAGGCTTTTCTGAATATGTGTATCGCAAACAAGAAAGCCAACATTATGAATCAATGATCAATACTGGCGTGATGTGGATGGTGAATGATCGTTTTCAGCTTGATGCGATGATTGGTTATAGTTTCAATCAGCAAAATCCACGCTTTACAGCGGGACTAGGGTTTGGTTATTTATTTTAAGTGTTTGAAATAAAAATGCTGAAATAACTGTGAGAAGAACATTGAGATGTCGAATAGCAATGTTCTTTTTTGCTTTTTAGTATTGATTTTAAAATCTGATTTTAGAAACTGATATTGGAAATTGATTTAAGGATGAAGACCTTGCCTGTACTTCGGAATTTTATATTTTTGCTGATCACGTGTATGTCACTCTTGATGACTGCACAGAGTTTTGCTGAAGAAAAATTCCTACCTGCCGAGCAGGCTTTTCCATTGCAAGTGAGTTCGATTAGTGAATCAGAAATTCAATTGCAATGGACGATTTCCCCAAAATATTACCTCTATCAACATCAGTTCGCTGTCGATATAAAAAAGCAAAAAGATACACAAGGCGAAAAAGTAAAACTTAATCTTCCACCTGCCGAAGATAAACATGATGAGTATTATGGTGATACCAAGGTTTATCATGATGCGGTGTCTTTCAAGATACAAGCTGAACCAAATGCGACCTACCATGTAAGGTTTCAAGGCTGTGCAGAAGCAGGTTTGTGTTATCCGATCAGTCAAAGCAGCTTTCAAACCGATGCAATGGGCTTGGTATCACTAGATCAAGAAAACCCATCATCTCAACAGCCGTCATTCTTTGAACAATCCAATCAAGGTGGTTTACTCAGCACAGCAACGCAAAACGACTCAAGCCAAGATGTTTCCAAAAGTGACGTAGTCAATGATGAAATTGCGAATATTCAGACCGTAGCAGAAGATGAACAATGGACAGCACGTCTGCATGATCAGAATGTCTTTTGGAGTATTTTAATCTTCTTAGGATTGGGGTGTTTATTAGCATTTACACCGTGCTCTTTGCCGATGTTGCCGATTTTATCCAGTTTGCTGATTCGTGAGCATGTGGGTGTGCGTGCAGGGATGATTAGCATTGTCTTTGTTTTGGCGATGGCATCAGTCTATGCCTTGCTCGGTGTGTTGGCGGCGAGCGCAGGCAGTAACTTACAACGATGGCTACAACAACCTGCGGTCTTAATTGCATTTGCATCTGTTTTTGTGATTTTTGCATTGAACTTGTTTGGTGTGTTTGAGCTCAAACTGCCACAAAAATGGTCAAATCAACTCGATCAATTACAAGGACGACAAAAGGGTGGCACATTACTCGGTGCGACTTTGATGGGCGTATTATCTGCGCTTTTGGTTGGACCATGTATGACAGCGCCACTCGCAGGAACGCTGCTCTATATTTCCCAAACACAAAACCTCATTATCGGCGCAGCTTTATTATTTAGCCTCGGTGTAGGGATGGGGATTCCATTGATTATTCTGAGTCTGATTGGTCAGAAAGCGATGCCAAAACCTGGGCAATGGATGCATCGGATTCGACATATTTTTGCATGGATGATGCTTGGCTTAGCGTTGTATTTTGTACGACCATTATTAAGCGCTGAGTGGTTCTATATATTGATGCTTATTTTGACGCTTTTGGTGTGTGCTTATTTGCTCTACTTGATTTGGGAGAGTAAAGCGAAAATCCGATGGTTATTTCTAGCGACATTGATTGCGGTGCTTGGTTTTGGTGGGTGGCAAGCACAGACACTTTATCGTCTATACACGACAGCAGAGATAAATTGGCAAGAGGTAAAAAATAAAACACAATTTGAGCAGGCATTCGCAGATGCAAAAACAACTGGTCAGCCAATCATCGTTGATTTGTATGCGGACTGGTGTATTGCCTGTCAGCCGATTGAACGCAATATTTGGACGAATCCAGATGTTCAGCAATCATTAAAAAATGTACAAAAAATCAAACTCGACTTATCTGAATTTGACGCAAGCCATCAAGTGATTTTGAATGAGTGGCAATTGCTAGGACCACCCACAGTTTTATTTATCTCATCAAATGGGCAAGAGTTACGATCGATGAGACTCACGGGAAGTTTTAACCAGCAGGAATTGCTACAACGCCTTCAGTCTCGTCAGATAACACAATAAGATTACGTCCCAACCGTTTTGCTTGATACATTGCATCATCTGCTTGTTTAATTGCTTGGCGCATACTTTGCTCATGACAGACTACTGTGACACCGAAACTTGCTGTAATGTTAATCGTTTTATTTTGGTCGGTACGGATACTGAGTTGCTGTATAGATCGCTGGCAACGTTTCGCAAGTTGCATAATAATGTTTTTATCTGCATGTTTTGCAAGGATAATAAACTCCTCACCACCATATCGACCGAGTATATCTGTCTGTCTTAAATTGGATTGTAAGCTTGCTGCAACTTCAGTCAACACCTCATCACCAACCAAATGACCATATTCATCGTTAATGCGTTTAAAGTGGTCTAAATCTAGGATAATAATCCCATAACAGAGCTGTTTCTGTTGCTCTAGCTTGTGAGCAATGTGAACCAATTGTTGGTTGATATTTCTACGGTTATGAATCTTAGTCAGTGGATCAATGAGGCTTAGTGACCGAAATGAAGCTTCTCGATGACGCCATTGGTGTAGGAATAGACTAAACATGGCAAAGCAGATTGTTACAACGGGTAAGCCAAAATAGAGCATGCTTAAACACCAAAACTGATTGGTATAGGGCGAGTTGTGCATGCCTGGAAAATCAAAAATCGGTGCGTAAGACAATTTCCCATTTAATGTGGCGTGGGCGATTGTGATAATAATAAGAATTGCCACAGATAATATCGGATAAATGACTTTTGCCTCAAACATAAGCAAGCCAAGCGCAATCACGCTAATCAATACAATTGCTGTAGCAGGACTCATAACACCTACGATATAAGCATCCCACAATAAAAACAGCCCAAACGTACCTGTGCATACGTAAATTAAAAGTGTGTGTAGTTTTTTTTGTCTCACCAATGACAAGCAGATCATTGCGAGTCCAAAGTAAGTGCAAATATAAAAAACATTGACATAAAAGCTAATTGTCAAAAAAGGCAAATTGACATATTGATGGAAGTTTGGATTAAAGATGACAATCAGCTTCCACATTAACCAAATCGAGTGCACTCCACATGCCATGAAGAGCATGAGCATACATCGTTGGATCGGTGTCCAATTGATGATTGGGGTGGTGCGTAGCAGGGTAAGACTTCCCCGATACAGCGATGTGCCAAACATTGTGATTCATTTCCTGAACAAGTGTATATTTTTGATTGTTAATCAAGCGTGTTGAATCGATTGTTTACATTCTTTAACAGTAACGATTGTTTAAAAAAACGTCAACCATAATTTAGTTTATTGAATGATATTTTATAAGAATTGGTTTATAGATCGTATTAAAATATACATTATTTATTATTTTTACTGATTAGGAGTTGTTGTCCTTTTAAAGTCGCATGACCACCAATGCAAAACGGTCGGTTAGATTCACCATGACCAAACCAATCCGCTTGAAAAAGTGGGATTCCAAGCGAATCACAGTGCTCTGCAAAAATATCCATTAAATCGTGCGGCACATTCTTTTGAGGACATTGATAAAAGTCCCCCATCACAATCGCTTTCAATTTGATCGTATCAATACTTTGTAATAATTGCACGAGTAAACGCTCCAAACGGTAAAATGGCTCGCCGACATCTTCGAGCAAAAGAATACTGTCTTGTTTTAACTGCAAAGCCCACGGCGTACCTTGCACACTACATAAGGTCGCAAGATTTCCGCCGAGCACGACTCCTTTTATTTCGGTCGCCTGTTCAGCAATCGTATTATAAGGATTCACTATATATTGCTGAGGCATTTCCCCAAGCATCGGGTGTAGTAAAGCCAAGACTTCTTGCGCATCCTTTGAAATTGGCATGAATTCATTGAGGTTTTTACTGGCAACTTCTTGAAAAACTGGCGCATGTACAGCTTGTCCACCGTGCATTGCGATATAGTTAAGTAGCACAGTGCTGTCTGAATAACCAATCAAAGGTTTATCCAGTAACCATGTGTCAAGATGCGGTAAAAGCTGTGCTGATCCTGTACCACCACGTCCGCACCAGATCGCATCGACTGATGGATCAAGACATGCATCTTTGAGATCATCAATACGAGTTGCCACTGAACCTGCGAGATAGCGATGCGTTGCAAAAATATTATTTGAGAGTTCAATGTCTACATCGAGCTCCTGCATTTGTTGCTGTGCAAAAAGGATTTGATCTTGATCGACACATGCACTTGGTGCAATCACTTTGATTTTCATCATGCTTTACTCAAAAGTAGACGACAGCAGTGTGCCATACTTTATAGATGAAAACGAGATCGACTGAATTTCAGTGTTACATCAATTTTGAAAGTGAGCTTTGCGCTGAATATGAGTTTGGAAAATTTTGCGCTGAATCTGTGCAACATTTTGCAAACATCAAAAATATAAATATAAAACCTAAGAATTTTTATCTAATTGGCAAAAATGATGACTGCGAAGTTTATGATTGCCTAGAAAGTATTTTTATTGAAAATGTTTATATAAAACAATGGTTAATGTTGTATTCCGGATGAAATGGAATATATCGATGAACATTGGTAGTTCAAAGTTCGTATTTCTATTTGATGATCTCAGTGAAGAAAAATCACCTTTTTGTTTTGCGCTAACCTTATAAAAAATATGACTTTTACCTCTGTTTAGAATGGTTTTATTTAGAGAATAAATGATCAATAATCATTCAGTCCAATTGTTATTGAATTTTTATATATGGTATTTTTTATCGAAATAAAGGGTGGCAATTGGCAATTAAATCATATTAAAATCGCAAACCAATTATGAATATGGGGGAAGTATCCTGTACTTATCCAGTATGGTTGATACTTTGACTAAGTAAAATTAGCTTGAGGAACGCTCATGCAGATCGGAATCCCAACCGAAACCATCACGAGTGAAAACCGTGTGGCAGCGACGCCAGAAACAGTAAAAAAGTTGACTTCAGCAGGTCATACCGTAGTTGTACAACGTGGAGCAGGTGTAAAAGCTGCTTATGTTGACAGTGCATATGAACAAGCAGGCGCAACCATTACCGACAATGCTTATCAAGGCAGCCAATTAATTTTGAAAATCCGTGCACCACAAGGTGACGAGATTGCACAAATCGAATCAGGCGCAAGTGTTGTTGCATCTTTTGACCCGTACCGTAATCCAGAGCTTGATCGTTTTGCAACGCAAAACGTGTCTGCGTTTGCGCTTGAGTTATTGCCTCGTACATTATCACGTGCGCAAAACATGGACGTATTGTCTTCTCAAGCCAACTTGTCAGGTTATAAGTCTGTATTGCTTGCGGCGGCTGAATACCAACGCATGTTCCCAATGTTGATGACTGCGGCAGGTACAGTGAAGCCTGCTCGTGTGGTCATTATGGGTGTCGGTGTTGCAGGTCTACAAGCGATTGCAACGGCGAAACGTCTTGGTGCTGTGGTTGAAGCGACTGATTTGCGCCCGACAGCAAAAGATCAAGTCGAATCGCTTGGTGGTAAATGGTTAGACGTACCAATGTCACCAGAAGAGCAAGCTCGTGCAGACGAAGCGGCGAAAAATGGCTACGGCTGGACACCGGGTGAGCAATATGTCAAAGATCAAGCAGCTGTGGTTGATAAGGCTGTAGCGAACGCAGATATCGTGATTACTACCGCATTGTTACCAGGTCGTAATGCACCGCGTTTGATTCACGGCGAAACGGTTGCCAAGATGAAACCAGGCTCGGTAATTTTGGATATGGCTGTTGAAACGGGTGGTAACGTCGAAGGTTCTGTAGTGAATGAAACTGTGACTACTGACAATGGTGTGAAGATCTTGGGTATTCCAAATATTCCATCAACGGTTTCGACTGAAGCATCTGCGCTGTATGCACGTAATATTTTGAACTTCATTGATACTTTGTTTGATGAAAACAAGAACGTCAAAATCGATCTTGAAGATGAAATTCAAAAAGCATTATTGGTTACACATGGCGGCGAAGTGCTGCTCAAACGTGGTTAAGGAGAGCTCTCATGGTTGAAACGATTACAATTTTCGTCCTTGCCATCTTCGTAGGTTACTACGTCGTTTGGGGTGTTACGCCTGCTTTGCATACACCGTTGATGGCGGTCACCAATGCCTTGTCATCGATCATTATCGTTGGTGCAATGATTCAAACTGTCGGTCTACCTGCGATCGGTGTTGATGGTACTGTGGCATTTCAAAGTATTAATGCAGTGAGCATCTTGGGTGCGATTGCGGTATTTCTTGCAAGTATTAATATTTTTGGTGGCTTCGCAGTGACTGCACGTATGCTCGAAATGTTTAAACCAAAGCAAAAGAAGAAAGAGGGCTAATCCATGGAATTTATTCGAGAGTATGCGGATTGGTTCTACCTGATTGGTGCCGTCCTATTTATTTTAACTTTGCGTGGTTTGTCGGGTCCTAAGACTGCGATTCAAGGGAATCGCTACGGGATGATCGCAATGGCGATCGCTGTATTGACTACATTCTTTGTTGCAGATAATCCAGTGGTTTGGATGATCGTTGGTGCGATGATTTTGGGTGCGATTGTCGGTATCGCTCGTGCTCGCTCAGTGCCAATGACGCAAATGCCTGAAACTGTGGCATTAATGCACTCATTGGTCGGTTTGGCTGCGGTATTGATTGCCATTGCTGCGATTTTGCATAACAACAAATTGCTTGAAATCGGTGCGGATGCATTGATTGCCAATAACATTAACTTCCATGCGATGAGCAAAGTACATTTGTTTGAATTGTTCGTGGGTTGTTTTGTTGGTGCGATTACCTTTACTGCGTCAGTCTTTGCTTATGGTAAATTGGCGGCGAAGAAATGGGCAAAAACCATTTCAGGTGCATGGGTAAAACCTGTCCAAGCGATTATCTTTATTGCAATGTTGGCATTCGGTTTTTACTTCTTTAGTACAGGCAATATGAATGCATTCTGGGCAATGACTGCATTGGCGTTAGTCTTCGGTTGGGTGTGGATTGCACCAGTCGGTGGCGGTGATATGCCAGTGGTTGTATCGCTATTGAACTCATTCTCTGGTTGGGCAGCAGCAGGTATTGGTTTTACTTTAGAAAACAATATGTTGATTGTTGCAGGTTCACTGGTTGGTTCATCAGGTGCGATTCTGTCTTACATCATGTGTAAAGCAATGAACCGTTCAATCATCAATGTACTCTTTGGTGGTGCAATGGGTGGTGCGGCAGTTGCTTCTGCGGACAAAGGTGAACAAGTTCAACGTAACTATCGTTCAGGTTCAGCAGATGACGCAGGCTTCTTGATGTCGAATGCGGATAGCGTTGTGATCGTACCGGGCTATGGTATGGCGCAAGGTCGTGCACAAAATGCTGTGAAAGAATTGTGTGAAATTCTAAAAGAGCAAGGTGTAAAAGTTCGTTTTGCGATTCACCCTGTAGCAGGTCGTATGCCAGGTCATATGAACGTCTTGCTTGCAGAAGCGGATGTCGCGTATGAAGACATCTTGGAAATGGACGAGATCAACTCGGACTTTCCAGCGACTGATGTGGTACTGGTGATTGGTGCGAACGACGTTGTGAACCCGTCTGCAAAAGATGATCCAAGCTCGCCGATCTACGGTATGCCGATTCTTGAAGCGCACAAAGCACGTACGATTATGGTGATCAAGCGTTCTATGGCGACAGGTTATGCAGGTTTGGACAACGATTTGTTCTATAACGAGAAAACCATGATGATCTTCGGTGATGCCAAGAAAGTTGTCGAAGATATGACTAAATCAATCAATGGTACAGGTCACTAAG
>LULG01000562.1_pt1 | contig 17366 bp, 22 predicted proteins | sample 728211 | NCBI WGS metagenome assembly LULG01 (sample SAMN03860295, study PRJNA289734) | marine metagenome | biome: seawater column; feature: ocean; material: water; isolation source: Red Sea water column Station 169 - depth 200m | place: Saudi Arabia: Red Sea | collected 2011-10-15 | depth 200 m | reverse complement strand
CATCTATGTTCTTGGTAGGGGTATTCATCTTCCAATTGCAAAGGAGGCTGCTCTAAAACTAAAAGAGCTTTCATACATTCATGCAGAGGGCATAGCAGGTGGAGAGTTAAAACATGGACCACTAGCTTTAATGGATTCAAATGTATATGTGATAATAATTAATCCGGATGATTCTACCTATAATGACACAATAAACAGTGCTAATGCATACTACTCTGCACTAGAAAAGAAAACTAATCCTGACTATCCAAGAAATCTTGCAAAGTCAGTTACTGTGAAGTAGTAACTCGTGAATATTCTTTATCAATTAATTCTAGCAATTTTTTTGAGTCAATTCCAGTTTTGAGAACTGAAGCAATCATGCTTCCACCAGCCCCAACTCCCTCCTTTACAAATCCTTTCGAATAAGCACGCAAACCATCAAACTTTGAATCTTTTAGTTTTGGATTAATAGATAAAACAGGAATATCTGAAATCGATTTTACCATATCCAACAAGTTTGCAGTTTTATCATCAATTATGTATGATGTAGTTCCTAGTGCAACTTTGCCTTCGTCATATCCTGTTGATTTTGCTATCGCAAGAACAGCAGCCATCTGAGTTCCACCTGCAAGAATTACATTTGTAATCTCTGATGCTGTACTTAACATGCCGGCAACAAATGGTATCATTGGATCTCCAGCGTTTGCCATAACATCATATGGTTCCTTAGAAGCAGAGCGTTCTAATGCTTTTGCAACAACTCCATTCTTTAATGATTGAGGGTTTTTTGGCATGCTTGAACTGACTTGGGCGTCTATTCCCAAACTTTTCAGAACAGCAAGTGCAGTTGTAGTTCCACCAGGAATACTTTCCCCAATTACAAGGCAATCAGTACATGAACCTAGTGTTCGACCAAGTATTCTTCCATAATCAATTGCATGTACAACATTAGACTGGTCAAGTCCAGGTTCTATGGCTATATTCTTTCCATGAGCAATATTAGTTTGAAAATACGGTAGTTTGGGAGAAATTTTACTTCCTGCATCGATAATGACTTGTGGTATGCTTGCAGATTCCAAAGCTGCCTTGGTTAGAAGTGCAGGTGTGGGTTTTCCGTCAGGTGTCATTGGAATCATATCTATACTCTTACAGTAACCATAGTGAAGAAATTCCGCATCTGCAGCAGGGGTAAATTTAACGAAGTCAGCATCAGCGCCAGCAACTGTAATCCCAGGAATTTCACATGTTTCTGTATAGGAAGTTACAAATGAAAAAAGAAATCTTTTCTGTTCAACATCTTTAATGAATTCTTGTCCTCTTTCCTCGTTGCAATGAATTTTGATATCAGATATAATTACCCACCCATCCGTTCAATAAATTCTGCTTCAGATATCCTTTGCATTACTGGGTTTGTTTGTTTTTCCTTCCCAATAGTAGATGTTGAAGATGAACCGTAATCATGACCGGGATACAAAACCAACCCGTCAGTAAAATTTGCAAGGACGTCAAACAGACTGTGATACAATTCCTTGGCACTGCCACCTGGTAAATCAATTCGTCCACAGTTTCCAACAAACAGTGTATCACCTGTAAAAATTTTCCCTCCACCAAGAAGACATATGCTATCTTTTGAATGACCAGGTGTATGATACACCATAAGAAATGAAGAGCCGAATTCTATTGAATCACCATCTGAAACTGTCAAATCGTTTTTGAGTTGAGATGCTTCATGTTGAATAATTTTTGCACCAAGTTGTTTTGACAGTTCTTCGTTTCCTCTAGTATGATCATCATGCCAGTGAGTGTTAACAATATACTTGATTTTGAGGTTTTGTTCATCAATAGTTTTTGTTAGTTTTTCTAAATCCCAAGATGGATCTATCACTATTGCCTCATGTGTAGATGTATCCTCAACAATGTATGAAAAGTTCTGCATTGGACCTACTGGAATTTGATATACTTTCATAGAATACCAATCTCTGCCTCGATAGGAATTCCTATTTTTTCAACAAAAATTTCACCGCACACATCCTGCGCTTTTGGCATACCTACCTTCATTCTATGAAATGTTACCGTTATGTTTGATATAACATGTGGTGAATTTTTGTTTCCAGTATCTGGATCGACTCCAGAGGGAACATCCACAGCCAGCTTGAATGCATTTGATTTGTTGACAAATGTAATAGCTGATGCTTGTGGTTCGCGTATTTTACCAGAAATGCCAGTTCCCAAAACTGCATCTATAATTATATCAAATTCTAAACTGTTGAGGTGATCAAGATTTCCACCAGTAAACAGTTTTACTGATTTCATTTTTTCTAGCAAGTTCCAGTTCCACGAACATTCTTCTGATCTAATATTATCTGGTTCACCCAAAAGAAAAACAGTTACGTTTGAACCATATCCTGATAAATGTCGCGCAATTACTAGACCATCACCTCCATTGTTTCCTAGTCCAGCAAAAACTAGAACATTTTTTGATTTAATATCTCCAAATTTTTCTATTAATCTTTTTACTGATGCTGCACCAGCGTTTTCCATCATAAATTTTCTCAAAAATCCCATCTGATGACCATTTTCCTCAATCTGCATCATTTGCTGAACGGTTATGCACATGTCTAAATCAAATTAATAAGGCAATTAAGAGCTTTTGCAAACGACTTTATCCCAGTTTTTTTAAAACAAATTATGGCATTGAAGAACGTAAAATCATCACTAAAAGGAATTTCAAAATCTCTGAAGACTTCAAATGAATCAAGGGAATTTTTGATAAAAAATACTAGAGACGTTGTAATATTATGTAGTCATTCTATCATAGCAGCTCATAAGGGTGATCTCAAATTGGCTAGACAAAAAATCAAGAAAGCGGAATCAGTTTTAAAAGTAAACCAAAAAAAAGCAAAGAATGAATTTAAAAAATATTTAATCACACCTGAACAGGAATTTGTCGAGGCTCATTCATTTTTAGCAATTGTAGAAAATAAGGAAATTCCTTCACTAAAATCTCTAAAAGTATCAGAGGAAGCATACATTCTAGGATTACTTGACTGCATTGGCGAGCTTAAGAGATTTGTATTAGATAATATAAGAAATGGAGAACTAAAGAAAGCTGATAGAATTTTTAATGTTATGGAGAATCTCTATCAAACTCTGTACCCATTCGCAATGTATGATAAAATTGTAAGAGAAGCAAGAAGAAAATTGGATGTTAACCGTGTTCTTGTAGAAGAAACGCGAGCTGTAATTACTGAGGAAATTAGAAGAAACCATTTCGTCAAAGCTTTAACGAAAAAATAACATAATTTTAAGAAATGCGGGCGATGGGATTTGAACCCATGAACTCCTGAGAGACTAGCCCCTCAAGCTAGCGCCTTTGGCCAGGCTGGGCGACACCCGCAAATAATTTCCATGTATGGTTTTTATAATCCTTAACTGTCTTTGCAGATGTGTTAGTACCGGTAAGATGTTTTACGTGCGGTAATCTTGTGGCTGATAAATTTGAAGAATATCAGAATAGGGTAAAATCAGGTGAAGATCCTGCAAAAATATTAGATTCATTAGGAATCGAAAGATACTGTTGTAGAAGAATGCTGTTAACCACGGTAGAAACAATACAACAAGTAATTCCATTCTATGAAGCTATGTACAAAAGGAATATAGAAATTCAGTCAGAGTTAGAATAGATTGGCTAAAATTTCGTCAATTAAAGGCAGAATAATTCACAATAGTAGAGGTACTAAAACTATAGAAGTTGACGTTATTTCTGACAACCAATATCTTGGTAGAACAGCTGCACCATCTGGTGCAAGTGTTGGAAAGTATGAGGCTGCTAGCTTCCCAGAAGGAGGTCCTGAGGAAAGCCTTCGTATTTTAAATGAAAATTCAACAAAATTTCTTGAACTTGAATCAAACGACTTGAAATCAATTGATGAAGTGATTAAATCCATAGATAACACATCTAATTATTCTAAGGCTGGTGGAGCATTAGCTTATGCAGTCACAATTGCTTCAATGGAATCAGCAGCAAAATCAGCTGGAAAACCTTTGTTTGAATTAATTTCAGAGCAAAATGATTACAGATTTCCTATTCCGATAGGGAATATTTTAGGTGGCGGTGCACACGCAGGACCTGGAACACCTGACATACAAGAAATTTTGATTTCTGCAACGGGCTCCAAAACAATTAGGGATGCCATTGAAACTAATTTCAAAGTTCATAAGGAATTACGTAACGTGATAGAAAAAACAGATCCCAGTTTTACAAATGGAAGAGGTGATGAAGGTGGATGGGCTCCAAAATGTGATAATGAAAAGGCATTAGAGCTTTGTGCACAAGCTTGTGAAAACTTGGGATATACTTTAGGTAAGGAAGTATCCTTAGGAGTTGATTTTGCATCGTCAACACAGTGGAATGAAGAAAAACAACTTTACATATATGAAAGGGCAGGGTTTGAAAATACTCCAGAAAAACAAATTGAATTTGCTGCCGGTATTATTGAAAAATACAAACTGATCTATGCAGAGGATGCAGTACATGAAGAAGCATTTGATGATATGTCTGAACTGGTATCAAAATTTCCTAAAACAATGATAACTGGTGATGATCTAACTGTAACAAACAAGGATATACTGAAAAAAGCAATTGAAAAGAAATCATGTAATGCTGCAATCTTAAAAGTAAATCAGGCAGGAAGCTTATACGATGCGTTAGAATTTGCCAAGACAGCACAAAGTAATGATATTAAGCTGATCACATCACATCGCTCTGGAGAATCAACAGATTCACAAATTTCTCATATAGGAATAGGAACCAATTCAAAAATGCTCAAAGTTGGTGTTGTTGGTGGGGAAAGAGTTGCAAAATTAAATGAATTAATTCGTCTTTCAGAGCATGATTTAATACGAGGAATGGCAGAGGTTTAAAAATAAAATGAGCCAGCAGACTGAACATGACGATATCAAAAAGAAAATTCTTTCCACTGGAATACGTGTGGGAACAGAAGTAAAGACAAAATTTATGATTCCATATATTACACAAGCTAGTCCTGAGGGTCTTTACCTATTTGATTTGGATATAACCCTAAGCAGAATTGAAACTGCTAGCAGATTCATTAAAAAATTTGATATGAAGAAAGTAATTGTGTATTCTGGAAGAACATATGCTAATACACCAATTGAAAAATTCTGTGAACTGACCGGTGCAAGAAAAATGCTAGGAAGATTTATGCCTGGAACACTTACAAATCCAACACTTCCATATTATTCAGAACCACAACTAATCATAGTCTCTGATCCTCAGGTTGATGCTCAAGCAGTTACCGAAGCTACAAATGCAGGAATTCCGGTAATAGGAATTGCTAATACTGATAATGTTACGTCAGAGCTTGACTTGGTCGAAATGAAATATGAAATTGATGACTTTGAAACCAAGACTGCTGAAGTGGAAGAAGAATTATAGAGCAATATCTTAAACCAAAATATTGAAATCAATAGCATCAGCACCAGCAAAAATAATTCTTTTTGGAGAACATTTTGTTGTTCATGGAACCAAAGCGATTCTTGCTGCAATAGACAAAAGAGTGACAGTGACCACAATTTTTACAGAGAATAAAACTATAAAGATAAATTCAGAATTAGGAACAATTGAAGTACCCATTCTATCATCACATGAAGATGTAAAGACTGAGTTTAAACCGTTTGTTTATCTGGTAAATAAAATAATTAATTCAGAACAAAATGTGAATGGGTTAGAAATTACAATAGATTCTGATATTCCAATTGGAGTAGGACTTGGATCATCATCCGCGTGTTGTGTTGCTGCGGCAGCTTCAATCTCCGAATTATTTAACAAACTATCATCTGAAGAGATCCTAAATCTATCAATAGAAGCTGAGAAAACAATCTTTCCTAATACATCTGGTGCAGATTGTACTGTTTGTACTTATGGAGGAATGATTGAATATGATCAATCTAGTGGAACTAGAAAAATTGAAAGTACTTTTCAGATTAATCTTGTAATAGCAAATTCGATGATTCCACACAGCACGAAGAATAGTGTTGAGAGAGTCAGTAAATTTAAGGAAAACGATGAAGAGAGGTTTTCACAATTATGTGACCTTGAAAACGGATTAATCGATGAAGTAATTACAGCCATGAAAAATAATGATTCTGCCTGCACTTTTAGGAAAGGATAAGGAATGTTTTTCAGCAAAAATTGATACAAAGGGAGTAGTGTGGGGTATGATAGAAGAATGATTCTAATAAAATTAGGTGGTTCAATCGTCACAAATAAGAGAAAACCAGAATCAGCAAGGAGAAAAACAATCGACAATATTCTAAAACAGATCAAGAAGATTAATGAGCCAAAGATATTGGTTCATGGTGGTGGCTCTTACGGTCATTACTGGTCTGTGAAATATTGAAATATGGCATGCATACAAAACCCGCAAGATACAGCCTGAAAGGACTCTCAGTAGTAAAAAACTCCATGATAGAACTGGACAAAATTATCTTGGACAGCGCAGCAAAAAACAGACTAAACACATACTCTATGCCACCTACTGATTTCATGAATGGAAACAAGCCTATTAGAAACAAGATTCAGAAGACTGGTGAGATTGCAAAGTCTGGACTTGTTCCAGTCACATATGGCGATGCACTGTGGTACAGTCAGAAAAAATCTTACATTTTGTCTGGAGATGTGATAATGACTATAATTGGAAAAATACTGAAGCCAAGACTGTCAGTTTTTGTTCTGGATGTAGATGGTGTGTACTCTAACACAAAGTCAAAAAAATTGATTTATGATTTCAAAAAGGAAAAACCGATAATCAGTAAAAACAAAATGGATGTAACTGGTGGAATGACTCGAAAAATCACAGAGGCTACAAAAATGTCAAAATCTGGTTTGAAAGTGTTTTTCGTAAACGGTAACAAACCACAAAGAATCACTGATGGTGTTTCTGGTAAAAAGTTTGAAGGTACGCTATTCAGGTGATATAATGGAAGAATATGTTATTCTTGTAGATGAAAATGATAATCCTATTGGAAAAGAAGAGAAAGTAAAATGTCATTTGCCGAACGGAAAGCTTCACAGGGCGTTTACTGCGTTGATATTCAATGATGATGGAAAATTGCTGTTAACGAAAAGGGGTGACGGCAAAATGCTATGGCCAAATGATTGGGATGGAACTGTTGCAAGCCATCCAAGAGAATCTGAAACCTATGTATCATCTGCAGAACGAAGGATGCCAGAAGAGATAGGAATAGACTGCAAGATGAATTACATTAACAAATTCGAATATCACGTTCCATACAAGGATATTGGTTCTGAAAATGAAATTTGTGGTACGCTGATTGGGACAATAGGTAGTTTTGACGAATCGTCTTTGATTAAAGATGAAATTTCTGAGATCAAATGGATTAACCCAGATGAACTGAAAAATGAACTTGAACAGAACAAGGATGCATATTGCCCATGGATGGTAATCGCACTTTACTTTCTTGCGGATTCTGACCCTAATACGCTGGAAAAATTCAATTCTTTAATTACAAAATGGACTTCAGATGATTTGAAACATGTATATGAAAATGCAATTAAGCATTACATACCTGACAACAATTGGAGATTAGTGCCTTGAAAGCTACAAATTCTATTAAAAAAAATGCAGGTTTTGTAAACAAGTTCTTAAAAAAAGAACTCAAAGGCAACCCGAAACAACTGTACGATGCAGCCTCACATCTAATACTTCACGGTGGTAAGCGCCTAAGACCATTTTTGGTTTTAAAGAGTTGCCAAATGCTTGGTGGAAAGCAATCTGATGCAATCGCAGCAGCTAGTGCAGTTGAGATGATTCACAATTTCACGCTGGTACACGATGACATTATGGACAATGATGAGATGAGGCATGGGGTTCCAACTACACATAAAAAATTCGATATGCCACTAGCAATTCTTGCAGGTGATGTTTTGTATTCAAAGGCATATCATACTATTTCATCCAAATCAAAACTATCTACCAATTATACAACACAACTAATATCAAAATTATCCAAGACATGCATTGAGATTTGTGAGGGACAAGTTGATGACATTAAATTTGCTGAAAACAAGAGGATTCCAACTGGGAAAGAATACATCAAAATGATTGAAAAGAAAACAGCAGTACTCTTTGAGGTTTCATGTGCTATGGGTGCAATTTGCGCAAAAAGAAAGGAAAAGGATGTAAAAAACCTCTCATCGTTTGGAAGGAATTTGGGAATAGTATTCCAAATTACGGATGATCTTATTGGAATTATTGGTGACAGCAAGATTACGAAAAAACCTGTAGGAAACGATATACGCGAAGGCAAAAAGTCACTTCCAATTATTCTTGCAATAAAGAAAGCAAAAGGCAAGGACAAGAAAACAATAATGCGCGTTTTTGGAAACTCTAAAGCTTCAAAGCAACAGATCAAGTTAGCAGTCAATGTAATTCGTTCATTGGGAGTAGAAGACGAAGTGAGAAGCATGACATTGAAATATGCACAACAAGCTGAAAAATCACTCAAAGCATATACTGGTCCTGCAAAAAATGAAATAATTTCATTATTGGATTTTGTTATCAAAAGGCGTTTGTAGCTTGGATGATAATTTAAAGAAAGAGATTAGAAAAATAGCTTTACAGAATGCATTTGAGCATGACGGTAAGACAAAGGACAAGGCTGTCCTGTCAAAATCTTTAGGAACAATACCTGAACTCAAAAACAATGTCAAGGAAGCGATCCCTGAAATTGCATCAATTGTTTCTCAGGTTAATGGAATGTCGATTGAAGAACAAAAAACTGAGATTCAGAATAATTTCCCTGAAATTCTTAACGTGAAAGAAACTGTGAAGGAGGAACGCGTGGGTTTACCACCGTTGGATGGTGCTGAACATGGTAAGGTTGTAACTAGATTTACACCTGCACCTAATGGATATCCTCACATTGGTCACGCAAAAGCGGCTATAATCAGTGAGGAATATACAAAAATGTATGGTGGAAAGTTAGTTTTAAGATTTGATGATACTAACCCGGAGGATACACGGTTAGAATATTGGGCTGCCATAAAAGTGGGGTTAGACTGGCTTGGAATAAAATTTGATCAGGAAAAAAATACATCTGATGACATTGAATTGCTTTATGATAAATGCATGGAGATGATAAAAAAAAATCATGCATACGTATGTACGTGTAAACGTGATACTATAAGCAAGAACAGGAAAGAGATGGTGTCTTGTGAATGTAGTGCAGGTAATCTTGAACAAAATGAAGATAGATGGAAAAAAATGTTTGATAAATACAAACCTGGAGAAGCAATTGTCAGGTTCCGTGGCGACATGGAATCCAAGAATACTGTGATGCGAGATCCTGTACTTTTTAGAATCAACGATGCAAGACATCCACGTTTGGAAGAAAAATACAGAGTGTGGCCAAGCTATGATTTTGCTGTTGCTGTTGAAGATTATACTGACAACATAACTCATGCATTAAGAAGTAAAGAATATGAGTTAAGAAACGAATTGTATCATGCAATACTTGATGCACTGGAAATGCAGCATCCTAAGATGTTAGAATTTTCAAGACTGGAGTTCAAAGGTATGCCAGTTGCAAAAAGAGTCTTAAGACCCTTGATAGATCAAGGAAAAGTTTCTTCGTATGATGACCCAAGATTACCAACATTGGAAGCTCTGAAGCGACGCGGAATTACTCCAGAAGCAATTAGAAAATTTACACTGTCTTTGAGCCTTACAAAAGCTGATACATTAGCGCCATTTGATTCGCTTGAGGCATTCAATAGAAAAATTGTGGACGAAAATAGTATCAGATTATTTATGGTAAAAGATCCTAAAACATTGAAAATTAGTAATCTACCTAATTCTACTGTAGAACTTCCTAACCATCCATCAAATAAAATGGGAACGAGAAAAGTTACAATAGAAGATAGTGTATTTTTGTCGTCTGAAGATGTTAAGGATCTTAAGGTTGGAGATCAATTACGCTTAATGGGACTAGGTAATGTAAAAATCACGTCCATAAATTCAGAGATAGATGCAGAATTTACTGGCGATGACCATGATGTGAATTTCATGAAATTGCAGTGGGTCTCCAAAAAAAATGCACATGAACTAAAAATTCTCATACCACAACAGTTGTTTGTTAATGACAAGTTCAATGAGGAAAGTTTAGAAGAAATACATGTATACACAGAACCACATTATTTGGAATTAAATAATGATGAAGAGATACAGTTTGTTAGGTTTGGATATTGTAGAAAGGATTCATCCAAACAGGCTATTTTTACTCATAAGTGATTAACATGAAAATTGCAAGATTAATGCGAGATGGTAATGAAACATATGGTTTGATAAGAGATGGTAATGTCGCAACAAAAGATAGTATCGTAAACCAAACTGGCGTTCCTCTTCCATTTAGTATTATGGATTTTCTATTTGAGGGATGGTATGATGAAATTAAGACTAAGGTATCTACTTCTATGTTTCAGGATAAACTTGAAACATTTACTTTACTTGCTCCACTTCCAAACCCATCAAAAATAATTTGTCTTGCATTTAACTATCCTAAACACGCGAAAGAACAGAATTATGAATCAACAAAAGATCCTGTAATCTTTATCAAACCACGAACAACATTATGTGGAACTGGATCGGCGATTATGTGTCCTAATTTTGTCAAAGAATTAGATTACGAAGTGGAACTTGCTGTTATAATTGGTAAGACTTGTAAAAACATAGATGAAGTTTCAGCAAAAGACCATGTTTTTGGTTATATGGTTTTCAATGATGTATCAGCTCGAGACATACAAATGCAGGATAAACAATTTACACGGGGTAAATCGTTTGACACTTTTGCTCCATGTGGTCCATGGATAACAACTGCAGATGAAATAACAGATGTACAGAATTTACAGATGACAACTAAGATAAATGGGCAGATTAGGCAAAATTCATCTACAAATAATATGTTCATAAACATATCATCTATTCTATCTAGACTAAGTAATGTTATGACTCTTGAAAAAGGGGATGTAATTGCAACAGGAACTCCAGAAGGTGTCGCATTGAATAATCCAGACACACCGTTTCTTAATGATGGGGATGAAATTGATATGGAAATAGAAAAACTTGGAAAAATTCAAAATACTGTCAAATTTATTGCCTAGACAATTATTTAGATAGACGTAGACTTAAAATTACGAAAAAATTGTACTAAATAAGAAAAATGACAACCAAAGAAGAGAATTTAGAATTTCTTAATAATGCTATAAACACATTAAATCAAATAGCCACTAATCCCTCAACTCCTAAAAACATTCGAAAAAACATTTCTGACATAGTTGAAGCATTGAAATCCGATGAATATTCAATATCTGTACGTGCTGCAAATACAATTAGCTCACTTGACGATGTTACACAGGATCCTAACATGCCATCATATGTTAGAACTTCATTGTGGCAGGCTGTATCAACATTAGAAAGTATAAGAGAATAAATCCCTAAAATGTTTACAATTGTCTGTGAAGATTGAAGAATATATCAAATCCCTGCCGAGCGATATAATCTCTGGCAATGAAGTTCAGTTGCCAGCTGATTCACTTAGAAAAATATTTGAATTTTTGAATCTTGATGAAAATGATATTTTTTATCATTTAGGTTGCGGTGACGGTGAAGGAATTAAAATAGCCTTACAAGAATTTCACGTAAAAAATGCAATAGGTATTGATAACGACAAAGAAAAAATTCAACGAGCAAAACAACTAGCAGAAAAAAATCAGTTGAAGGATGCGAAATTTTTGTGTGATGATGTTATAACATCAAAGATCGATGATGCAACTGTTATTCTGTTTTGGTTTACTGATACAGAAATAGTTGAAAAAATGAAGAAAAGATTTCAAAGTTTGAAAAATGGATGTAGGATAGTCACAATTTGGGGTCCACTGCCAGAATGTCTTCCTGATCAAGTAGATTTTCCATACATAATAAACCAAGTTCCTTTCAAACATGCTGACTTGAAAGAACAACTTCTAGCAATTTTTGGAATAAAATGCATTGATTTTGTCAGTGCCTGGGAATATGCAGAGAGATACACAAATGCAATTGCACCACACAATACAGAAAATGATAGATTCTTAACTATTTTGCAGTCATTAGTAATATGGATTAATGCAAAGAATCTTGGTATTGCATGTAGTGAAGATATTCCAGTTCCAATTAAAAACTACATGGGGATTTTAAAAAAATTTTTTGGCATTGAAGTTGAACATTTGCTAGATGACACCAACCTTAAATTTTAAGCCAAGTTTTATCTGACTATGGAAGAACGTATTAACATTAACGTATCTGCGACTGATTATGAAAAATCAAGTAACGGTATAAGATCTATACTCACAAAGCTTGAAGAAATGGTTCATGAAGAAGATTGTTTTGTAATTACAGATTCAGAATTTGCATTTGGCTGGCATTTCTATATTGTTTCGGTGAATAAGGTACTAGTCGATAAATTAGCTGACCAGATTGGTGAGAGGTTTCAAAAATTGAAGGGAAAGGGTTTAGAAAAGAAGTTTCTAACTTGGTTTACGCAACAGATACAAGAAAAAAACCTAAAGGTAAAATTGGCAATCAAGGAAGAAATGGAATCTAGCAAATACGGAATTTTTTAACATAAAACGAGGGCCCTCGAGGGGAATCGAACTCCTGTCCGGGGATCCACAATCCCCTATACTAACCACTGACTCAAACCAAAAATAACCTTTAGATTTATTATTACCTAATAAAAAAATCGTATTATGAAAAATGGTAAAGGTTGGTTCATTGCTATGGCAATAACTGTGACATTAGTTTATACTGGATTTATCACCTTGATTCCATGGCACGATGGAAACTGGTGGTTCTAATCACGTAGTACTAGCTCTATTTTCTCCTAAACTTATTTCCAATACGTTGCAGTCTTCCTGATCTGAATGGGTTTACTCTAAATTGTTTTGTCCAACGATATGTAACAACTGCTGAAATCAAAGTTGAAACGAGCAATATTGGGATAACCCAACTCCATGAAAGTTGTAGATCTGGTATTCCAAAAACAGTAGCTATTGTATTAGGCACCAAAACAGCAGTAGCCGCAACAGTTAGCCAGACAATTAATTTTGTTAGTTTGTTAGAAGTTTCAGCTTGTATGATAGTCACCCCTGTAGAAATTACTTCCATAACGTTTTCAGCCATCTGAATCTGTCTGTCAAGTCTACCCAAAATCACCTCAAACTTTTCAAGAACATCATCATCATCAGTTACCATATCAGGATCACCGTATTTGATACTACTAACTGTATCATGAGTGGCCCATACAGCGTTGAGAAATGTTAGTAATGATCTTTTCATATTAGATATTTCAAAACCAACATCACGTTCAATTTGTCTTGGACCAGTAAGGTCTATTTCTATCTGTTCTGCTTGCTCTACAATTGTTCTTAAACTGGAAAAGTTTGTCTCACTGACTTCATCTATCAATCTGAATAACAAAATGGTTTGTCTATCTGCCCATTGTTCCGGTTCCTGTGGAAGTTTTCTCATCAATGAATTAGAATAATTGTAAAGTTTTGTAATCTTTCCTCCATAATCGTCATGGATAGTTACTATTAGATCTCTTTTCATAAAAATCAAAACTGGTGATGTTTGTGTTCTACTATCTCCTGTAACAATAAATGGTAACATTATACCTAGAGTATCACCAATATCTTCGTATGCTGAAACATATCCTGATAGTAGAACCTTAGGATCCATTTTGATATCAAGCTTTTCAAGAATTTTTGGTGCCTCGCTAACAATATCATCTACAACGCATTCAATCCAGGTGAGGTTTCCAATAGAAAGTGTTTGCGCAGCCTCATCAAGCGCAATACTTTCTTTCTTAAATGGAATTCCTTGTTCCGCAATGCCTGCAATACTGACTGCCTTGAGCATGAGTAGGTAACTGAAATATCCAATATACACCTTTCAGCTTAGGAAAATAGTTTGTTGGTTTAAGCTTTTTTCTTCCTTTTTTCTATAGCCCTTTTGAGTAATAATGAAAAAATAGTTCCTGCAGGTATGCCAACTATTGTACCTATGCTAACATATGGTGCGATGAAAAAATCTCCTACCCAGAGACCACCATCATTAGTAATCTCCAAGAAAGTTTTTGGTCTAAGTAACAATGATACTGATGAGGAATCTGATTTCTCATCACCAAGGTCATCAGTTGATAGGTATTGTATGTTCTGTGGAAATATTAGCGGGAGTAATCATTTCCGCCTTTACGTTAAACGGTGTTCCTTTTTCCAACAGTGACATATTATATGATGTGTCTCCCCTAAACTCGATATCATCTGGTACAATAATTTGTACAGTTAGATCATTGATGTCTATGTCCTGGGAAATTACACTTACCTCAAACGAAAATTCAGTATTTGAAAATATTGATTCAGGTGTAGTTGTTTGAACTGTTACAACCGGTTCTTTTACAACCATAATAGGTAAAGCAATAGCAGTTTTGGTTGCTGGCATAGGATCAACATTATTACTAACTAAAACTTGAGAGTACGAAATGTTAAGAAAGTGTGTTCCTTCGTTTGTATTTTGTGAAACTTCATAATCAAGCGTAGTTCCAAATGAACTTGAAGTTGTTAGTTCTTCTATTGTGATTATTTCATTACCTAGTGATTTAAAAGCAAAATCTGGATTTGATATTGCAAATGAGATATTCTGTTTATTTTCCCAACCATTGTTCTCTAAATGTATAGCAACTGAAAATGTTCTACCAATCATTACTGATTCAGGATAAGTAATTTGCAAATCCATACCACCTTCAAATGTTTCTGTCACATCTTCGGCATTGACCACGGGCATAGGAATACCAAAACTAGATAGAATCAAAACAAACACTGGTACGAGTTTCAAAATATCCATTACTCATTTTTGTTTATTTTGTAATAGAATGTTTCCATCATTTGATAGTATATGCAAATTTAAGTAAGCCTGCACATGAATTTGAATATGAGCTGTTCTGGTGAAGTTGTAGAAAAAAAATCATTTAGAGATGAAGGAACGTGCTACAAACACAAGTTTTATGGAATTAGCACGCATAGATGTATGGAATTTTCTCCCGCAGGAATGCATTGTGAGAACAGATGTGTGTACTGCTGGCGACCAATGGAATTTTACGATTCGATGAAAATGGAACCAGACAGTGTTGCTGAACCGGAAGAGATTATGGCTAACTTGATGGGTGAGAGAAGAAAATTGATCATGGGACATTATGGTGATCCAAGTCAGGACAAAAAGAAACTAGATGAATCACTTCTTCCAAACCATTATGCTATTTCATTATCTGGAGAACCAACCATGTACCCAAAATTACCAGAACTTATCAAATATTTGAAATCGCTTGAAGCGACAAAATCAATTTTTTTGGTCACAAATGGTCAAGAACCAGACATGATTCAGAAACTTGGAGATAAAGATGCACTCCCAACCCAGCTTTACCTTTCAACCAACGCAGCAGACTATGAATCGTTTTTAAAAATCAACAGACCTAGATATGATGACTCTTGGGAAAGATGGAATAGAACTCTTGGTATGCTAGCAACTCTTGATACAAGAACTGTTCTTAGACTTACTTTGATCAGAGGATATAACGATAATGAAGAAATGATTCCAGCTTTTGCATCACTCTTACAAAAATCAAATGTGCATTTTGTTGAAATAAAATCATACATGCATATAGGAAGATCAACCAACCGACTAGAATATTCAGATATGCTAGAAATGGATGAAGTTAGATCATTTGCAAATAAATTAGCTCAGGAAAATAGCGCCTTTACAGTTATGGATGAAAGTGAAATATCAAGAATAGTGATATTACAAAACAAGAAACGATTTATGGATCGTTTTATCCCTGCTTATTGTTAAACCAGCTAGAAAATTTTTTCAAGGATTCGTATCTATGAGAAAGCTTGTTTTTGTTGTTTAATTCCGCATAAGTCTTGTTTTGTTTTCCTGGAATAAAGATTGGATCATAACCCCAACCACCATCTTGAATATTTTTCGAAATTGTTCCTGCCACACTAGATTCAAACAAAGTAGGTTCGTTACTAGAATCACAGAAAGCAATTATTGCTACAAATTGTGCATCTCTATTATCTCCTAGCAGCTTTAGAATTCCATTATTTCCAATTGTGTCGAAAATATAAGATGAATATGGACCTGGAAAACCAGACAATGAATTGATGAAAAGACCATCATCCTCAATTATAACTGGTTTTTTGCGTGTTCGATGAAGCGAAAAGCACATCATACGACTTTGGCATATCTCCCACGACTTTCAATTATCATAACTTTGTTTGTAATCTTTGCAAAACGCTCTTTCCCAACTGATGACTTGTAACCGGATAGAAAATTAGACCATGCTTTTTCAAAAACATCTGCATGTGCGCTGTTTAGAATCTCTTTGAATAATCTTAGATCAACTGCATGATCATCAGATTTGCTGGTTCTATTTGCAAGGCCAAAATCAATTATGAAAATGCTATTACTGGAATTGATAAAATTCGATGTGGTCAAGTCACCATGTACAATTCCGTTTTTATGCATTATGCCAACCAACTTGCCAATTTTTTTACAAGCATTTACCAATTTAGCATTTGATAAATCACCAACTAAAACACCATCAATTTTTTGCATTATAATATCACAATTTTTTATATCAATGAAATGAATTAATGGTGTACGAATTCCAAATTCTTTTACCTCTGACATAATCTGAGATTCCCTAATGGTTCTCTGTTTTCTAAGTCGATAGTCAAGAGATGAATTACGATAATCTTTCTTCTTTCTTGATTTTAAAATGGCTTCTTTACCATTCCAAGTAGTAAAAAAAAGGTCACCTTCAGCTCCTTTTCTAATTAATTTCATTAATATTATATTCAATGATTAACAGATTAAAATCTATCATGGATCCAGACGAAAAGAGAATTAGGCAAGAGGATTGTAATGAGGATACCCTAGGAGTTGGAATTTTAACTCTTACAAACAAGCGTGCTGCGTTTGATAAAAAACACGCTAGGGTAATGGACTTTTCAGGCACAATAGGTGATACAATATTAGATGTACCACTAGAAAATATTACAAAAGTTTGGAAAGAAGGTTTGTTGATGAAAAAAGTATGTTTTACTGCAAAAACAGATGACGGTGAAAAAACATACAAGTTTGGTGTGTTTAGTAATGGAAGTTGGAGAAAAACATTTGAAAAGACTCTAGAAAACTTTTTAGAGAGTAAAAAATGAAATGTTAGGTAGGTGAAAACATGAGCGA